>Ga0224559_1000667_pt1 | contig 21553 bp, 13 predicted proteins | sample 714S33034metaG_FD_180676 | JGI IMG/M metagenome (GOLD analysis project Ga0224559, IMG submission 180676) | Peat soil microbial communities from Stordalen Mire, Sweden - 717 S3 30-34 | ecosystem: Environmental > Terrestrial > Soil > Wetlands > Peat | place: Sweden: Norrbotten County, Stordalen... | reverse complement strand
CTCACAGTCGAAGCATTTATATTAATGCACATCAGAGCACGGCGGCCTGGCAAGGAGGAGTTGCTTGCTGAGACAATTAATCTTGCAAATACATTCACTGGAGAAAAAATAAGCCTTAAGAGTAGAATGAGCGCTTTATCCGGAGGCCAGACTAGGTCTCTCATGATCGCAGATGCACTTATAATCGGCAATACTCCAATACTTCTTCTCGATGAGATCGAAAACGCAGGCATCTTCAAAGATCGTGTTATGCAAGCCATTCGGGGAGGAAATAAGGCTGTGGTTCTTGTAACACACGATCCATATCTAGCTCTTACAGCAGATAGGCGCATAGTGATGAGAAATGGAGGGGTTTACTCTGTGATCGAGCCTACTGGCCAGGAGCAAGATATTATTGAAGATCTTGCATTAATTGAAACAAAGCTCAATCAAATAAGAGAGAAAATCAGACTGGGAACTGCTTTATCTTCCGGTTCTTCGGAAGCTTTGATGATTACAGTTAGACAGGGTGTGGCTTCGAAATGAAGCTCCTCATAATTGCAGGTCCTCCAAGTGGAGGAAAAACTGCTGTGATTCGCCAGATTATAAAAAATCTTCCCGAAGATGCGCTGCCCTCCTTTCTGAAAATTGATGTGGTACATGCAACTGAAGATGAGGAGCTTGCAAAAGAATTTTGTATTCCTGTTAAAAAGGTATATTCCGGAGACGTTTGCCCTGATCACATGGGAATTCTGGTCCTTGATGATGCATTAAACTGGGCCAAAAGCTTATCCAGAAACAGTCTGATAATCGAAAGTGCAGGACTATGTCTGAGGTGCACTCCTTATACAACGCAATCTCTTGGAATTGCAGTTATCAGCGCGATATCAGGAACAAATTCACCACTCAAAATGGCACCTTTGCTTGCTCTTGCAGATGTCGCAGTTGTTACCAAAACCGACCTTGTGTCACAAGCAGAAAAAGAAGTTTTCAGGGAAAGTATCAAAAAAGTTGTCCCAGATATTGATATTGTAGAGACAAATGCAATTCAGGGAACCGGGTTAAGATACCTGATGAGACGGATTGCAAACCAGCCGGATATGGGGTCAGAACCTGTAGTGCTCAGAGGCTCTCCGCCGCTTGGCGTATGCACGATATGTATAGGTAAAAAAGAGATCGGATGGAAAAATCACTTTGGAATCATCAGACCACTGGATATGCCAGAGCCTATATACAGAGGTGACTGATGGTCAATAATTGGAGTCCACCAGGGAAAAATTGTGGAGCTTGTGGCTCACATACATGTTTTGATTTTGTTGAACGTCTTGGAGAAGGATCAGCAGAGCTAGAACTATGTCCATTCTACAGCAATGAGAATATCGTGACCCTGGAAAAATCCGAGATTCAGGCAAGAAATACTACTTATTCTGGTATAGATATTACCGGAAAAGAATATGACTTCGTCCTTCTTCCTTTCCCGGGTGAGCCCTCAGCACGCAAATTTATAGTGCCATTTAGGGCGGATCTTGTAGAATTGTGGGGAATTAAAAAAGGCGACCTAGTAATTGGCCGTCCAGCAGGACCAGGTTGTCCTCTTTATCATGCTTTAAGGGTTTTGAGCGCTAACCCTGTAACAGGTGTACTTGAGTGTCATACCGTAGGTCCAATGATCGCAAGAAAAGAAGACTCACATGATGTCCAAGCATATAATGTCCATGCTTTCGAAGGAGTTGCCAGTATTATAAAAAATTCCCCCATACTTGGAACTCGCCAGTATTTCCTTCCGAGTAACTGTATGATGGATCTTGCACATACTGCTCTTGTGAACATGATTTTCCATAAACCCTTTGGAACTCACGTCCGGCTTGAGGATATAAGGATATTATGAAAACTATTGAAGAAATAAATGAGAAAATCGCCCGTGAAGAAGCAATTATTCTAACAGCTGCCGAGCTCAAATCAATGGTACGTGACGGCCAAGCGATATCTTTTAACGATGTGGATGTAGTTACTACAGGGACATTTGGCGTGATGTCCGGTACTATGGCAGTTATGATGGTACCTGTTGCGGAAAAATGTAGTTTTGAGAAAGCGGATACCATCTGGCTAAATGGTGTGCCTGCTCAGCCTGGACCCTGTCCAAACGAACGTCTTGGAGTTGTGGACCTTGTCATTAACGGAACATCGCATGCAGATGACCGATATGGTGGAGGACATCTTTTTAGAGATCTTGTAAAAGGAAAAGAGATTGACGTTTTTGTTGAAGCACACGGTAGAACTTATGAAAATAGAGTTACGCTTGATGAGATTGACTTTGCCAGGATCATTACCACAAGACTTGCATTTAAAAATTATCATGCACTGATAAATCCCACCGCAACTACGATCAGTACTATATTCTCTGTGACAGGTCTAACAGGTCCTTTCACAGAAACTTCCGTCTCTGGATGTGGCGAAATAAACCCTTTACAGAACGATCCATCACATAGGATAATAGGAATAGGTACAAGAGTCCTCTTAAATGGAGCTCCAGGTTATATTATGGGAAAAGGAACCAGATCCAGCCCAGATAAACCGAACGTCTCAGCTTTTGCAGACATGAAAGGCATGGATCCTGACATGATGGGCGGGATGAAGACTTCACATGGTCCTGAATGTCTAACATCACTTGCAGTTCCAATACCTGTTTTGGATGAAGAGATTCTCCTGGGATTAAAAATTCTTGACAGTGATGTTCCGTTGCCCGTATCAGACATAAACGGGCGTACTGCTCATACAAAAGTAAACTATGGACATATATGGGAAGGCACCGATAAAGTTATCCGCGTCAACAAAGACAGGTGTCTGAACCATCCGGATTGTCCTGCAATGCGCACCTGTCCTACGGAAGCAATTTCAGACAGTTTCAATATCGATAGACATCTCTGTATCAACTGCGGTACATGTACCCTACAATGTCCTGGAGGGGTATTCCGTGCAAGACTGGGATCCATAGAATTGGCTGAAGGATCTGTACCGATTTCGCTAAGACAATCAGATAGAGTCAGAGCAGAAAAGCTCTGTAAGATGCTTAAAAACCGTATTCAAAATCATGAATTCATACCAACGAAAATGATGGAACCTCTATAACAGAGTCAAAATTCGTGAAAAATAGATTGATGAAGAAAATCTCATCAAAATAAAGTGACTAAACAGTGCTCACCGAAAATAAAATAATCTTCCCATATTATTTTAACTGGAACTCATATTTACACTTTTTCAAGAGCTTGTTCGAGATCTGAGATTATATCTTCGACATCCTCAATACCAATGGAAAGGCGTATATAATCTGGCTTAACGCCGGTTGCCTCTTGCTCAGTTGGGGTTAACTGCTGGTGTGTGGTAGTTGCAGGATGAATGACAAGACTTTTGGAATCTCCTATGTTGGCAACATGTGAAAACAGCTTCAGATTGTTTATAAAGGTTTTACCTGCTTCTATACCGCCTTTCACACCAAAACCTATCAATGCACCATAACCACCTATAAGGTATCTGGATGCAAGCTCATGACTTGGATGATTCGGTAAACCTGGATAATTAACCCATGAGACTTTTGGATGACTTGAAAGGTATTTTGCTACCACTAGGGCGTTTTCTGAGTGTCGCTGTATTCTCAGATGCAATGTTTCAAGTCCCTGAAGTAATAGAAAAGCATTGAAGGGCGAGAGAGCAGCACCTGTGTCCCTAAGAAGTTGCAACCGTACTTTAAAGATAAATGCTACATTACCAAGACCCGGGAATTTTGAAAACGTATCCCAGTATTTCAAACCGTGATAACTGGGATCAGGATCTGTCAATTCCGGGAACTTGTCATTGTTCCAGGAGAATTTTCCGGAATCTACTATAGAACCACCGATTGAATTCCCATGCCCACCGATAAATTTGGTTGCTGAATGCACAACGATATCTGCTCCATGATCAATAGGCCTAACAAGCCCGACAGCACTAGTGTTGTCTACAACAAGTGGAATTCCAGCTTTGTGGGCAATATTTGCAAGAGCCTTAAAATCCGGAATATCCAATTTAGGATTACCAATTGATTCAATATAAATCGCCCGCGTTTTTTCAGTAATAGAATGTTGATATGCTTCCAGATCAGTTGAATCCACAAATATAACTTTTCTTCCTAACTTAGGAAAAGTGGAATTAAAAAGTTCATAGGTTCCGCCATAGAGGTTGTTCCCAGAGACAATTTCATCCCCAAGCCTAGTAATCGCTAATAGAGCATAGGTTATTGCTGCTGAACCGGATGCAACTCCAAGTGCTCCTGTACCACCCTCAATAGCAGCTATACGCTGTTCGAAAACGTCAGTAGTTGGGTTCATTATACGGGTGTAGATATTTCCAAGCTCGGTGAGGGCAAAAAGATTAGCTGCATGATCAGTGTCTCGGAAGACATAAGACGTAGTTTGATATATAGGTACTGCCAGTGCTCCTGTAGCTGGATCTGGATTCTGTCCAGCGTGAAGGGCAAGAGTTCCTAGTTTATAGTTATTTGCTACCATTGGAATCATTCTCCCCGTTTACTTGAAGTTTGTATTTCTCAGCAATGTCTTGGAATGTATCTACTACATAGCGAACTTTCTCCCAGGAAAGCCCGTATGTGTTTAATTTCCATACACGCGTAGCTCCTGCAAATTCTCCAACAATTCCCTTGCTTGAAAGCTCGTCTGAAAGGAAGAAACCTCTGCGTTTATGACCCTGTGCGATGATATCGAAGTTTCTACTTGTGTCAACTTTTGACAGGGTATGTTTGCGTGGGTATTCTGAGAGAACCTTACCACCTTCTACAGTAAGTAGACCATCAATCAGATAGTTTGACTTCTTTACTTCTTCTTCCCAATTATGTACTCTATTCTTGACAGTAGGGAAAGAAGCCATCATACCTATCAATGTCGAACCCATTAGTGTGCATCCAAGCATCTCGACTTCTTTTATGCCAAACTTACGTTTTGTGACATCACCAACCATCTGCGTAGTGCGGAATATTTTAGGAGCCCATTCATCTGTTGTTGCCAGCACTCCCGAGGGTGCAGGTGATGCCATGCTTTTGTGGCCTGAGCCTACGACAAAATCCGCGCCAATTTCCTTTCCATCCACTGGCATGACGCCAACAGTGTATGCACCATTATATAGGAAAGGAATATCATATTGATGTGCAACTTCTGCTATGCCTTTTATATCATGTTCATTGGCATACTGATAATCAAAGTGATCGATCATTATCAGCACAGGCAATTTGCCTGTTTCCTGCTTAACCACCTCAATCTTCTCAGCAGTTGCATCTGCAGTCACAATATTGTGCTCGTTCACAGGTACTTCTTTAACTGTTCCTTCTGCCTCTTCCACAGCCAGAAACTCCGTATAGTGAGCCAGAGATGAGACTATCACTGAATCACCCTTATTGACAAGAGTGGAAGTCACTGCCTGAAAACCACGCCTTGCACCTGGCACTACGCGTGCAACATCCATATTAAGAAAGCTAGCGAGTTGTTCATGGAACGGTGCGATAGGCGGAGTTCTTATTTTGTCCAGCCTGAAAGGTTTGCGGCAGGCATCACAGGTGGAATAGCCATCTCCATATGCTATAAGCGCTTTTCGTGCTTCAGGAGTAAGCCTTCCAGCCGCTTGGATTGGCTGTATGTTGATATATGTTTCTTCTCTGGATCGGATATCAATAGAATCTGCTATCTTCCTAACTTGTGGAGTTCCAGTACCATTCTCGATCTCATCTAGAATCTTTCTGACTTTGTCTACACCTTCCTTAATGGAGTGTTCTTCTTCCGGATTTGTGACATTTGGAAGTGATTGTCTGAGGACCTCCCGAATATCTTCAAGGGCAAAAAGTGCCTCAAACGTCTTTTGTGTTCTTATATCCATGAGATTACCTCTAAGCTGAGACCCCGGAATCGAACCGGGATAAAATGGATCTGCAGTCCATTGCGGAGCCTTTCCGCCATCTCAGCATTCGTTTTAGTTTTGAGCCAGAGATTTTGTGCCTTATATCTCGTAGATGTACACAATTTTATAGAGGATTTCGATAAATCTTTGATTTATATTTATTTATAAGCATATGATGAAATTTAGGGGTTTATCTAAATCCTCTCTAATTTACTTGCCGATTCTCCAATTGATCTCTTTTAAAGCAGTATTAATTTCTGGATCGAGCCACATTGATGAGATGTTGGCATTTTGTGACTTCTGAAAGAATTGGGATTTGAGAGTAATTTTGTATATGTTCATCTACGACTAGAGCTTTCATATCTTTGAGTTGGATCACCTTACCCAGTGAGTTAAGTACATACCCAACGAGTGAAGTCGCGTAGGAATCTGCGCACTTAATTCACAATTGTGGATTAATAACTTGTTATTAATCCTTGCTTATATTTGAACCTTCTTTATGGGGCAAGAATCGCCTCAAAGAGTTTCCAATATCTATGAGAAACTTTCAAACAAGATCCTGGAATCGAACCTGGATAAGATGGATCTGCAGTCCATTGCGGAGCCTCTCCGCACCCTTTGCAACAAATTAGTCACAATTGTGAATATATAGCATACTATACAGAATTCAAATACTTAAACCTATTTCAGAGGGGAAAAGTAGCATCAAATAAAGATGCTTTCTGCATTGAGCTAGTTCAAATGGATAAATATTGTTTATGTCATTTTTTGTATGAGGACATTAATCCAAGTAAAAGAACTCATTAAACAAAGAAGATTCATTAAATTCTTTTTGCCACACCTATCATAAACAGTGGAATGAGAGCAAACAAAGATAAGGTCAGCTTGAAAATATTCAGCACCAAAAAGATGTCTTATTCCTTGAAATTATTGCGTTGATAGTAATTTAAATCTAACAACAAAAAAATGAAATTAGTAATGTTGAAGATAAATTCAATCAACAACAATAGGAGTAGGGCAAGGCTCCGATTAAATGCGAAACCGAAGGATAAGCTGATATTCTATTGGGTTCCATGAATAAATTAGTATATGACGATATCTCATTCATAGAACGAGTCATTAAAGATTTCAGCACATTGATTTCTGTTTCTAAAATGCTATATTCTCTGAATATTTGCCGTAGCTGGGATTCTCCTTTTTCAAAGAAATCACCTATTATCTCCATACCTTGACCATATCTCGGTTCAATAAGGTGAATAGGATTAGTCCTAACTTCCAGAAGCATATACTCAGCTATCAGGAGCATTTGTTCTACTATACGCAGAATAATATACAGCTCAACTAAATTAATAGCTTCCCAGGCTATTTCAATGACAAGCTCGTCATCAAGAATTTCAGAGGCTATTCCAACTGCATGCTCATCAATGTTTAGGACAATATGTTTCGTTCTTTCAAATATCTCTCCCTTCATACTTTAACCCTTTAGATTCATGTGTTCTTACCAGTCTTAAATTCATATTTATATCTGCTCTAGGTATAATGGATCTGCAGTTATTGCGTAACCTTCCACCACCCCAAAAATACCAATTCACAATTGGGAACTGGAGATATACAATACTCATTGCTAATATTAAAACCCATTTTTTACGGCAAAAAGTGCCTCAAACATCCCGTATTATCCTAAGCAATAATTTATCTTGGTAGTTTAAAGGCAATTTAAAAGTGATCAGAGGGATATAAATGAGGTAAGATTATACAGTCGCATAGACACTGTCTTAAAACTAGATTTGATTCAACAGTTAAGATAAAGTACTATCATAAGGTCAATGCATACCTGAGTTTCGGAAGAGAAGAAACCTGCAGAATAATATAAAATTTTTTAGAATAAATGGGAATTAAGAGAGTTGCTAAATTACAGGTTTCTCAAAATATCAACTAATTTAAGAATGAGCACCTATAGTAGAGAAATATGATATACAATCTTTAATACCACTTTCTGTAGATGTACACAAGAAAGCCCTCTATCATCTCAACATGACAGTAACTTAGAAACAAATATGATATTCTTCGAACAACAGACTCAAATAAATGAAGATATACACTATATAAATATTTTTGAGCATTAACTATATCGTTATTTTGGGTAAGAAGTTTGTATTAATTTTAGTTTTCCAAAACCTTTACGAAAATAATAAGTGAATCTCCATCGAAGGTTCAAATGTGACTTTGATCACGAATGTTAAATTGGCCTTTAGGACAATTTCCTCACCCAATGAATTAGTGATTTAAATTAGCAGAAATATAAACAAGTCTTATGGTTTAGACATTCACACTTGTTTTTTCATCCCCAATAGCCTCAGTATATCTGATAAAAAACAACTGGAATGTTTCGCTAGAGATGATGAATTGCTCAGCTTGTTGTGGTAATGGAAACTTTTCTAAAATAATAGGAATTCTTGAATAGACTAAAATAATTAATACGTTACTGAGAATTATAAATTAAAATTTGAAAAATGGTTTTATCCTTATTAGAGTTTAAGGACCTGTGCGGCTTTTAAAGCACTGGAAACCATAGTTTCGAGATCCATCTTTTTTTCTTCGAGCGCAATTAGATCGTAATTTGCCCCTATTTCGGGACGTTCCGGGACGGCAGTACAGCTTCCTACTGATCGACTGGAAATATCGTAGGTTCCAATTTTGCGGGCCATATCCATAATCTCTGTTTTGTCAAAGGCAATCAAAGGGTGGTAGACTGGAATCGGAAGTTGATAAACCTCAGCATACATGTTAGCAGCAGTTTGCGATGCTACCTGTCCGAGGGAAGAGCCGGTAATAATTCCACTTGCTTTTTCCGTTTTCATAATTTCATAGGCTTCTCTGTACATCATGCGTTTACAGAGAAGACATGTATTTTTCCGATTGCATTTTGCAATAAAGGCTTGCAGATTAGGACCATGAGGAATCTCATAAGTTGTAAACTGATGCCCTGGAGCCCACTTATGGAGCTGGTGAATGCAATCAAAAGCACGTTCTTTTGCCTCGTTCTGGGCATAAGGAGTATTGTTACAATAGACCGGAATGATCATAACTCCACGTTTCATCATAAGCCAGGCAGCAACCGGAGAATCAAGCCCTCCTGACATTAAAACTACCATGCTGCCCTGTGTGCCAAGTGGAAGCCCTCCAACCCCTTTAAATGTTTTCAGATAAATATACGCTAAGTTTTGCCGCATTTCGACGAAGATCTCCTTATCAGGAGACGTCAGGTTAACTCTAGGATGTTTACCTACTTCCTCTAGGGAATTCCAGACCGCATCTCCACAAGCTTTACCAATATCTGCTGAGGAAAAAGGATGGTTCCCACTTTTCCTTGCTCTGATTGCAAAAAACTCACCATCACAAATAAAATATTGAGCAAGAGTTGCACATACACTAGCTGAACCCTCAAGGCTGGGTTCTGTTGTCAACGCAGCGGAAGTGGAGACAACCCCAAAAACATCGGCTAACGCTTCGGCAGCATGAGAATCGATAGTCTCAATGAATATCCTACCCCATTCCCGACGAATTCGAGAAAAGAAAATACCTCTAGAATTTAACATTGCTGCAATATTTTTTATAAGGATTTTCTCATACCAATTCCTAATTCCAGGACTTTTAAGAGCAAGTTCTCCATAACGGACTATAACCACATCTGTCAGAACTTCAACTTCTGAATGCGAAGAGCCAGAACAAGAGCTATACCTATTTTCATCATACTTTTTTAGTATGTTTCTACTTTTGCTCTGAGCAGGAGCATCAAGTTCAATTTTTGTTTCAGCATCATTGGATTTGTCTGTCATAGATAATTAGTAGTAAAGGTGACACGAGATTTAAAAACTTTCAGGTAAATGAATTTTTGTCCCTTAAAAACCAAAAAACATAATAGATCCGGCAATATACGGAATGACTCGGGTAAATTCAGAGAATCGTGCCAGAGTTAGAATACCGATGCCATATTTAGAACACCAATCATACTCTAAAGAAGGCTTGAAAGAAACTCTTAATCGCATTTGTTATCACTTATTACCTACTCCTAATAACATTAACGAAATTAAGGGGTTTATCGAAATTCTTTCTAACTATTTTGAATATTCTAGTATCATTTTGGGGCCCATATATTTAAAAAAAATCGTTTCCTAAAGAAACCTGAAACTACGTAATCATTATGTTTAAAATACGTTTTTACAGGAATAGAATGGTCTTTTCGACTTTGAACTTGAGAAACAATGAATTGATCGAATTTCTTTCAAGAAATTTCTTGTTTTTCCTGAGCATATACCAAAAAGTACTATAGTATGATCATTCAGAAAAAGAATTATTGATAATTGCACAGAAGAAGAAATATGGAGACAGTTGCAAAGCAAACATGGTTGTTTGGTTTGAAAATAAAAACTGGAATGATTAAGGATGCTACCTTATCCATTCAGATAGAGGGACAGAGGATGCTTTGGAGCAAATCAAAAAGTTATGATGCAACAATGAAAAGAGCAATAAAAGAACACCCTCTGGAAATCAGGAATATATTAAGAAACAAGAGAATTAGCTTAAAATTTTGCCTCGTTCTGGGCATAAGGAGTTTCTTTCGCCTAACCTTGCCTTTCTTCAAAATTCATCATATTTTTTACTTTCTCATCTGACAGATTGAACACTTCGTCATACAAATTGACACTAAAACTTCCAGGCCCATTTGATTTTTCAGCTGCTAGTTCTCCTGCAACTCCAAAGTAGCATAAAGCATCTTTGGACGCATCACAATAATTGGAATTTACTGAAGCAAATACACCTATTATTGATCCAGCCATGCATCCAGTTCCGACAATTGATCCCATTTGCTCGTGACCATTTCTTATAATATAGATCTTTTTTCCATCACTTATTATGTCCTCTTTTCCTGTCATCACTACAATAGATGATTTTGATTTTGCAAGTCCTTTTGCTACTTTTACAGGATCAGCGTTGATTGAAGTCGTTTCCACTCCTTTTGTTTCAGTGTCTTCACCTGCCAATTTTGCAATTTCAGAATAGTTACCTTTAATAATGTCTATGTAAACAAAATCAAGAATTTTTTCAGCCATGTCATCTCTGAATTTAGTAGCGCCAACGCCAACTACATCAAGTATTACAGGTATTTTCTTTTCGTTTGCAACAGAAGTAGAAAGAATCATTGCATCAATGATTTCAGATGTCAAAGTTCCTATATTGAGTACAAGCGCAGATGAAATCGCTGTCATATCTGTACATTCCTCAGGGGCATACGCTATTACAGGAAGCGCACCCCAAGCTCTGGTTATATTTGCACAATCGTAAATAGTAACCCAGTTAGTAATATGATGTATCAGCGGTTTTTTTTCCCTTATTTTTTGCAACGGATTATTCATTAATATTCCCCAGTAGATGCTTTAATCCGACATTCCACTAGATGTACATATTTGTATCATTTGTTTGCCTATTTGCCCACTATTATCTATTGAAAGTTAAATTAATTTTCAAGTTAGCGTCGTGTTGAGAAAATAAGTAGTGTTATTGTGTACATCTGCAGAAAATGAGTTGAAGCTTTTTCAATGCCTTTTTTAAACAAGATATAAAATAATATTATCCTATTATAAAAATATAGAACTTACTCCTAAATTTCAGAATCTCGTTTGATCAATGACTCAAGGATGAGACCTGATTTCATCGTTTTGTTTTCCTACCATATTATATGCGTCAGCTACTCAAATATCCAGATCCCAAAAAATGTAAAAAATACAATAATTAGAGCCATCAAGCAGAAGCTAAACCCAATGCAGCAAGTATTACAAGTCCTCGAAATATATCACCTGCATAGACCTGCCCGAGTCCTGGAATTATGCAAGATAATAACACTGCAAGAATAGGACTTTTTCGTTTATTTTTGATTTTTTTCTATACCACATTCAGGATAGATTTCTGTTATCGTATGAATTTCTGCACCTTATCACATGTTCTGCAATATGCTTTTTTCATCATACTTAGTCCATTAAAATAATTATATCCATATAATAGCATGTTGCCTAAATTATGCCAAACTACATTCAGTTATCTTAATTATTTAGGAGCAGTACGATGCATTTTAAGCCAAAAATACCAAATATTATGATGATCAAAGAATAAATCTGATTTTGATAAATAAAGCTTTGACCAAAACATTGGCTCCCAACTATATAAATACAGAAGATTAGGGATATTTTTGCCTTAAAAAATAGGTTCAAGTATTAACAAGTACTATTGTAATTTGTAAAATTACAAAAAGTATTAAAAAAATAAAAACTTGGATTGAAGCATGTGAAAATATGAATTTAAAAGGATTAAAGCATCACAAATCAGCTCATCCATTGATTTATCATTCAATCAAATTCTTAACCTTCTACGGTTGTTGTTGATTGAACTTATTTAGATTTACCTCCTTTATTTCTTTTTTATTATTGAATTACTATTAACATGTAGTCTTAAGGTAAAAATAAGCAATGTGCCGAAAGTTCTGTAAAGTTTAATAGAATGCCAAGTCAATAGTTATACTGACAAAGCTTCTGCCTTTACTACTATCTGAATAATCTCTGAATCCTCTACGAGTTCTATTGCATTTGTAGAACAGGCCTGGACGCACTGCTCACCCTCTGTACAGTCTTCATGATGCGCTGCTTATATCTTTTTTATTCCATTGTCTCTTCCGCATCAAACACACCCGTAAGGCAGACATCATAGCATTCAAGAAAACCTACACAGTTATTATAATCAATTATGAGATGCACTATTTTCACCACTTTTTAGAATTTGTATTCGGCCTTCAATAAGTTAGATCACATCTTTGGTACAAGCTTTCACACACTGCTCGCATTCTATGCAATTTTCAGGATGGGCTACAAAACTATCTTTTTTACTCCCCCTTCTATGAGGCAAAAGCAGACCTGCTTCAATGCATAAAAATGCACATTCATTACACTAAAAATTTAATCGTGAAGGCATCAAACATTAATGGTGAAAGATCTCTGCTTTTAGAAAGTAACATGAGTGTAAACAATATTTTGAAAAACAGTATTGTTTAGAACTATTTAAAATTGATTTATAGTCCCAATAGAATTGATCCTAGATAAACAATAGAGGTAATTATGTTAGTTATCAGTTAAAAAATAGTATCAATTAAGTGTAATTATATTTGTATATTTAAACATAAATATAGAAAGGGTGCATATAATTGACATACATTATCATCAGCAATAACTTTTTTTAATAGTTGAGTACATCAATGGAATGTAACTAAAGATTATTTTTCTTTTTCAGATAATCCAGTTTTTTTGGCGTATTTACAAATCTCAATGCTGTTTTTCCAGCTCCAAAAGATGTGCCTTTATTTGAAGCCCGAACCTGTAACCAGTCAACTTTCCATTTGTTCCGATCACACGGTGGCAGGGGATCAATATTGGAATTGGATTATGGTTACATGCAAGCCCTATTGCTCTTGATGCATTTTTATTGCCAATGCTCTGCGCTATTTGTTTATAACTTCGCGTTTCACCATAGGGAATTGTGCATATACTTTCCCAGACACACAGCAGAAAATCTGTTCCAGAGGGAGTAAGAGGAAGCGTAAAATTTTTTCTTTTTCCTAAAAGATAGCTCTGCAGCTGTTCGCCTGCTTCTTTTAGTAGCTCTGTTTCATATACTACAACATCCTGAGGGATATTTTCTCTTTGAAAATACAGATTTGTAATAAAGCTTCCTTCTTCTATTATCCCTATCCTCCCTATATCTGTTTTATAAAAACAGATTTTCTTCATGGCTATTGATCCCCCTTAATTAAACATCATCATTTTGTACCTGCATTTAAAGTATATAGATAATTCCAATAAACTACTATGCTAATTTTCTTTTTTTTGTATTTATATATATTGTTCATCAGCAAGGGTCAACTAGTTACTTATGGTAATTGGTGACACCTCTATAAAATCTGCAATAACCTCGTCGCTCACCCCCCACATTGCCATTTAAATGGCTAACTAGATGATTAACCTCATTAGTACGAGGTCATAAAACAGTATTTGTGATAGAACAAAAGATTCCGTGTAACTACGGCAGATACCTTCGAATATCCCTGTTATATCTGCTCTGTAAGAAAAGGGGTATGAATATACCCATTGCTTGCAGCTTGGTGCGCCACCTAAATTTTGATTACTTATATAATTCGCTAATAACTATGTTTGAAGAAGACATGTCTTTTGTGAGAAAAGATATATAGGATAAATAAAATAGCGCAATGATATTACAAAAAGTTTCCTCAGGGTATTCTATTTTGAGAATAAGAAAATTCTGCAAATATATGTTTCTATTTGAAGAAGAATAAAGGAAAAGTATTTTTTGTAAAAGCTCTCAAGAAGATGGGATAAAAATGAAAACATCACTTATTGATTTAGCATTCCTTTCTGAAAAAAGGAAGGATGTTCTGCTCCTGTTGGAAGAAGGGCCTAAAGCAGGGGAAGATATCAAAACAGCCCTTAACGTCAAATCGACTTCAATTATGCCGCAGATCAAAAAATTAAAGGATGGACACCTGATAATACAGGATAACAGAAACGTCTACAAGCTCTCTGGTATTGGAGAGATAGTAGTCGAAAAGATGGGATCTCTACTGGATACAGTGAGAGTTTTTGAGGAAAATTATGATTACTGGACAAAACATGACCTTACTGTAATTCCTGAATACCTCCTTAACAGTATTAATGAACTGGGTAACTATTTCATGCTTGAGGCTGACATTAACCGCCTATTTGAAATACCTGAAGATTTTAAGAGTAACCTCCTAGAATCATACTGTATAAAAATATTTCTTTCATATTTCAACCCTCTTTATCTTGAAATTTATTCTGAACTCATAAGAAAAGGAGCTGAATTGCACCTCATCCTGACAGAACCGATTTTTATCAGGATGAAAAAAGACTACTGCGAGAATCTGAAGTTTATTATAGAGTCAAAAAATACTGAAATATATATCTGTAACAAAAAAGTAAACCTCGAAAATGTTGTAACAGAGCGCTTCTGTTCGCTTGTGCTTTTCGACAAAAATGGACATTTTGATCATCAACGCTTGATTAGTTATGACGAAAGTGCAATTAAGTGGTGTGAAGAGCTTTTTGTGTACTATAAAGATATGTCATTGCTTCTGGATAAATTATAATTGTCTTTCTACCAATTACTTTTTGAATTAATATGAGTATTCTCCAAGATACTTGTCGATCAGTGTCCTGAACTTGTTAATATCAATAGGTTTAGAGATATAATCTACACAGCCCATTTCAATGAAATGTTCTTCACTGCCTTTCATAGCATGGGCTGTAACAGCTATCACAGGTGTATATGCAGTTGAAGGATTATTTTTAATTCTTTCTAAAACCTCAAGACCGTCCATTTTTGGAAGTTGCATATCTAGCAGGATGACATCGAATCTTTCATCAGCAAGGCACTCAAGGGCTTTTATCCCATCCTCAGCCTCAGTTACATTATGACCATAGAATTCCAGAAGGTCTAGAATCAGTTCCATATTCATGGGATTATCTTCAACAATCAGAATTTTTTTCACCATTAACCCTCTTAAGCATAGCTAATTGTTTCAGTCTATTAATCAATTCTGTTCTTACAAAAGTGCCTTCTTTCATAATAGAAATTAAATGCTCCTTCAATTCACCATTTAACTCATCAATATTTTTCTCAGTAAGCTCTCCAGAAGTACACACAATAAGAGGTATATCTCTTGTGCGTACATCTGCTCTTAGGCTGGAAATGATATCAAATCCACTTATTTCTGGCATCATGAGATCAAGGATCAGGATATCGGGTTTCCTATCTGAAAAGAGCTTTGGTAGACCTTCCTTTCCACAATAAGCCTTAATCACTTCAAATCCCTCGGCCTCGATCATGGAGTTCAACAATTCTACAGTATTCTTATCATCGTCTATAATAAGAACACTTGGATGTTCTAACCTGAGCTTATTGGTGATTTCTTTTAGTGAACCCACCAATTCAGCTCTTTTTACAGGTTTTGTAAAAGAATATGTTGCTCCAAGAGCAATTCCAAGCTCGTTATTATTGGTGGTTGAAATAATAAGTATAGGAGTTGAGGCAGTATAAGAGTCATTTTTGAGCTGCTTCAAAACAAGCCATCCATTAGTGTCCGCCAGGAAAACATCCAGAACAATAATAAAGGGTTTGAGTCTCTTTGCAACATTTAATACATTTTTCCCACCGTAAAGAGAAGCTACGCTATATCCAGTCTCTTTGAAGATAGTTGAAAAAAGTTCGTTAGAATTTTTGTCGTCATCTACTACCAGAACAAGCCCATGTTCTGCATTTTTATTTTCAGGAGGATATATTTCAGGTAGTTCTATTTTTTCCTGCAAATCCTCACTACATCCAATTATAGAAAGCGCTTCTGCTTTGTTCATTTCGAATTCAATAATTATATCTTCGAGTCCGATTTCGTTAGCTTTCCTGGATTCTACCGGTTTTTTTAGAGGAATTGCAAATATAAAGGTACTTCCCTTCTCAACATCGCTTTCAATCCAAATATCTCCCTGATGCATGTCTACAATTTTCCTTACAAGAGCAAGCCCGAGACCTGTTCCACAATACTGTCTGGATGCTGAGGCATCAATCTGGGTAAATGGTTGAAAAAGTTTTCTTTGGTCTTCAGGAGAAATGCCTATTCCAGTATCTATCACTGAAATAAATGCTCTACTTCCACTTTTTTTACAAGTAAGATATATTTTTCCATCGTCTTGAGTAAATTTGATTGCATTGCTAACAAGGTTGTAAAGCACCTGGATAAGGCGACTTCTGTCAGCTTCCAGAGTTGTAACGGAATCTATGCTGGAAGCTATTTCAATAGATTTTTTCTGGGCAAGGGGAGCCAGAACTGCTATTACCTCCTCAAAAACAGAATTAACAGAAAATTCACTGTAGTGAAGTTCCATTTTTCCGGCTTCTACTTTGGAGAGATCAAGGATATCGTTTATAAGCTCCAGTAAATGCTTTCCACTGGTAGATATATTATTTATGTATCTCAATTGTTTTTCATTAAGTTCTCCAAAAACCCTATCAAGCAGAATATCCGAAAACCCTATGATGGAATTCAGAGGCGTCCGCAGTTCGTGACTCATATTAGCAAGAAATTCACTCTTAGTACGGTTGGCTCCTTCAGCTTCTAATTTTGCCTGAAGCAGTCTTTCCTCCGAACGCTTATGTGCGGTAATATCAAGACCTGTTTGCAGGATGCCAGTAATCCTGCCGTCTTCATCTCTAATGAGATTTGCGCGGATCATCCAAACTTTTCCTTCCGGAGTGATAACTTCCCCTAACTCTTCAGCTCCTGATTTAAGAGCTTTTCTTACATAAGATTTACCGGAAATCTCATCAAGCATAGTGAAAAAATTTTCATAATTAGATCCTACAACTTCCTCGAGTTTTAAACCTATATATTCCAGAGAAGCCTTGTTTGCCCAGACAATTTTCAACTCAAGGTCTACAAAAACCATGAGTTCACTTAGAGAGTTAAGAATAGCCTTTTTTTCATGTTCCTGAGCTTTAATTTTATCAGAAGTTATTTTAAGATGATCAAGCATCCGGTTTATCCCTTCCGTCAACCTTGAGAGCTCATCATTTCCACTCATAGAATAGCGTGCTGCTAAATCTTCGCTCTTTCCAACCCGTTCGATATATTTGTCGATAAGAACTATCCGAGACACTACTTCTCTGTCAAGAAGAAGCTTGCAGCATGCCCCAACCATCAATCCTGCAAACAAAAGAAATATAACAATGTACCTGATGGACTTCTGGCCTTCAGCATAAATGTTTCTATCAGAATCAGTCCGAATAATAAAAGCTGGGTTTCCATTAACGTCTTCGTTGATAAAATAACCAGCCACCTTATGTTCTTTGACAGTGCGCGTAAAACTCTTGTCTTTATTTTCTAAAAAGGCTTGTTGGAATTCAGGAAGTGAGGAATTATACTTGTAGAGCGAAACCCGGTTTCCAGTTATAACCTGTAAATACTCTATAAAATTAGTATCAAGATTTTCTCCCAAGATAATTGTTCCGATTATTTCTTTACTATTAGGTGCTGCAAGCACAGGCCGACATGAGATAATTACAGGACCATTTTCCAGCACAAGGATCCCTTTTAAACGACATTTTTCGTCCTTACATAGGAGGCTTTTATCAACTATTCTCGGGTCTATTTGAGAACGAATTAAGGCATTATTAGTATTGTTTGAACTCGAAATCTGAGAGTATATTAAATTCCCTGAAGTATTCACACAAAAAATAAAGTCGTACTCCCTTGGGGAGAACAAATCAGTGAGTAAAATTTTGCTGAGGGATTCACGATCCTGATTAAGCATAAAGGCTCTGATATCTTCCCTTGAAGAAAGGATTGAGTTAGTATTATCCAGTTGTGCAGTCTGTAGATCAATTATATGTTTCACATTTTTCGCGTTATCAATTGCTTCATTTTCCTCCAGGTGGGAGAAGCTCGAATAGAGAATTCCCTGGGATGCAAAAATAACAACAGAAGTTAAAAGAGCAAAAATAACATAGATGATAACAAGGACCTTTTTACTAACATTCATACTTTATACTCGGATGATATGTATTAGATTTGAGTATGAGAAAGAGTTTATAATAAATAATTAACAGATAATCTTAAATGAAATACTATATAAAAGTTTTTAATATGTATACGATTTTTAAATGTCTTTAATTCATATACCATTTTTATAAACAATACTCAAATGAAAAAATGATAGAAGTTAATGGAATCATCGATTACGACAAAATAGTTTATACAATTATACACTAACGAAAATTAATCCTTCCTAATTTTGCGTCAAGCTGATTTGACTAAAATTATAATATAGAATATTTTATCATTTACGAATTGCCGATGGACACGAATACCCACTCCAACAGATAAATGATAAAGTGAACGTTCGACTCTTTTTATTGTCATTCAAACCTCTAAATCATCGCTTATTTGTAAAGTGAGTTTATTTTTGATACCATGATCAGATATGAGTATCACCACATTAGACCGGGATTTGATGCGCATCGGAATTAAGCAGCTTTAGCTAGGGCTACGGTCAGATAACCTCTTACATAATTTTGGTGCCTAAGTATCGATAAATATATGACTATGATGAGTAAATTAAAAAGGATTGGGGGCCATCCCTAACACTAGTTGCTTGGAGCAAGTAAAAAAATAATTCATTTGAGGGGTAGAATCTAGATTTCACTCATTCCATAATTCCATTCAAGCAACTCTCTATCAGAAATAGTTCAATACTTGAAAGGAAATGTTCTTAAAGACTTTTCAAACTTCATCCTTAACTGGAAAACTATATTGTGATGGAATTTATATCGTAAAGTGGTAAGTTTTATCGATCCTTTGGGGATGTGACAGCTAACGCAATCAGAACTATTCCAGGAATCTCAGACGGAGACGAAAGCAGAGTTTTAATTATCCGGCTAAAAGAAATGCGTTCAAACAACAATCGATAAGTTATGATTTCCGACAAAACTAGACAGTAGCTAGAAGCATCCTCATCCTTTAGTGTGTGTGGTATTTCCTTGTTGTCCCTTGCAAAGAGTTCGAGGTAGTTTTCTAGGAGCTTTCCAATATAAAATAGAATTACGTCATGCAAATTATTGCATATATAAACTAAGATATCAAATAGTTTTTGTTCATGAAGTATCGGGAAAAATTTATTTTAGACAATGATATCATCAACTATTTGAGATATATATTCTTTGAGATTGGAAAAGGTATTTTTTGAGTTTGATATGATCGGGAATAATAGTAATAATGTACATCTTTTCGTTGGTGCTAAACCAAAATAATATCCTCCAGGAGTAACGTAAATTATAAAAAGAATCATGGAGCTATGAAGTCGTTGTTTTAAATCTTCTGATCAGATCATGAACTCTGCCCATTATGCTATAAATTTATAACCAAAGTATAACTTAGTATATTTTTCATCCAAGTTCCAGTTATTCTTTTCCTTGTTTTTTCTTCATTTTTTCGAAGTTTATCCTCTTTTGCATCGCAGGATCTGAATGGATAAGAGGAGCATCCTGAATCCGTCCTTTTTTATATTAAAACCAAGGCAATCAAGCTAGCTTTGTAACTGTTCTCAGATTTCGTCTTCTTTTCAGTAATCATCAATTCTTTATCTGAATGATCAGATTATGGTACTGCCTTGTATGTACTCAGGAAAACAAAGAAATTTCTGAAAGAACTTCGATCAATACATTGTTTCTAAAGTTCAAAGTCTGAAAGACCATTCTATTCCTGTAAAAAAGCATTTTAAACATAATGATACATCAGTTTCAGGTCTGCCTCATAGACTTTTTTTAAAAATATGTGCACTCAAAAATGATACGAAAAGGTTTATAATAAATAAAGGAATCAATTTCAGCAAGTTTGTCCCCAACTGACTTAATATTTCTGTATTTTTGTCCTAGAGCAAAATCAGTAAAAGTTTTCACGAGTGAAATTATTGTTCAGAAATTTAAACTCTCCAATAATCAAATGCAGGTATATTTTTATCAAAAATTTCATAAAGTTAAAGAAAAAGATAAGATTCCTGGTAGAATTACGATATGAACAAAAGATGTAATTAATTTGGTATCTGTATACTAGTAAAGCAACGATTCATTCGGAAAATCCATAGTAACTATATTTTGAAGAAAAACAACTGGAAGAATAGATTTAACAAAAAAAGATTGGAGAATAAGAGATCGAATAAAAACAAAATTGAAGGGATTGAGAGATAGGAGAAAAATAAAAGAATATGATTAAAAAAATGCATACCCCTAAACACGATAGTTTTATGGCGAAAATAAAAATTTATGTAATGGGATAGCGCGGATTTGAACCGCGGTCCAAGCGTCCCAAACGCTCGAGGATGGACCAAGCTACCCTACTATCCCAAGGATACCTCATTCCAAAGGTTATTCACCTTTATATAATTTTCGTTTGAATATGGAGATGTTATTCTTTTTCTGAGAAACAAAATTTATCTTTCAGTCTAATTATTTAGCTACCTCAAATCATTTTATTGAGGTTTTTTTCAAGTTTTCAAAAAGGAGTAATTGCCAATCAATTAAAAACTGAGTGGCATAAATAATAGCTGACAGTAAATAAACCTGCATATTGAATTTTGTGGGAGATGGCTAAAATAATTTTTTCCCAAAGCTTAATAGTTACCTTTTTTGTTAGAGAATTTTTGTTTACCTCTGAATTTATTTCTTCGCAGGAAATTTGTCCAAATCTTTCTCATTGATTTTTGTATTTGACCCAAGTTCATCTTTTATGGACCATCATTCTTTGATTTTAAAGATATATTTCGCAGTTATTAAAATTTTTCTTTTATTTTCAATGTAATCAAATGATAGAGATTATAACAAAAAAACTGTACACAACATCTTCAAATTCACTCGTTGAACAGTAGTTGTAAGAACTTTTCCTGCTTTGAACATTTTTTTAGTTACTGCATAAACTTTCTCCATTTGAGCTCTTTTTGAGCGGATA
>Ga0224559_1000666_pt1 | contig 21589 bp, 14 predicted proteins | sample 714S33034metaG_FD_180676 | JGI IMG/M metagenome (GOLD analysis project Ga0224559, IMG submission 180676) | Peat soil microbial communities from Stordalen Mire, Sweden - 717 S3 30-34 | ecosystem: Environmental > Terrestrial > Soil > Wetlands > Peat | place: Sweden: Norrbotten County, Stordalen... | reverse complement strand
AATTGGAAATCGAAAATAGAATCATAAATTATTCTCAACCAGTAATAAATTCTAATTCAGATGGGCCGGATACAATAAGGAAATATAAACAATTATGTGATGATGGTATAATTACCAAGGAAGAATATGAAGCAAAGAAAAAAGAAATATTAGATCTTTAAGGTTATGTGAATTCTTAGTCTGCTGATTAGTTTAAGAAGTACTGTTGATGATGCACACACCAACAACATCTAACTTACTGTATGGGGTTTGGTTGTCTGTTAGACTGGGAAAGAAACATATATCAAAGTAAAAGGTAAATGGAAATATTTTTACCGAGCAGTTGACTCAAATGGAGATACAATTGATTTCATGTTAAGTGCAAAACGAAATCTAAAAGCAGCGAATAGATTTTTTAAGAAAGCTTTAAGTTCTAATCATAATCAAATTCCAAGATTAATAACCGTTGACAAGAATCCAGCTTATCCATCTGCTATAGATGAACTGAAAAATGATAAAATACTACCTAAAAGCATTGGCATTCGACAAATCAAGTATTTGAATAACATTATAAAACAAGATCATCGATCGATAAAGCGAATCGTTAATCCAATGTTAGGATTTCAGTCTTTTAGATCTGCTAATAAGACTTTAAAAGGAATTGAAGCTATGAATATGATCAAAAAAGGACAAGTAAATGATCTAAGTTACTCTGTTCTTAATGAAGTCAAATATATTAATCAATTGTTTGGTATAGTTTTATAATGTTAGTACATTTTCCGTGAATATTTTGATTTTTATTAATTACTTATAGATGTATATATTTTTTTTAGATTTTTTGCAACGGAACCCTAATTATCCTTGTAAAGACCATACAAATCTTAGTAGCAGCTATTGGAATATTATCACAGAAATATTCTTTGATTATCTACATGATTATTTTAGGAATCTTCGAGGCTAATGGAATTTTCATAGAAGCAGGAATCTTAAAATTTCGAATAAACTTTTGTGAACTCTGCACCAATTGTAATCATAATTGAGGAATAAAAAATTAAAAGGAATAATCCGATTGTGGATCCTATTGCTCCGTAGACGCTTAGAGGATTACTATATGCTAAGAAAAGTATAACAGCATATTTGCCTATTGTTATAAGAATTACTGTTACAAGTGATCCTACAAAGATAAACTTGAAATCGAGACTTGAATTTGGGAGTATTTTATATGTAAGAATGAAAAACAGCAACAGAATAAGAAAACCAGCTATAGAACTTGCATAATCAGCAATTACAGGTGAGAAAGGTAAAAATCTTTGGAGTAAATTTGAACCCATATAAACAAAACCCTCGATAATGATGCTCATCACTAGCAGCCCTCCAAAAACTATAACTATGAAACAGGATACTATTGTATCTCTTATGAATTCTTTAATATTATTGGATTCAGCAGGTTTAATATCCCAAGCTCTCTCAAGGAATTTTTTTAAGTGCCAGAAAATATTACTTGCACTCCAGAGGAGGAGGAGAAAACCAATTAATATGCTTATTGAGATGGAATTTATCTTTGGAATATGGTCGAAAAGTTCAATTATCATATTGATGATATTATTATCAACGACTCCTTGCAGATAATTTAATACAGCATCCTGAATATTTTTTGATCTTAAAAAAATACTTCCTAAGGATACTGAAAATAACAGGAGGGCAGGAAGACTTAATACAAAATAAAATGCTAGCGCAGCACTATAGGTTAGTGAATCATCTTCCAGCCATTCTTTTATTGTTCTGGTAACTAAATTTGCTATGTACCCCCGATTCATATATACCCTCAGAATTCAAGCGACAATTTAAACTCCTAATTTTGTCCGTTATTTATTGATCAATTCTGGAATAAATGAGTAGATCTATGTATTTGATAGCAACACTGTCCTAATAAGACTTTACTCTTATGTTCATGAAAATTCATCTCAGGTTGTTGATAATAGTTCAAGGACATGATCTTTATTTCCAGAATACTCCTAACATCCGATCCAAGTATTTGAGATTCTAAAAATATAATTGAGAATCATTGAAAAGAGTGCTTTATGGTATATGAATTATGGAGAATTTTGATAAACTCCTATGCATTTGAGTATTGAAGAGTTTAAATTTTTCAACATTAATCTTTACTCATAAAACTTTCCATATTTGTCCTTAAAGAAAAATACAAACGTCTTCAAAGTATTCCTATTTATTCTTTATTTTTTCATCTCGGGAATCCTGTTTAAATCGTTCCAGCTAATTTATGTATTTGACTTTATTTTTTCGTCTCTTGTAACTATTCAGCCTATCCAAAGTAAATTGGATTATGTCTATTTTAGCGTAATGAATACTTCTGATTACTATCTGATGAAAAATAAAAAATATGACATGTAGTCAGTAATTGAGGAATTTCAGCCCACCGAAATTTGCTCATTGAATCTCAGTAAAATGGCTATATATATTATTTGTCCAGGCTTGAATAGTTACCATCTTTGTTGCAGAATTAGGCATTATATCGACGAGACTCACTTATTGAAAATGTCACCCTCACAAAAAATCCAATCGTAAGCAGAATGGTCAGAAAATGATGCTTTGCAAAAGAATTATAGAGGGATATTAGTGCAAATACAATCAAACTAATTGCAATTGTAGAGTAATCCTTTTGCTTTGTAACAGCGAAATATAATTCCACATTATTATTTCTAGTTTATTATCATCTCTATATCCAATTGAACTACTCTTTTTTATTAGCTTTTCGTGGTGAGATAATGATAACACATTAAGAATTGAAATCAAAAAAGCCAAGAAGAAAATATCGGATTTAATCTGCTTTTTTATCAGGACAGGCAGTTCTCGGTCACCTTCTCATTGACCTGGTCGCTATTTTATTCTCCTTATTCTCTGTTTTTTTATTTTCCTCTATATCTTCAGTTGGACCCATCAATCTAGCCAGCCATTTTGTTTCATCAAAACTCTCAAATAAGATCTTTAAAATTACTGTAAGCGGTATGGAAAGCAGTACACCTGCAGTTCCAAGCACATAATTCCAATAGATCAGAGACAGAAATAAGATGCCTGTAGATAATTTCAGACCCTTTCCTGCGAGTGCAGGGAATACAACGTTTTCTGCAAGCATATCAACAATCGCGATAACGACAATAACGGCAAGAGCACCTACAGGCCCATACTTGAACAGTGCAAGCATTATGGGCGGAATTGAAGCTAAAACGAGACCAATGTAGGGGATATAACTGAGCAGAAATATAAGAACGCCCCAGAGAATCGCAAAGTCAATACCTCCTATTAGGAGAACGATAGTAATTCCAACAGCGATGATAAAGTTTGTTTCTGCTTTAATGACAAGAAACCCTACCAGATTCTTGTCAAATTTACTCATACTCATTTGGAGTTTGGATTGCGTTTCAAATTTTGAATTCATTTTTTCAGGAGCATTGGAGGCGTCTATCAACAAGAACGCGGTCGTAAGGATTATAATCCCAGCTGTTGTCCCGGCATTCAAAAATCCCTGAATGATACTCGACATAAGAGAGATCACAGTTGACGCAATACCACGTAAAATCGAATTCGCAGAAAGCTCTCCTTGTGAGGGAATATAACGTGTGAGAATATCTATAAACTCCATTAACCGAGTTTGATAGATTGGGATCTGGTTCTCAAACTGGATTGCGGCTCCGGCAACCACTACCCCTAGGACTGCAACAATAAAAGCGAATAAAAGAATCACTAGAAAGACACTCAATCCACCAGGAATCCCCTTTCTTTTGAACCAGCGGATATGAGGGGTAAAAATCAGTGCAGCAAAAACAGAAAAAAGAATGGTTGTAAGTATGGGAGCAATCTCTCTCATCCCAACTGTCAGGATAACAACAAAAGTGCTATACACTAAGATTCTGGCCGGTAAAGAACTGCGATTAATGCTCATGATTTGTGACTCCACTCTATATGTTGACAATAACCTGAGCTTTTTCTTTCATAACAAGTTGAAGTATGTTTGATTGATTCATATCTTCAGTGGTTTTTATATATACCTACCGTATAAGTTATTCATTTGTACTCGGTTAAGTAATCTGTTAAACGTCAAAATGACTACGATAATAATCGATTAATTCTGAATCGCTGGCTCTGGCTAGCAGTCAAAAAGACAAAATCAGGAGCTATCGAAAAGATCTTCAACCTTTTAGAAATCTTCCTACCGAGTTTCATCATTTTGCTAGGTATGCAATCTGCACTAAGGATGTTCAGTGAGTCTTGGAGTATCTATGCAGGACTCATAAATAATTTCTCTTTTCTTATTTATTTGAGTATAGGGGCATATATTATTCTTAGTTTGATATCCATTACTTCAGATTGGTATATATCGAGGGTGCACCAGCACAATCTGGAAGAGACATATCTGGGAAACATCGACCAACGAACAGTTCGCTCCATACAATATATGTTTCAGCTGATTATCGGGTTTTTTTGTCATAATAGTGCTTCTTGAGCATTTTGGAATCACAACGACTAAACTTCATCAATCCATTACTGCTCTTGGTATAGTGGCATTGTAATTGGACTTGCAGCACAGAATACACTTGATAACATAATTGCTGGGATTGTAATTTCCATTTATAACCCCTTAAGAATCAGAGACCGTATACGTATAGAAAAGCTCGATACTGGAGTGATGTTATAGATATCAACTGGCTGTCAACTCGAATTTTAACCAGGTATAACCGTCAGGTAGCAATACCTAATTCTGTAATCAGCACGGGACTTATCACGAATTATTTCCTGCCTGACTGGATGTTTCGTGTTGAGACCTCTGTCATTGTATACTATGGCCAGGATGTTGAACACGTGCGAAATCTGATTTTTGAGTATCTTGAGAGTGCAGTTCAAAGTCAGATGCTGGATAGAAAATTATGTGGGCACCAGAATTTCAGAAAATCGGCTCAACACGGCAATTTACAAAGCCCTGATAAGTGCAGGTATTTCAATGGCAATAGGGACTTCATATGTTACCATTCATTTTGTTGACTCGGAAAATGAATCGATAATTTTCAGACAGGGGAAAGACTTGAAGAAAAGATAATAGCACTTCAACGGACTCTCATCATTCTAGATAAGCAAAGTCGATAAAATTGGAAAAAATATAATATAAAATATAATATCTACTTATACATGACTTATGTAGTTAAATTAGGAAATCAAAGATATTTAATCTTCAATTTTCTAAAGAATAATTTTCACTTCCAAAGTCAACGGGCTTGATTTTATTAAAAACTGTGCAATATCAATACCAATAAATTGCTATCTTTATCACCTTATGGACAAAAAATCTATAAACTTAACTAAAAAACATGAGAAATAGCAGTTTTTCCGAAAAGGTTGCTGTCATTCCTGATTCATAGAACACAGCACCTCTATTTTTTCAAAAAGGGGGGTATTTCTCTTTTAGCGATAATTTAATTTAAAAACACTAAATGGTTCCAAAGAACTCAAGCAACGGTTGATAGAATAACTAATCACCCCTGAAATTTAAAAGAATTTTTAACTTTCATAGTTCCTTTTCAACAACTTTGTACACTACCAAAAAAACGATATCTGAAATACTTAATTGTTTACAGTTGAATTGTCAGTATTGAACCTGACTCAAAGAGTAAACAATTAACGATTAAACAGATATTAAAATTATGAGCCGAAACCAAATTAATCTGATTTTAGTTTTTTGTTATCTGATTTCACTTCCCTTTAAAATATTCACAAATCGCCTTCGCAGCTTTTTTACCTGCACCCATTGCACTGATTACGGTTGCTGCACCTGTGACCACATCTCCCCCTGCAAAGACTCCAAATTTAGAGGTTGCTCCGGTTTCCTCATCTGCAACTACGGTACCCTTTTGGTTTTGCTCAAGACCTTCTGAGCCTTTAAAGATAATAGGGTTTGGAGATGTGCCTATGGCAATGACTACAACGTCTGCAGGGATTGTGAATTCCGAGCCTTCCACAGGTACAGAGCTTCTTCTACCTGATATATCAGGTTCTCTAAGTTCCATTTTGATGCATTCGACGGCTTTGACATTGAACTTCTCATCGCCAAGGATGCGGACAGGGTTTGTAAGAAGCCTGAATATAATGCCTTCTTCTTTAGCGTGCGCGATTTCTTCCCTACGCGCCGGCATCTCGTCTTCTCCGCGGCGATATACTATGCTTACCTCGTCGGCACCCAGTCGAAGAGCAGAACGAGCAGCATCCATTGCTACATTTCCACCTCCAACGACTACCACATGCTTTCCGCGCCGTATCATTGTATCATATGCAGGATCATAGGCTTTCATGAGGTTTACCCGGGTCAGAAATTCATTTGCTGAATATACCCCGCTAAAGTTTTCACCCGGAATCCCCATAAAGTTAGGGAGGCCTGCACCAGTTCCTAAGAAAACAGCATCAAATTCATCATAGAGTTCATCTAAGGTCTTGATCCGGCCTATTATATAATTTGTCTTGAATTCAACCCCCAGCTGCCTTATATACTCAATTTCCTGCTGCACGATTTTTTTTGGCAGCCTGAACTCCGGTATGCCGTAACTCAGGACTCCCCCAGCTTTGTGAAGGGACTCAAAAATTGTAACCCGGTACCCCATTTTTGCAAGATCTGCTGCGGTAGTAAGGCCTGCAGGCCCTGATCCGACAACAGCTACTCTTTTTTCGGTGGATTTCGTGACCTCAGGCCTCTTCCCGCCTTTCTTGTTATCAAAATCGGCGCAGAAACGTTCGAGCCTTCCGATTGCCACAGGCTGTCCTTTCTTTCCGAGCACGCAGAATGCTTCGCACTGGGTTTCCTGGGGGCATATGCGACCGCAGATCGCAGGAAGGGCGTTTGTGTCTTTAATTTTTTCAATTGCCCCTGCAAAATCTTCCTTGCAGATCAGTTTGATAAATCCTGGGATATCTACATTTACGGGACAACCTTCTACACAATTGGGCTCTTTGCAGGCGAGGCATCGTGAAGCTTCGACAAGGGCATCTTCTTTTGTGTATCCGAGAGTTACTTCATTGAAGTTCTTTCTGCGCTCGTCTGCAGGCTGTTCGGACATAGGAGTTAGTTCTTTTTTTGCATTTTCTGTTTTTTCTTCATTTATTTCTTGCATTTTTTATCTCCTTCTTTCAGTGCAATCCACACCTACACTCCTCTTCATACTTTTCTGCAGCTTTTGTCTCTTCACCGCGATACGTTGCAAGCCTGTCGATGAGCTCTACAAAGTCAACCTTCCGGGCGTTGAATTCAGGTCCGTCAACGCAGGTAAATTTAGTTTTCCCGTCGATTGTGACCCTGCAGCCTCCGCACATTCCTGTTCCGTCTACCATAATGGAGTTAAGGCTAACCAGGATTTCAACGTCGTATGGAGAAGCTACCCCAGCTCCTACTTTCATCATGATTGGCGGTCCGATGATTACAATCCTTGCAACCTTTTCGCCACTGTCAAGGATCTTTTTCATAATGTCGGTTACAAATCCGTGATGGCCTTTTGATCCATCATCAGTTGCAATAAATAATTTGGAGCTTACTTTCCTCATTTGATCTTCAAGGATGAGAAGATCCTTGCTCCGAGCTCCTATAATTGAAATTACTCGGTTTCCTGCCTTTGTATAAGCTTTTGCCAGGGGATAAATAGGGGCAACGCCTACTCCTCCCCCTACAAGAATAACATTACCTAGATTCCTTATATCAGCAGGAGTCCCTAGGGGTCCAACAAAATCTTCCAGTGACTCGCCTGCTGAAAGCTTAGTGAGCTGCTTTGTGGTCTTGCCCATTTCCTGGAAAATTACGGATATTGTTCCTTTTTCTTTCTCAAAATCGAAAATAGTGAGAGGAATTCTTTCCCCAAATTCATTAAGTCTGAGAATTATAAATTGTCCGGCTTTTGCAGCCTTTGCCACGTCAGGTGCTTCTATAACCATTTTGTGTATCGACGGGGCAATTTCTTCCTTTTTTAGTATTTTATAAGCCATGATATCACATTTTCCTGACCAAATATATATTTTTGAACAAATTATTAGGGAAACTTAATTGTGGTGGAGCCTTTATATGATTTCTTCTTTCCACACTTTCTTCTTGGACGTGCTCCTCATATCTGTTATTGGATAGATATTCTTCCAAATAATTTTAATTATTTAGTCTTTTTTGTATTGTCAAACTAAGGTTCCTGTTACCAAACGAGAACCTAAAGGCTTAGATGAGGAAAATTCCAGGTTTGAATATTCGTACTTGTCATTAGTAAGGCTGAAGACGAGAGTTATGGGATTAGTGTAATGAGGAGTTTCTGAGGTAATAGCAGAGAAGAAATTTCAAAGAATTACGGAGATTGTTAAAACTATAGCTGGAAAATATTCTGAAGATATACTTATGTACGCACTTTGTGAAAGTTACCTTTTTTGCAATGATACTCTATAAGATACCAATAACGCAAGCTATTTTAATATTTAGCATAACCAGACAGGAGGATCGATGGAAATTTAATAATTATGCTGGGACTATATAAATATTCTTAATAGTCTTAAGTGAATACTAATTTCAAACTATTGTTAATATCTCTTTATGAAGTATAAGTTGAAGCAAAAATAAGGGTTTTGATATAAAAATGATTTAACTCAATACAAATGATGCTTTGAATTAATAGTTCAAACTTTAGATAGGTGCGATGTGGTGCAAATACGTTAGAGGACAGAAAAGTCTAGCTCCAAAATATGTGCACTATCAAATGCAACCCTGATTTCATCCAGTAAATGCAAAAAAAGTGTTAAAAAGCATAGTAAAATCCAATAATTTCCTTAGCTATCGATTTTAATTAAATTAATTCGTGTAAATTACTTTCTTAAAATCAAATTTTAAAGATTAAAAAAGAGAATCTCATATCATAAGAACATAATTAGATTCCATATACAAAATACGACTTTTAAGTCACAGCAAATTTTCAACACTACTAAAGTAGCAGTGTACTGAACATTATGTCAAAATGACTGTTATCCACCTTTTTCTTTAATTACAAAACAGAATTTCTCGTTTTCACTGATGCATAAATTTTATAACAAAACTATATCTCTTTTAGTAGTTGATTCTTGTTTATTTTCTATTACTAAAATGAAAATTGTTATTCTATTGGTAGGTATTCTTTTACTTATTAATAGCAGCTATAGCAGTAAGTTCAAACCATAGTGATGGTAAAAGTCGCGCCAGTAACAGTGGTATGCGAGGTGGTAACGTCAGTTCTGGCGGGAGGTTCTACAGTTTACCACAATGTTTCACATCCTTTTTTCAATTTCAGATACATCAACCCAATTTAATATGAAACATTTTCAAGTCCCTACAATACTTTTGATAGTATTAATACTATCGAATTTAAAGTAATAAAGTATTATGAAATAACAAAGTGACTATAGAAAAGCATAGTAAAGTACTATTACAATACTTTCAAACAATATAGATAATATCAAACTTATAAGGATAAATTAACTATGGAAACGGATAGTAACCAAATTTGCTTATGCCCATTTGAGGGAATTATTCCTACAATATCAAAAAAGTGGGCTATCTTCATTATCAGTATTATTGGTCACTATGGTATATTGAGGTTCAAGGATCTTATGTTCAGTCTGGCGAGTATAAATCCCAAATCACTTACAGATCTATTGAAAAAACTTCAAAAATAGGGGTTGATCTAACGGGAAGCATTTTCCGAGATACCATAAAGGGTTGAATATTTTTTGACAGACGATGGAAAGCAGCTTTGTGAAGCAATTATTCCTTTGATACATTGAGCAGAGAAGCGGAATAATCTACAACATAAAATGTGCAATTCCACCTTCCAGAGTACAAGTTGTCCTTCAAAGCGAACAAAAATTTTCCTTCAATGCGAACTAGGAGATGGATGAACCGACAATTGGTACATGGCTCCACTCACTCATTTTTGAGAAATATTTACATAATTTCTCTAAAGTTCATCTGTGCTTCAGAAAAAAGAACGTATACCTTTAGTCCAATTTTGTATAGCAAAAACAAGAAGACTTAAGATATTTTTCTGTTTAAACTTTGGTAATATATTTCTATATTTGATTCTGCATTTGCGAACTGGATCATTTCACAGCCTTTAAGAGTATACACATTTTAAATGCATACATACCAGTGAATGCAAAAGAAATATTTAAGCGCATAGGCAAATTCTACTATAATCCTTATGGTATAGATTCTTTATTTTGGCAGTGTACCTAAAGTTCTGTAAATTTTGATACATTTTATACTCTTTTCTTTGCTTTTCACAAAACAAATAGGATTTATCGCTTTATTAATGCACAGTTTTTATAGTGAAAAACTATGCGTAATCAAGGGATTCGAATTCAAACATTGATCCAGGAGAACAGAAGGCTAAACATTAAACTGCTTCCTGAAAATCTAAAAATAAAAAAGCCCTAGTTGAAGTTCTGGTAATTAATATCAAACTCTTCCATATTTTTTATGCGCTTGTTCAGAGGTCAGAATATCGAAAATGTATACATTCTTCTCTTCATCATCAATTTGATAGAAAACGCGATAGTCTTCAACTCTCAGACTGTATGTCACATATTAGAATTCCTTTGAGTTTACATTAATATAACTATTAATAGTATTGTACATTAAAAGAAAAAATTGAATTGGTGTATACAAATGGGTCAAAAAGAATCAGTAAAAATAACATTAAGTGGAATGATCCGTTGAATACTTGGATTATTCTTTATAGTAATCGCTTTGGGAATGATTATAGGACATGAATATTTTTCAGCAGTATTCATGTTTACGGTAGCTTTTGTATCGTTCTGCCGATTTCAAATTTGATCGAATCAGAGTTGAATATTTAAGTATCGTGACCAGTGAGATTTTTGATGGTGATAACCCTTTCCGCAGGATCGTTTGCTGTAAACTACTATAAATATCTATACTATTTACAGCTATTATTTGTTATTATTTGAAAATTAAATAATATTTCTTCAGTAAAATAATAACCATATATTTATTCTATGACTTTGCAAGACAGCATGTAGAATATACCCATCAATATCTCTCTGATTTATGAATTTCTGTTTGACCGTATGTAACTGGTTACGGTTTGGTTACGGTTTCTGATAACAAAACCATAGGTTTGATTTCACTTTTATCTCCAGGTGAGGAATATATCTCTAGCTATTTTCTCAGGCACGTAAATTCAGATGTAGGTATCAATACCTTATAATCGTAAATATAACCAAAGGATAGGGCACTGATAGGCTCAAGGTATGGTTCTCATTTGATGATAATTGGCAATTTTCTTATTTTCAAGCTTTTTTTATTCTATAAGGGGTTCAAATTATTCTGCTCGTTTTTTATATCTTTTTTCCACAGCATTTTTGAGTTCTTAGATTTATCTATTTCCGAATAATATCCAGCTATAAGTTCTGGATAAGATTCCGGAAATATGTAAACAAAGAGACTAAATTACGTATTTACCTTGCAACAAACAAATAAAATATTGTCTATTTATATAAAAGATAATTTTTGTATATTCAAAGAAAAATTTAGTTGGAGTATAGAAATGGAGCAAAAAGAACCAATCAAAATAGATCTAGAGGAACTGATTTTTGGTAGACTGAATGTTTACAATATTTTGAAAATAACATTAGTTAAATAATATTGAATAACATTAAATATATAAAAATTCTGTTTTCATGCTGAATTTTTCGACTTTTCATTTTTTTATGGATTTTTGGTTAATTGCAGTCAATTGTCAGTGGAATTAATGTTAAATTTTGGTATTTCAAAAAAATGTTAAAAGGCCCCAAAATGTTAAGGTAACTGAATCATTAATTTGCTTCACGGTATTATATCAGTTTTTTTCAATGTTAGGTTACCTGCGAAATTTGTTACTGTTGAGCTAGCAGTATATCTCCCAGCTTTGGTGAAGATACAATTCACAATGACTGCATCTTTAGCTGATACTATCACTGAAGTCTCGATATCAGAATACTGTTTTAAGGTTGTACTCTTCCAGTAACGTATATATAGATACTATCAGAATCTGACCACACTACTACACTGTCTGAAACAACTGGTGTTTGTGCAGTGTTACCAAATGACAATTGTTTGCTTTTTCCAGTAGCTATATCGCAGATATATACATCACCTAGTTCCATATTAGAAAGGTCATTGTGTTTTAAATACACAATCTTTTTGCCATTTATGCTAGTTGCACCACCAGTATCATACCCTGTCATATAATCACCAGCTGTGACTTCTATCTGTTGTTCCGTAGCAATATCATACATGCGTACATTGCCTAGCCTGGTGTAAAAATCTGACCATATGACTTTATTTCCAAAAATATGTGAAGCTACATTATCACCATATTGGCTAACATCTATTGCTTTTTTAGTGGTAATATCATATACATAAATCTGCGGTGTATATCCAGCAGAGTCAGAATCATATGATACCTTATTACCATAAATATCAGGATTGCTTCCAGCTGCTATTTTAGTCTGTGTGCATGCAGATATATCACGTATGTAGACATTGGAATTTGCACTCCATACTATTTTATTGCCGTAAATAGAAGGAATACTGTTAGAGTCTACATCTTTTGTAATATAAGACCTAACCTTAGTCTTGAGATCATATACAGTAAATTTCGGCGTTACAGTACTTCCATCATGCCATACCAATTTGTTTCCATAGATAGCTGGATGAGAAGCTGCAAAAGAGCTAATTATAGTTCCTTTTTTAGTTGACAGATCATAAACGTGGATAACGCCACTATTTGTCCACACTACTTTATTTACATCGACAGCAGGGTCAGATCCACTACCAATTTTAGTATATCGCACGGCTGAAACCACTGTAGATGCCAAAATCAGAAATATAAGAACTGAATATATCGGAAGCAATCTACTTTTCATTTTATACCTCACAAAATACCATTTATAAAATCCAAATATTTTTTGACCTATTATAGAAGCTTTCTGTAAACCTCTGCTTTTCATGAGTTATTCAGATAGAAATTATAATCATATGACTAAATTGGGGGTTTATAGAATTTTTCTATAATAATAAAACCTCAGATTAATTTAAATTTACTGGAAATAATTCAGTCAAGTTTTTATTTTTTTTTGCTTGTTGTCCTGTTAATATAAGTATTGCCCAATATATAATTAGATAAGTAACTTCTCTTCTAATTTTAGATACTTATCTATACAGATCCTGAAAACTTAATAAGTTTGTATCAATCTATTCCATTTTCGGTACCTTTTAAGAGTGACAAAATTGGTCCTTTGTTTCCTGTGCCTTTGGTTGCCTTTGCCTTCTTTTTCCAGGCTTTAGAATAGGATTTATTTGAAATATATATTTGATAAAACTCGCTTCCATTCTTTGTAACAATAGTTAATTATTTTTGATTCTAAAGTATAGGTAAAATATATTAAAAACTGAATAGATCTCATTGTTTTATCCCAGTTCCCTTCAAGCTTTGGCTAGTGTTACAACAAATTAATTAGTAGTTGTTTTACTAAACTCGAAATCTCCCTAAATCCAATATTTTGAGATGCAAATAAGTATAGAATTTACTTGCCTATTTACCCACGATTATTCATTGAAAGTCAGATTGATTCTTAATTTACTTTCATATTACGAAAATAGAGGGCATTCGTGTATGCATCTGTAGGAAGTGAGATGGTGAAGTTTTTTCTCTGGAACTATTGAGGAAAAATTGGAACATAATAGTATTAAACCTATTAAGAAATAAGTAAAGTGTAATAACTTTATTCGGAGATAGCTTTATATAATGTAATGTCTTTTTATATATTGCCAGACTCTTCTGTCTGCGACTGTTGTCTTTTAAAAACGATCCTCCATGACTATACAAAATCGAAAAATGGACACAAATCTAAATATCGGTGGCGCATCCCTTTGCTTGCAACGGATTATGTTTGCGCCATCGTTCTGTCTATAAATAATTATTCAAAATCAAATATTTTTGTTTACTTGTATGCTTTTTTTCATCATGGTTTTCCTGATTTTGAACATACTTTCTAAATAATAGGGAGTTGCCCCAACTCCCACAGTTTCAATGTAACCTCCATCACCCAATAGTTCACCACCTCACGACTATTTTTTTAATCTTATAGTATTCTTTAGAGATTTTCCATGCTATGACACTTTTGACAATTCGAATCACTCTTGACGGGAAATAGTTTGCTTAAGAACAAACGAAAAGAGGTATCTGATGACCATAAACACAGAAAATGACGACAAGATACTAACATTCCCTGTTCTATAGGTGGTAACAACGTCATAGAATTTATTAGGGCTCTAATTCAAAAATGACCGATTGTGGTGCGATTTTATCCATTTTCTTGAGTGGTATGCTCTCCCCTTGGGGTAATTAAAAAACTAATGTACAGGCCTTTATTGACTGATAAACAAAGGCACAAATCTGTTATAATTCATTATATCAGGACCATGTAATGTTAATACTAATTAGTTTAAGTTAGTACTATATATTCAAAAAGTATATAATAAATTAAATTTAATTATAATTTATATTTCCCCGTACCTTAAAGTAAACATTCGATCGAGCTGTAGGCATTTCCCCCCGCAGCTCACAAGATCAACTTTTTGACATTTTAGATCAGCTGGATCATCTAAGCTAATAAAAAGAAAAAAATTAGAGGCAAATCGGAATCCTCTACAGTTTCAAGTTTCTTTGCTGATTATTTCGATCTTGCTCATGTAAGGTCTAAGGACCTCTGGTATTTCTACACTGCCGTCCTCACGTTGGTAGTTCTCCAGTATCGCAACGACGGTCCTGCCAACAGCGAGGCCTGATCCGTTAAGCGTATGGACGAACTGTGGGCCTTCTGGAGTTCGGAAGCGAATGTTCGCCCTTCTACCCTGAAAGCTCTCAAAATTCGAGCAAGAGGATATCTCTCGATATTTTTTCTGCGCAGGTACCCATACCTCGATATCATAAGTCTTTGCCGCTGAGAATCCCAGGTCTCCTGTGCAAAGGCTTACGACACGATATGGTATCTTCAAGAGTTTGAGAATTTCTTCTGCATCAACAGTGAGCATCTCCAGTTCTTCATAGGAAGTTTCTGGTTTTACAAACTTTACGAGCTCAACTTTGTTGAACTGGTGCTGACGGACGATGCCTCTTGTATCCTGACCATGTTTTCCTGCCTCACGTCTGAAGCAGGCGGTATAGGCTGTAAGAAATACTGGCAACTTTTCTATGTACTCATCCATAAAAAGATTAGTTACCGGAACTTCTGCGGTCGGTGCAAGATAATAGCCGTCAGAGCATGCGTACATGTCTTCTTTGAACTTTGGTAATTGTCCTGTGCCTGTCATGGCTTTTTCGTTTATGAGCACAGGTGGGAGAACTTCTAAATAACCATTCTTTGTGTGTACATCAAGCATGAAATTTATGAGCGCTCTTTCAAGTTTTGCACCCATGCCTTTATAAACTGTAAATCCTTGGCCTGCTATCTTTGCTCCTCTCTCAAAGTCAAGTATATCCAGCGCTTCTCCTATCTCCCAATGAGGCTTTGGAGTGAACAGAAATATTCTAGGCTCTCCAATAACCCTTATAACTGGATTATCGTTCTCATCCTTACCTAGTGGAGTCGTCGATGATGGAATATTTGGAATGCTAAGCATTATTTCATTTATTTTTGACTTACAGTCTCGTATCTTTTCATCTATCACTTTTATGAGATCATTGATACCCTGCATTTCATTTATTTTTGATAAGGTATCTTTATTTTCTTTCTTAAGAGTTGCTATCTTATGGGTGATCACATTACGCTTATGCTTTAGCTTATCACCTTCTGCAAGGCATTCTCTCCATTCCACATCATACTTAAGGAGGCTATCTATAAGCTCTGTGCCCATGTTTCTATCAATAAGAGCCCTCGAAACTATATCGGGGTTGTTACGTACAAATTTAAGTTCCAACATTTTAAGCCCGAGATATCCTGCATGCTTAACAATATATATTTTGCTATTTTCAGACTATAAGCCTGTTATGGAAAAAGTACTATGCTGATTTTTCTGCAAAATCATAAATCTAAAGAAATTATTGGATAGAGTCTTCTAACTGAAGGAACCTTACAGGATAGCAACGTTAAGAATAAAAGACAGTCATCGAGAAAGAAAAGAATATACTAATATGAGTATTGTTTAAGTATATACATGTATAATAAATTGTATTATTAAATACAAGAAAATTAACTTGTATTATCCATTACAAAGAAATAATTATATTATTAATTATAAATAAAAAAGAAAATGATGGCGTTGTATCTTATGGGAAAGAAACTGTTTGTTGTACAAGGTGATATTATAGATTCCAGAAAAATAAAAGATAGAGATGAATTTCAATATAAACTGGAATCTGCTTGTAAGCACATAAATAAAAACTTTGAAGAAGATATCTACGGGAATTTAAAAATAATAAAGGGTATAGATGAAATTGAAGGAGTCTTGAAGAAGATATCAAGCATTTACAAAATAATCACTATGATCCAGAAATCAATTTCTCCGCATAAGATTAGCTTTACTGTAGTATATGGGTATATTGATACTGCAGTAGGTTCAAAGAATGTAGAAAAAATGGATGGCCCAGCAATGCATAAAGCAGCAGATAAAATTATGAAGTTGAAAAAATCTAGTTTTTTATTTGACATTGATACAGGAAACGCTATTATTGACCCCCTTTTGAAAGGGCAGATAAATCTTATAATGTTTTATAAGGCTAGGTGGACACCGAGAAGAAAACAAATAACAGAAAATTACACTGTGCATAAAAAACAGGCTCTTGTCGCAGATGAATTGTCAATAACTCAGCAAGCTGTGTCGGATTCTCTTAGAAAAATTAACTGGGAAGAAATCAATTTAATGGAAGAAGAATTAAATCATGTACTGGAACTCTACAATGATTCCATCTTGAACGAAGGAGATTTAGATGGGTTTTGAAAATATTTTAGACTATATACATACTTATTGGCAATCTGTTTTGCTGATCTCAATATGTTATTTATTCCTGATTTTAACAAGTGGGTCTGTTCTTAAGTTCATTTTGTCGTATGTTTCAACAAAAAGAAAAAACGAAGTTCAAGAAGATGTTATCCCTGCTGATTCAAAGATTAGAGACACGGGAGTTATAGTTGGTAAATGTGAAAATTTACTTATACCCACCTCAATAATCTTGGATGCTTACACAGCTTTAGCAATTATATTCACCGCAAAAACGATCGTTAGAGCTGAAGACATGAAAAGTGAAAACACACTATATTTTTTAGCTGGTACAATGATCAATTTTACCTATTCCGTCTGTATTGGAATTATTATGAAAATGATCATATATATCTACTTTGGATATGGTTGATTACAAATATCGAATTGAGAATAAATGATATTCTTATTTAATCAGGACTTACGCGATTGAACCGAGAATCAATAGTATAAGCATTCAACTGATTTTATTACGTAAATGAAGTACGAAATCAAGTATAATGTACTTTACGGTTGAAATAATTATTCAGTTGAAAAGTAACTGTACAAATAAATGAACATCTATATTGAATGTGATTTATCTAAATAACTGTTTCCAAATATCATATATTTTGTCGCATTTAGCAAGTGATCTTAAATTGCACTCGAAATAGCGAAGAGATATATATTTCTTAATTCGATACTCCAAATCACTTTCTCTGACATGACTAGGTTAGGTGATTTATAGATGATTAGTTCCCTCTTTTTGCTTATTCCAACCTAAAGATATTCCTAAAATAATTTTTTAACCTTTCGCAATGCAAACAGTGTATGAAAATGCTATACAGTCCTTTTTAATTCGCTCATTGTAGAACATACCGTATCTATACTCAGTCACTAACGCTGCATGATAGATGCCCTAACCATACCTATGGATAAAGATGTTTTGTTCAAATGCTTATCACATCCCTGTGGATGAGGAGACCATCTCTGAGCATGTGTCAAAAACAGACTCATTTTATGGATAAGCTATGATTTGGAGCATCACCCGAAAAAAAGGCGTGAATCCATTAATTCTCAAAAATAACTGGATGTTCGTGATCAATCAGACTCTCAGAGTAACAAAAGGTATATTAACTTGAGAATGTCGCATTGTTAACAGAGGAACAAGGAATAGATCTGGTTTTATTTTATTGAATAAGAAATGCTTGATAAAATGCAGTCTAATAACATTTTGAAGAAAATAAAAGTAGTAATTATAATAGTAATGGGGATAATATCTCAGTCAATAAACCTTATTTTTCATTTTTTCCCCATAAATCCTCTGCTTCTTCCTCCATTTCTTCAAGCCTGCCATAGTAATCCGAAACCTCATTCAAATGAGCCAAAGCAATTTTTCCTGTCATTATAGGATCATCATTAGTAACGTTTGTCCCGGGATCTCTGGTTCCGTGTTCCAACTCTACATCCATGCCCCTGCAGAACTGGTCGACATCGAACTTATCCCATTTAATTCCCAGTTCATCCCCAACTGCCTTTGCTTCTTGTGCCGTAAATTGCTTCTTTGTCAAGCTGATTCCTTCGACCAGAAATTCAATTTTTGATTAATTATTTAATTTTTGATTAATTATTTAATTTTAGTCAATATTTAATATGCATTTGTACTTAAAGATTATCCTGCAAAAATCTTTTGTATTGTGAGCTACCGTCGAGCTATAAATATGGAACTGTGGCATGCTAAATGACCTTCTGAGATCTCGATAAATTTGGTTACTTTTATAAAAATATATGAACATTTAAAATATAGGATATTTGATTCATATTTTCTTATGCTTGTTACAACACTTCCCTGTGATCACCATGGAATCGTTGAGAACAAGTAAAAAGCAGCTCTCTTGCGATCATTCAAAAATTGGAACCAGAGACAACAATTAGGCTATTGAAGACTCAGTGATTTTACACTTTGTTCTATAAATTCAGGAAAAATTTCACGTAAAATTCAATGAAAGGATCCTTCCCTTTTTCTCGACTTCAATTTCCACTTATTTCAAGCATCCTATCTAGCGCTTTTTTCGCTTTCGTCCTTATATGGACAGGGACATAGAGCTCATATTCCATATTCTGAAGGCTGTTAATAATGGATTCGAGTGTGATTTTTTTCATGTTGTAACAAAGAGCCTTCTCAGATGCAGGATAAAACTTTTTATCCGAATATTTTCTTTTCAGGTTCTGAACAATTTCCTTTTCAGTTCCGATTATAAACTCCTTTGAACTTGATTTTCCAACTTCTTTTATAATCCCTGAGGTACTGAGAATATTATCTGCAAGGCTCAGGACTTCAGGCCTACACTCAGGATGTGCAAGAAATTCAGCATCAGGATGCATTTTTTTTAATTCTTTTAGATGTCCATCACTAATGCTGTCATGAACGTGACAAAATCCGGGCCAAATATGTATTTTTTTTTTGGTATGAAGGGATACAAAACTTCCCAGATTTTTGTCAGGGATAAAAATAATTTCCTGATTTTCAATCGAATTTACCACATTTATTGCATTTGCAGATGTGCAGCATATATCAGATTCTGCTTTTACTGCAGCTGAACTATTTACATAGCATACAACTGCTGCATCAGGGTTTTTTTCTTTAAAAAATCGTAGAGACTCCGCAGTTACCATATCCGCCATTGGGCATATGGCATCGGGAACTGGTAAAAGGACTAGCTTTTCAGGGGAAATTATTGATGCCGACTCTGCCATGAAATGGACACCTGCAAAAACTATCACTTCAGCTTTTGAGTTCAATGCTGCCTTACAGAGTGAAAGAGAATCTGCAACAAAATCTGAAACATCCTGAACTTCTCTCCGTGTGTAAAAATGTGAAATTATTATTGCATTTTTCTCTTCTTTAATTTTGTTTATTTTCTCTGCAATTTCCTGGTTTTCCATAATAATCTTGTTCCTCAAAATGCAGGAGTAAGCCTGCAGAAAATCTGGTTTTCAATCTTTTACTCTCTTTTTCCAATTTCACTTACTATACCATCTCGGCCTTATCAATATTTAATTCGCTAAAAGAGCAATAAAGACTACCCATAACAAGAGACTGTTTTCCAGAAATTTTCCCTGCTTGGATAGTTATTCAATCGCTTATTTGCCTGAATTGTACTTATGACCTTGGTATTGCCTAATATTATAAATATTTCTTTTTTGAAGTAATTCGGAAAATACAGCAAAAAAATGAGGTTTTTCCTGAGATGATTGTTGTTAACTGGCCTCGATGCCATTAGAATGCTCCGTGAATCAGGAGTTTCTTTTGCTTCATAGCAAGTTTTTCAAAACGTCCTTACATCCAAATTATCCAGCGCATCTATTTTCAGGTCACAAGTAGTAACTATTTAACTTGCATTCTCATCAATTATTTTTCCTTTGATTGTTTTTAATTTTATTTGCCGAATTTGGAGAGAGAAATTTTTCCTATGTGGATTTCATATTATATATCCCGATATGCAGTTCATGGTGGAATTGCCTGTTAATTACTAGGATCCACTAATCAAAACATGCAATCATTATTTCCAATAACACCTGTAACCATAAGGGAGGTTGAGATCGGAGAACTTAACTATCCTATCTCCTCAACAAAGACATTTGCTTTCCTTATTTTTTCCTGATCCTCCCACAAAAAGCATTATTTTTCGAAGATATTTTCAGCTATATTTTCTTCCCTTTATAGCTTCTCCATAATTTTGATTCGTGACATTTTCAAATAACAGGACTTACGCAATATAAGTCCAAAATTAGGCACAATGAAAATTGTTATTTTAGCTTATATATTAGACAAATTAATACTTGCTGCTACTGATTTATCGGTTAAACCGCATAAGTCTAAATGAATCAGTCTATATAAGTCTCAAGAGAATTTCGATGAACCTTAAATTTCGTCATATGCGTATAAATTGTATATAAATTATTCGTGAAGATTAGAGGTTTATCGAAAACCTCAACGTTTTTCTATTTGTAGCCGATTTTTTCTTGTATTCTTTGTCCATATAATAAATATTATAATTAAACCACAAAATCATCCTTTTCCCTCCTTAAAAAAATATTTTTTAGGGTACTTTTCTCCTTGAAAGATCATAAAAATATTTAAATAAAATATACGATCCAAAATTCGAATGCTTAAATATATAAATTTATACAGCTATCATCTTGATGGTGAATACTATGGCAAAATTAACTGAAGAAATGAAAAATGCTTTCTCAATGGTGAAGATCTTTCCTGTGGCTACTGCCTCAAAAGATGGAATTCCAAATGTAGTGCCGATAGGGTTCTGCCGGCTCGTAGATGATGAGACAGTCTGGATTACAGATAATTTCATGATTAAATCGCTGGCAAACCTGGAAGAAAATCCTGTTGTTGCATTCTATATATGGGGTCCAGATACAGGTGGCTGCTTCCAGATAAAAGGTAAAGCGGAAATTATTAATGCTGGAGAGAAATTTGAAAAAATGAAGGAAATTGTGCATGCAACAAAACCC
>Ga0224559_1000665_pt1 | contig 21619 bp, 24 predicted proteins | sample 714S33034metaG_FD_180676 | JGI IMG/M metagenome (GOLD analysis project Ga0224559, IMG submission 180676) | Peat soil microbial communities from Stordalen Mire, Sweden - 717 S3 30-34 | ecosystem: Environmental > Terrestrial > Soil > Wetlands > Peat | place: Sweden: Norrbotten County, Stordalen... | reverse complement strand
TCTCCTTCTGTAGGATATGATCCTAATACTTTTATATATCCTAAGTTGGATCTTATATTATTTAAAATGTTCCCGATCTTTTTATCTGTTCTATGGCCCTCAAAATCAACAAAAAAGATGTAACTGCCTAGTTTTTCCTTTGAAGGTCTTGACTCTATTTTTGTTAAATTGATATTATTATCTGCAAATACTTCCAAAATTTTGTAGAGACGTCCAGGTTTATCATCCATAATTGAAAAAACTATGGATGTTTTATCATTTCCAGTAGGTTTATGGTCTGTCTTATCAATTACAACAAATCTTGTAACGTTATTTTTGTAGTCTTGAATGTTTGAAGCTGCAATCTTAAGTCCATATATCTCTCCTGCTCTCTTAGTTCCTATTGCAGCAGAGTTCCTCTTTCCCTTTACTGCTTCAGCAGCAGAAGAGGTACTGGATGTTGAGTTAACAACTACCCCTAATTTATCAGTAAATTTTCTACATTGTGAAAGAGCTTGTATATGGGAATAAACAAATTTAATATCTTCAATATTAACATCAGGATTAATAAGCAGGTTATGACTTATAGGAATAATGATCTCCCGTTTAATTTTTAAATCATAATCATGAACAAGAAGATCTAGTGTAACTCCTACTGGTCCCTCAATTGAATTTTCAATAGGTACTACACCAATATTTATTCCACCCTTTTCAACAGCATCCAATACTTCCAGAATAGAATCAAATGGAATAAGATTGTTACCTATTGTTGAAGCAGCCTCCTCCGTAAAGGTTCCTGATGGACCAAAGAAACCTATCTTGCAGTGAGGATTATGTAATATCTCTTTATCAGTATTCTTGTGATTACAATATTCTTCATGTTCTTCCATTTTTTCACATTTTGTAATGATTTTACCATTATTGTTTGTCAGTACAGCCCACCCCTGATAAAATTTGAAATTCTATCATTTGTAGATTGATGCTCTCTTCTTATAATTGCTTTTCCCTGCCTAAATGAATGGACAGTAGCAGCAACTCCAAGATCTCTTAGATGCCGTACAAAATTCTCGGCTTCCTTTAAATCATCAACATGGATCAATATATCTTCAGATACAGTATTATCTTTGGCAATTTCTTTTATGGTCTCTATCATAGGGTATAGTATAGATTCTCCTAATTTGTGAGCCCTATTCTTGATTTCATCTTCCGTTTCATTAAGTTCGTATGCCTGGAATCCTTCACGTATTACTCTACTAAAGAAAAATGCCCTACCAAAATCAAAGGGATATGTAAATGCATATTTTAATTCCCCATTGTGTGCCTGGGAGGAAGTGTATTTGATAGGTTCTATTATCATTCTAGGATCCTTAATTACTACACCTTCTCTATCTTCAATTCCAAGTTTATGTATCAATTCAAAAATTCTCTCTGGAGCTTCATCTGTTTTTAGAAGTCCAAAAAATTTCACTCTTGGAAGATTGTATGATTCAAGTAGTTTAACCTTATCTTTGATAGACAATGCATTATTAGAACCCTTCTTTCTTAGATCGAATATTCTAAATCCTAACTTTCCAATCTCCCTATAGCGATGGGTAACATACGGATTTTCTGAACCCACCATCTCTCCACAGATAACTAATTCAGGGTGATCAATAAAAAAAGCAGACATATCCATGATTTCAGGAGCTTTTTTAGTAGTATACGGACAAATGAACCCACCTCTTGTAAAGGCGATAATGTTATTATTTATTAAAGCTATCCTAACATTATAACCATTCATTTTTTCTTCAACTGCGACTTCGTCCTTGAAGTGTATTTTGAGTGAAGGATAAAGCATCAATGTTCTTCTAATCTTTGGAAAACCCCTTATTATTTCAATTTTGTCTCCAAAACATATCATTGAACCTGCTTCAATATTTCCAACTGATTTTCTAAATTGAAGAGCATCAATCCCCTGATTGTTATAGAACTTGATATTACCATTTTCAAATGATCTTCTCAGTTTGTATGGTTCTACATCTACCAATTTTGGAAGTTCTTCTATGATAAAAGACGGCAATGGAGTTTCATAACTGTAGTTACATGATGTGCATTTAAAAAAAAAGGTTTTATGGGAATTGGTTTTCCCCACCCGTGTTTGCATCGATGAATTACAATTTGGACATTTAATTTGAGGCGGGATTCAACTTACCTCCTCAAGTTCCACAACAAAGTTCATTAAATCTGTTTTAGTAATAATTCCCCCGAGAGATCCATCAACTTCTACTGGAATACCACTGAAACGATTTTCTAGCATAAATGTTGCAGCATCATCAAGTGTGGATGAACCATCTATGGTTTTAACGTTTTGAGTCATAACATCTTCAACTAAAAGATTTCTTATCCTTGCAGTTTTGTATTTGTCAGGTACAACCTTTTTAAATGATATCATAGCCATTGCAACATCCTTGGCTGTTAATATTCCTTCTAACATATCTTCTTCTACAACTGGGAGTCTTCCAATTTCCTTGTCTATTAAACATCTCCTTGCATGTACAAGTCTATCACTTGGACTAACAGTTATAAGATCTGTATTCATTCTTTCCGTTATGCTGGTTGCATTAAAAGGTTTTCCCTGACATATTTCAAGGAAATCAGTTTTTGTAAGCATTCCAACAATTTCACAGTCGTTTACCACAGGCATTCCACCAATCTTATTTTCTAGCATGGTTTTAGCTGCTTTTCCAATGTTCTCATCTTTCTGAACAACTATTGGTTCCTGTTTCATGACAGTTGAAACATGGAAATGTGATGGAGGTAAATTTCCGTATTTTGATGATCCTAATTTTACAGATATATCCTTTTCAGTTACTATTCCAACCAGTTCTCTGATATTGCCATCATTCATATTAACAACTGGAAGTCTGGAGATTTTATGTTTTTTCATCAGTTTTAGGGCATCCTGGATGTTCTGATCTTTATCCACATGAACTATTTCTTTTTTCATTATGTCTTTAACGTGCATTTTCATCCCCCTAAAAAGTTAAGATGCAGTGATTTTATAAAAAACTGCATCTAATCGATTCGATCTATTGTATACCTCTTATCAGGTCTGTTTTAGTGATTACTCCCACAAGTTCATCACCATCAACAACAGGTAAACCACTAATATCATTTTCAACCATTTTATCAGCGGCAATAGCTGCGTCTTCATCTCCAGAAATTTTTATGAGATGATTTCGCATTATATCCCCTGCCGTCATCATTGAAATTTCCCTTACATTTCTTTTGGGCTTACCTTCTGTGTTCCTGATGAAGTATATTTTCTCTACATTTACTCCAGTTTCAGAATCTTCTATCTGAGCAAATGAGATGTTTTCATGTGTTATCATACCCACAGGCTCGTTATCACGTATAACAACAATTTTTCCGACTTTATACTTTTCCATTAAATTTATGACGTGTGCTATGCTGTGGTTTTCATTCACTGTGATTACATCGCTCGTCATTAGATCAGAAACTTTCCATTTGCCCCTTAATCTATCTGTATATACTTTCATCAAATCTGTTTTTGTAATTATCCCTGCTATGCCATCTTCGTCTACTATTGGGATTGAACCAACATTATGTTTTATAAGAAGCTCGATTGCTGTGTGTATCTCATCACCGGGTTCGGCTGTGATTGGATCTGTACTCATAATTCTTCTAATGGATATTTTGTCAATTGGCCTACTTTTCCATTTTGGGCCAGTACCCTTTAGTTTACGTGTTAGATCCTTTTCAGTGACCATTCCCACTGGTTTTCCTTTCCCATCAACAACTACAACCCTGCTGATCCCGTGTTTAAGCATTAGGTTCCTAGCATGAGCTACCTGCTCATTTTCCTGAACCACAAATACTTCAGGGTTCATTACTTCTCTAATTTCCATCATTCAATCACCTCTATCCTTGAAGCTATAATAACGATAACGTTAAATTGGACAATTTTCACAGTTATAGTTTACTTACAGCCTTCAGGATATCTCTTTCAGTTATTATGCCCTCTAAATCTCCATTATGTACTACTGGCAATCCTCCAATTCCCTCAATTTCCATTGAGTTACATAGGTCTCCAAGTCGGGTATTGGCTGTTGTCGCTACAACAGTCTTTTCCATTATTTCGGTTATTGTTGTGTTTAAAACATCCTCCGCATTGTTGGAAACCATCTTATCGAAGACGCTATTTTTACCAAGGAATTCTAGAATATCGGTAGAGGTTACAATACCCATAATCTTATCTTTCTCAGGATGTGGAGTTTTACGTTCCTCTCCAACTACCGGAATTCTCCTCAATTGGTTCCTAACCATTATTTTTGAGGCTCCTTCTATACGTGTTCCTGGAGTTGTTGATATGACTTTCTTTGTCATATAATCTTCAACCAACTCATCTGTAAGGACTCCAGATAATAACATGACAAAGTCCCTTTCAGACACAATTCCAACTAAATTTTGGTCGCCATCTACAACTGGTAAGGCCCCCACACTTTCTTTCCTCATTTTGGATATTGCATCCTTAATTGAATCTTTATGACTTAAAACTTCTACTTTTCTAGTCATTATCTCTTTTACAGATTCATTAACGGCACCAAGGAAGTTTCCAGGATACTTTTCCTCAAATATTTTGTAGTTGTCTCCCCCTCCAAGGAAGTCTAGTATGTCCATGGAAGTTACAATTCCGAGTATTTGTCCAGTACCCGGGTTGGTTATTGGTAGCCTTCTGAATTTATTTTTTACCATTGTCTCAGCTGCTTCTTTTATGGTGGCGGTCTGCGGGGCTGTTACAACTGTTTTTTTGGCGATGCTCATGATATCGCCTTCGTGTTCAGATGTATGGGATTCAAATTCTAATGGGCCTCTATCTCTAGATTTTACTAAATTTATAGTTTCTTTTCTTCTCATCACTACACCTCTGAAAGATGAAGTTCAACACCTAGTTCTATCATTTTTGGATTTATGTAACAAATTACTAATCCCGAGGCAGATTTCTGCTAAATCAACGGGTTTTCCAAAAAATGATACATTATCCGATTTTATAACAGGTAACTTAACTAACAAAGTAAAAACTAATCTAAAAATTCTATTAATAGGTTTAATTAAAATAAGTTTGAATTTCATGGCCACTTTGAAGATCAATTTAGATACGATCCTAAAATATCTTCTCTTGCAACTATGCCAATTATATTGGCTTCTCTTGCTCTGTGGGGTTCCTTTTTAATGTAAACTGGTTTCTCAACTACTGGAAGTCGTCCAATATCATTATTGATCATTAGCTCAGCAGCTTCTTTAATGCTTGTTTCAGCTGTGACCACCAGCGGTGGAGTCACCATTATTTTTTCAACCTTTATTGATCTGTCAATGTTATCGAGACCTGTTCTTACATGGCCTGATTTTATAATATCCTTACGAGTGATCATACCAATGATCTTATTTTTTTTCAAAACTGGAAGTCCTGAAAATCCTGTTTCATCCATTAATGACCATACTTTGGAGATATGATCGTCATAATTAGCTTTTATAACATTTTTAGTGTATATAGTGGATAAATCTGATTTTTTTGAATTTGAACCATTATTTAAAAAATTTTTGAGGATATCGCCCATACTCAAAATACCTACAAGATGCATATTTTCAGATGATTCAACTACAGGTACTTGTATGATGTCTGATTTTATTAGTTTCTTAGCTACTTCTTCAATATCCATGTCAGGCGTAGCTAAAACCTTTGGATGTTCCATTATAACCCTTGCTTCTAAATTGGATTTGGTTGAGGAAAGAAACATAATATCTCCCCGAGTTATCATCCCTTCAAGACGGTTTTTTGATAAAACAGGAATTGAACGGAACCATCCATCCCTGAAAATTGATCTAACTTTAGTTAATTGAGTATTAACATTTACAGTAACAGGATCCGGTGTCATTATATTTTCCACATTATTCAAGTTACTCATCCTCCAGATCTTCTTTACACTCCTCGCATAAAAATTTTCCATCGAATACATCAAGAAATTCTACATAATTTCCACAAAGTTCACAAGTACCAGGTACAGATTTTTCAAAGTTAGAATAATCTCTCTGATTTTCCATTCTCGCATTTTCAACGAGTAACTCCGTGAGTTCGGGTGAAACCATTAACACATCGGTTGAGGTCAATATTCCTACTAAATTTCCATTATTTACTACAGGAAGTCGTCTTATATTATTTTTAGCCATCAACCTTGCAGCTTGGTTCAATTCGCTGCCAGGGTCTATTGTTATGAGGTTTCTGGTCATAACCTGACCTATAGTTATATCACTAGCCAATATATTCTTTGAAACAACTTTCTCAATGATATCACTTTCAGTAATTAATCCCTCAGCTATTTTTTCATTAACAATAATCAAGCTACCAATTTTAAATCTTGACATTAAAACAGCTGCACCGGCAATAGTAGTTTTGGGATCTGCTGTGATGACACTGAATGTCATGGCGTCATGGACTGTCACTTTTGTATCAATTTCCAATATAAAACCTCCTAACGCATATTTAGAAGTTTATGAACTTGTGGTATAGTTAAAACATCCATATATTTCCCTGCTTCTTCTGATATTTCAAACAATTTATGTGTCCCATCTACCCATAGATCGAATGGACTAACCGGTTGAATTACCATTGAGAGGTTTTCGGTATTTTGAACCTCATCTGCAATCTTTGAAGCAATAAACCCAATCATATCCACTTTTGTTTCTGGCATCACAACCACTTTACAGTATGTATTTATCTCCCTATCTCTTAATAGTTTTATGGATTTAAGCTCTAAATCAATGAGATCATTCCAATTATTAGAGGCCTCATGTTCCGGTAATTTTATATCAAGGGAAACATAATCCAACAATTCATAAATTTTTTCTAATTCTTTGGGTAGAGACCCGTTTGTTTCTAATAGCGACTTGAATTTATGTTCTTCAAGGAAAGTTTTGATAAAATCCGCATGCAACAAAGGTTCTCCACCTGTAAATGAAATAGAATGGAAATCTGGTGTTATAATTTTGTTTATCTGCTCAAAAAGTTTATCGGTAGAAATTAAATCACCAAATTGAGGATCTCGACTTTTAGAAGTGTCACAGTAGTTACAGTCAAGGTTGCAGCCAGAAAACCTTACAAAGACTTGTCTCCGCCCGATTAAAGTTCCTTCACCCTGAATACTTGAAAAAATCTCATTAATATGAGTTTTCATTTTAAAACCCCTTGAAAATATTATTTTTTAATCAGAATTCTTTGTAAAATATGCTCCCTGCCCTATTCCTTCATTTACACATATCTGTACACTGGAAATTTCACTATTTATCTCCTTTAAATCGTGATAAAGTTCTTCAGCAAAAAATTCTGATAAATCCTCGGCTGAAGTTGATTTAAGATCTAGAAGCAGACAATCTTCAAGTGGCAGCATATAATCCTTACGTCCGATTGAAAATTCGACAGGACCCTGTAGATTTTTAAAGTTTATCTGAGGGTTTCTTATAGGTATTAGGACACGATGATCTAATTTTTTACACATACCCCTAATAATATCCTTGACCTTTTTAAAATCCACTACAAATCCAAATTCCCCTGACCTTTCTCCTTCGACAACCACATCAACTATATAGGAATGGCCGTGTATTACGCCACAAGACTCGTGTCTTGGAATCATATGTGCTGCGGAAAACCTTAAATTTGCGTGAATTCCATTTATAACTATTTTCATGGTTAGATACCTTCTAATAATCAATAACTCATTACCCAATATAATCCTTTATTATCTAAATTCAAGAGTTAAAATACCTTTGTTTTGGTAATATCCATTTTAATGGATAAAATTTCATTTATATAAATTTCACATATATCATCTATAAATTTTTGAATTTCTGACATCCCAATTCCAATATATGGTTCCATTAGACCGGCTGTTTCAATATTATCTGGAGTTCCACTTTCAACTAGGTTTAATGCAAAATGTATTTTCATACTGCTGACAGAACAGGTTGCAATAGAAACCGAAAGTTTACCATTTACACTAGGCTTTGGAAAGTAAAGATCATCACCATTTCTATATGTTTTGATTCCCAAATTGTCCAGCATATCCTTGATAATCATTACAAAAATTCGTTGTCGGTGATAGCACAACTTTATATCTGCTGGTTGAACATCGAATTGTTCAATTATAAAATGAAGCATTTTGTCTCCCTTTATTTCGAGACCTACATCTTCAAAATCCACCAGATGATCCTTCCCAATATCCATGGGACCAATCCAGCTCACAATACTAGATTCCTTAATTCTGAACTGTCTAAACGCCCACATAGGTTCAATTTGGCTTCCATCGTAACATGTGCTTTCTTTAAGTCTCAAGTGTTTCATTGGTTCAAATCCATTAATCTTTTAATTATTGTTAAAATTCATTTAGTAACTTTATATTCATAATCTATTTGCAATTTTAATAAATGTTAGCAACATTTACTATAGATCAGTTTTTATTACAAGTTCTTTATATCCTGTACTAGGATCAAAAATCCTTTTAAAATTTATTTCAGATTCAATAATAGCTATTTCAGCAGTAGTATGTATTTTACAACCTTTTAAAAGATGTCCACCATAAACCATTCCCTCAGAATCAGATATTGCAATATGTACATGTACTCCATTCATTGAAATGGTACCCAATGCAGAAACTATTTCAAATAACCCCATAAACTTCTTATTATTACCATCGGACATTCTTAAAACAGCATTATTGAGGCTCCCAACCATACAAACTATTATCCCCGATTTAAATTCACTTAAAACCATTAAATCTTCTAATTTCTGTTTTAGATCATCACCGGGCATCATTCTTGAAACTATCATATTTAATAATGGTTTGTACAGTTAAATTAATACTATGAGAGCCAGACCCAGAGATTTCATACACACAACCGATGATCTGTTCTTTGCAACAACTACTTATCTCCATCCGGATGATAGGATAATATCTTTTTTAAGGTATATTCCTGATCAAAATGGAGATCGTTCTCTGAACAATAAACAATATTCTAAGGTGGACTCAAATCAAGCCTACAACTTTTTAGAAAAAAATTTCCCGGAATATTTATTCGACTGTGAAATTACCAACGTACAAATGATGGGCGTACCAATCGAGAGGGTTGAAAAATTATTACTTCCATCTGATCGTCTTCGGGAGATTATGGAATCCGAACAACAGAACAAATTACTAGATAAAGTGGTTATACTTGCAGAAACATTCCATGATCATACCGGAATATCATATAATAAAATGGGAATATCAGGATCAATATTACCAGGATTATACAAACCCCGTGTTTCAGATATTGATTTTGTGATTTATGGGCTTAAAAATCATAGAAATGTTATGGAAGCCTTTGAAGATATTAAAAAAGAAAATGGTATACTCAAAGGGATAGAAGGAGAATATTGGAAAAAACTGTACAATAAAAGAATTAAAGATTCATCCTTATCTTATGAAGAATTTAGGTGGTATGAAAACCGTAAAAATAACAGAGGAATTTTAGATGGCACTTTATTCGATATTCTTCAAACTAAAGATTGGGATGAGATTACTGGAAGTTATGGTGCTACAAGATACGAACCTATGGGATGTATTGAAATAGAATGTACTGTAACAGACTCTCTAGCTGCCTTTGACAACCCTGCAGTATATAAAGTGGATGATGTGGAAATAATCAACGGTCCGAACGTCTTAATATCAGAAATTGCATCCTATACTCATACATATGCGGGACAAGCAAGGGAAGGGGAACGTATAACTGCACGTGGAAAGCTTGAAAAAGTTATCGGGAAAAATTTAAGTTACCGCCTTATTGTTGGAACTACAAGGGAATCTATAGGAGAATTTATTAAACTAAAAAATTTTGATCTGGAAAATTAGTAATATACTAATTAATTATATATAAATTGTTAACTATTGTTATAATTATTTTAATTATAAGTTATTGTCGGGGGAATTTAATTGAGTAGAGATGTTGTTAACATAGGATTAATTGGTTTCGGAACTATTGGGAGTGGAGTTGTTGAAACTTTCAATAAAAATCTTGATCTATTAGAGAATAAAGTAAATAAAAAAATTAATCTAAAAAAAGTAGTAGATCTCGATATCAAAACTGATCGAGGTGTAGATATATCCCCAGAAGTACTTTCAACAGATATCAATGATATATTAGAAGATCCCGAAATTGGGATAGTGATAGAACTCATTGGAGGATATCAACCAGCACTAAAATTTATTTTACGCGCCATGGAAAATGGAAAACATGTTGTAACAGCAAACAAAGCTTTGCTTGCTAAACATTGGGATGAAATAATCTCTTGTGCCGAAAAAAACCATGTTCGTATCTGCTTTGAGGCCAGTGTAGGGGGAGGGATACCATTACTTCGACCATTAAATGAAAGTCTTGCATCAAATAATTTTGAGTCGATTTACGGAATAATAAATGGAACTGCAAATTATATCCTTACAAAAATGTCTGATGAGGGTAGAAGCTTTGAAGCAGTTCTGAAAGAAGCCCAGGAAAAGGGGTTTGCTGAATCTGATCCTACTTTTGATGTTGAAGGAGATGATACAGCTCAGAAACTTATAATACTCACAATTATTGGTTTTGGTATGTACATTAAACAAGAAAATTTCCATGTTGAGGGCATTAGCAGTATAACCCAAGAAGATATCAGCTTTGCAAGGGATGAACTTAATTGTTGCATAAAATTACTCGCAATAACTAAACTTGTGGATGAAAATCTCGAAGTTAGAGTCCATCCAACACTTGTACCAATGAACCATCTTCTTTCCAGTGTGAATGGAGTGTTTAATGGAGTTTATCTAGTTGGAGATATTGTTGGTCCAATTATGATGTATGGTCCTGGAGCAGGTATGTTACCTACAGCTAGTGCAGTTGTTGGTGATTGTATTGATATAATCGAAAATATGAATCCTGTGCATTATGGTCCTACCAAAACACCTGTAAAAAATGTTAACGATATATCCAATTTAAAATCAAAATATTATCTAAGAATCTTAACAGAAGATAAACCAGGTGTTCTCCATGAAATATCAGGCATACTAAGCAAACATAATATTAGCATTGGGTCGATGACACAGAAAAAGGCAAAAAAAGGAACACCTATTTTCATGATGACACATACAGCCATTGAAAGTGAAATGAATGCTGCTGTGGATAAAATAGATAAATTGGATTGTGTAAAAGATAAAACACTCTTTATTAGAGCACTTTAAATAAGATTTTTTTTATTTTTTTTATTTCTGGCATAATTAAATAAATATAAATAATAATTAATACAATATTAACTAAATATATTATTTAATTAATATGGATGTGTAAAAAAAAATGATATCCGTTTCAATGATCCGAGAATATCTTTACTGTCCTTTGAAGGTTTATTTAGGAACGCACGATGAAAATATAAAATCTTATTCACCACCAATTACTAATATATCGCATGATGCGCTTATTGGTTTTGAAGAATTGATAAAACGAAATTTATGGCATTTGAAAGGTGAAATGCAAGTTAAGGAAATATTAGAAGAACTTCTTAAAGATATACCTGAATTTTTAGATATCATCAACCTCCAGTTTCAGGATGTTGAAGTAATTAATGCTGGGAATAACAACTTTGATATTTTGAAAGACGATCTAAAATTTAATTCATGGCTAATAGCTATTAAAACCCAAAAAATGCTTAAAACTGGACTTAATGGTGCAGAAGTAGTAAATTTACTTTTTCCTCCGAGTTTATTAGAATTCAAAATTGAAGATAAAGAGAATGGGCTTTTAGGACAGATTGATAAAATCGAAATAGTTGATGGTGTTTATTATCCAATTAAAATAAAAACAAATTTACCGCCAATAAAAGGCGTTTGGAAGTCTGATGCCATCCAAATTACAGCTTATGCATATTTAATGGAACACGAATTCAATAAAGAAATTTCAGTAGGTTTCGTTAATTACATGAGAGTTGGATCGAGAACCCCCGTTCTAATTAATACCAATTTAAGGGAAAAATTTTCTCAAATTTTCAATGAAATTATATCAATAGTATATGATGATAAGTTTCCGGAAGTTGTTCAAAACGTAAATAAATGTCGTTCATGTGATTATTGTGAAATATGCCAATATAGTATTGAATAAGAATAAATTTATAAATAAAAAAAAGAATGAATTTACTTTAATTAGATCTTATCATAGTTAAGACCATTTTAAATCTTTCTACTGCGTTTAGAGCATGAGGAACATTCCCTGGCATGATGATCATTTCCCCCTTCTCCACGATATTTTTCTTACCAGAAATAACTATTTCTGCAGTACCATCAATCACTTGAACCATAGCATCAAATGGAGCAGTATGTTCGCTTAATCCCTCACCCTTATCAAAAGCAAATATGGTCACGGTTCCAGTTTCTTTTTTAATAATTTCCCTACTAACAACTGAATTTTCCTGATAATCAATAAGATTATTGGTATTGAATGATTTAGCTTTCATTTCTTCAGACAATTTATACACCTCTAAAATTTTTAGATTATTCAGATGATAATATATCAATCATCATCCATTCTATTGGCATTTTCAATTTGCATATATAATTTATGTGAGAATTCAACAAATTCTAACACCGAATTCACATAATCCCTTGCAGCTTCAACATCATTTAGATCATATTCCTTGTTAGACATTGCTGTTTCAAACCTACTTTCAAATGCTTCACCAATGAAATCAATTAAAAATTCTTCCAATTCAGATTTGTCACCTGTTTCAATTGCCTCTTCTGCCTTGTTTATAACAGATCTGCGGTTAAGGCCAGAATGTTTTATCCCTGTATAAGATTTTCCCATTCCCATCATATGGAGTCGTACAGCTGTTTCAAAAAACCAGTAATCTGCTACTTCAGCTGCATCTCCACTAAGTTCTCTTACTACAACAGTTTTATCAAAAGCGTCCTTTAATTCTCGTTTAAGATCTTCTCCCACATAAGGAAGTACATAATTAATATTTTCCATCTCTAATGCAAGTTCAGCGGCCTTTACAACCGGTCCATCCATTGTATCCCAATGCGGTGCCATTGTATCCCTCATATTTTGTAACAGAATTCGTTTTTTTTTATTGTAGTCTAAAAATTTATAGATACTTTTCTATTTATAATCAAATTATTTTTAATACTATTGGATTTATCCAAATTACTACAAGAACTAATTGGGATATAATATTATTTATGAAATATAGAACCTCAGTATCTAATCCATGATATTTTTTTTTAATTATTTTTTAATATTCTTCAAGCCTACTTATGATTAACTTTTTTTTTGTACGGTTAAAACAAAAATATATAAACCTCTATAACAAATTAGAATTGGTGATTTCTATGGATAAAAAGGCAGATGAACTAATGGAAAAGTGTAAAAATATGGATGAATCAACAGTCATGGGTTCTTGTCAAGTGCTTTTGACTATGATGAAAGATAAAGACATAAAATTAGAAGATGATCCTGATCAGAGTTATATGGGTATGGCTGAGAATCTAAAGCCAAAGGATGTTTCTAAGGTGCTTACACTCGCTTTAAAAGTTAGAGAGAGCGGAGATATTAAGGATGTAGAACTTAAAAATGCTGCAAGCAGGATTATAAGAGCTATAGAAATGAGTTAAAGTTAATTTTTTTTCTTTTCTTTTTATTAGTTAGAATTATTTGATTAGGTATTAATTATACAAAACAACCCAGTAGTTTGTAAAACTTGATTTAAATCTTTTAAAACTCTTTTTTATTATTACTAAAACTATAAATTATCAGAAACCCATATAGTAATAATGGTGTTCATGATGGATGATAAAAAAACCAAAGAAATTATGGCTAAATGTGAATCAATGAAGGATGATCCAGCCTTAATGAAGGAATGTAAAGTTATGCTGGATACTATAGCTGAAAAAAATGTTAAAATGGAAGACGATCCCAACCAAGACTATACTAACATGGCACAAAATATTTCAAGTGAAGATGTTCCAAAAGTTTTAGATATGGCGCTCAAAATAGCAAAAAGTGGAAAGATTGATGACCCAAATATTAAAATCGCTGCAGAAAGGCTCATCAGAACTTTAGAACCATTATAAATCAGTTTTTAAAATTTTTTTCTTCCAATTTTTTTTATATCAAATGTAGCAGTATCTGCAACAGCCATAACTGCCATAACACCTGCTTGAACTGGGTCTGTAATTACAAGATCTGCTTGATCAGTCACACTTCCAAGCATGTTTAAACTTATAACAATTACATCGTGTTCTTTTTGAATTTCCTCAATGGAATCTGTAATCATACCACCCATTAATGATCCTGCAAGTACAAGAGCACCAATTCTTGGAAGTCTTCCCACACCCGAAACTGCTTCAGCAAGTTCTTTTTCCCCTACTAAAGGGATTGTATCGACACTTATCCGTTCCCCCCTGATATTATGACGATCTGCTTCAGTTATAGCTCCTTGTGCAACTTGTGCAACTTGTGCCCCCCCACCTATAATTATTATTCTTTTTCCATAAATTTCACCTAGAGAACGATGGGTTATAACATCATCTATATTTACATGGGATCTAATATCCTCTAAAAGATTTTCTAAATCTTCAACATCTTCTAATTCCATATAAATAGATGCTGAGTCTCCTTTTTCTATAAATAAATGAGTATAAGATATATTTATCCCACATGCGGCCACCATATCAGTTATATCTCTGAGCACTCCAGGTTTATCATGGGCTTTGATGGTAATTGCAACTTCTTTCATTAGTATCTCCAACTGAAAATTAACTCTTAATTAAATATTATGCATAATACTAAATAAATTATCCCATTCCTTATAAATTCATTTATATCCCGATATTTTACCTTTTAACTGGTTAACTTCAACTTTTATCAAAGATACATTGTTTAGATCAGTTTCTGAATATTCAAATGTATTACTCTCATTATCAGAATATTTGGACATTATGATATTCAGACCTTCAACTTTCTTATCGTTATTATCAATGAAATATGCATACCCCTCACCTATTACACTCATATATTTCATACCCCAGTCACAAGCTTTTTTATTTTTTACGATTCCCGTTTTAGTCTGAACACCGAATGAAATTTTATTGTTGACTTTCAAGATTTCTATTTTCTTTCCTACTGGAGAGGAGTGGAGGTACAGAATATTATCTTTAAACCCAAAGTTCATCGGTACCAAGTAAGGACTATTATTTTCTGAAAGGGCTATCACACAATGATCTGCTTCTTTTAAAATTGATTCAATAAACTGTGTATCATTTATTTCTTTATCGATCCTTCTCATCTTCCCATTTCCCAATATTTATGTTCTACCCTTCTTTTAACAATATCAAAGTTAATATATGTTTTTACATCAAATCTATAAAAATTAGGTTATAATAAAAATATATTTAATTTTAATATTAAGATGTTTAAATTGAACTAGTATTCAGAACTAATAAATTCTAGTTTTAAATTTGATAATAAATTAAAAAGATTTTTCGTAAATGTAATACAAAATTAGTAATATGAAAGAAATCTGTACAAAAATTTTGATAAATGCTTCTCCCTCAATTGTATGGCAAATCATCACTGACTTTGAAAACTATGGAAAATGGAACCCTTTTATCAGGGAAATTTCAGGAGTTACCAAAGAAGGATCAACAATTCAAGTTTTTATAAAACCACCAAATTCCAATGGAATGAAATTTAAACCAAAAATACTAAAATATAAATCCGAGAAAGAGATTAAGTGGCTTGGAAAGTTTTGGGTACCAAAAATATTTGAAGGAAAACATAGTTTAACCATGAAAAAAATAGAAGAAAATAAGGTTTTGTTCATTCAAAAGGAACAGTTTAATGGTTTACTAGTACCATTATTTACAAATATGTTAAAAAATACTAAATTAGGGTTCCAAATGATGAATCAAAAGTTAAAACAAAAAGCTGAGGAAAAGAGGGGATAAGTTTTATTTTAAGTTCAAATTTAAATAAATTTTTTATTAAGATTTAATAATTTGGAATACATATTCTCGATATTCATAAAACTAATTTGTGATAACAGTATTTCTTTACTGTATAGAATTCAACTAACAAAGTTATAGGGAGTTTTATATTGAAAATTGAAGAAAAATTCAGAGAAATATATCAAGAATCCCCCATAGGGATCATTATTTGCGATAAAATGGGCAAAATACTCTATATAAACCAATCTGCCCTAAAAATCCTTCAGATTTCTAAACTAGAAGATATTACCGACAATATATTCATTTCCTCAGATATAGCTGCAAAAAAAGAACTATTAGTTAAAGAAGGAATAATTGAGTTTCAAGCATCATATAATATTTTAAAGAATATCAAAGAACACCCTAACAATTCTGAATCTTTAATTAATTGGAATGTTTCTGTTACAGATTCAGGATTTTTAGTACAGATTCAACATATAAAAGAATGGCAGAAAACAGAAAAAATTATTCAAAAGAGCGAAGAGAAATTTCAAAAGTTCTTTGAAGATGATTTAACTGGTGATTTTATTGCAACACCAAGTGGTAAATTAGTCATGTGCAATCCCTCATTCGTTGAGATCTACGGTTTTGATAATCATGAACAAGCAATGAAAGCTGAAATTTCAGAGTTCAACCAAGATGACTGGATAAACTTGATTAACATGTTAAGAACTGAATGTAAAATTAAAGGCCATCAAAGTTGGCATAAAAGACCTGATGGTAAGTTAATCCATGTAGTGGCTAATTTGGTTGGTATTTTCAATAGCTCAGGAAGTCTTACCCAAGTTAAAGGATATATATTCGATGATACTGATCGAAAGAAAGCCGAAGAATTTCTTCAAGCTAGTGAAGAAAAGTACCACAGTCTTTTTGATGAAGATCTGACTGGAGATTTTATTGCTACACTTGATGGCGAAATTCTCGAATGTAATCCTGCATTTGCAGAGATATACGGGTTTACAAATCGTGAATCAGCATCAAAGTGTAATATATCAAAATTTAACTCATTTGATTGGCCTTATATGATCACTCGCCTAAAAAAGGAACATAGACTTCAAGGCTTTCAAAGTTGGCAGCGAAGGTCAGACGGTATGAGAATCCATATTGTTGCTAATCTTGTTGGGATTTTTAATGAATTAAATGAACTTATTCAAGTTAAGGGATACGTCTTTGATGATACAGATCGTAAACAAGCGGAAGAAGAGCTTGCACGTAGTAAACACCAAATGACAGAAATATTAGACAGTATTCAGGATGGATTTATTGCATTAAGCCATTATTGGCATTTTATCTATTCTAATAGATGTGCTTCAGAATACTTTAAAGCAGAATATGAAGATTTGATAGGACAAAACTTGTGGGATACTTTTCCAGAACTAAAAGGAACAATTTATGAAATATCTTTTAAAAAAGCCATGGAAACTCAAGAGATCCAACATTTTGAAGTTAAGGGTCTCCACAACAAGAATCATTGTTTTGATTTCACTGTTTATCCATCTGCTGATGGAATCTCAGTGTATTGGAGAAATATTAGTACAAGGAAAAAAGTATAATCCCTTAAAGTTATTAGAATCCTTAAGAACATATATTATATGATAAAAAAAATAAACTAAATCTAAATAATATTTAAAAAAAAATCCATTTTTTATTAGGAATATATTATAAAATTGCTTTTGGGGGTTTGTTTAAGTATTGGTAAACATTTTCACGACTTTTTGAGCATGCTTAGTTTTAACCAATATAGAGATCTTCATTCCCTTTTTTAATATTATTTCAGGTTTCGGGATCAATAAGTTGTCATTCTCGTATACTGCAACTATTAAAAAATTATCGTCTGGACTTACATCTCCGATTTTCTTTCCAACATATTTATCATTTTCCAATTTTATATCCAACAGTTCAGCATCACCTTTACCCATCACAACTAAATCTGCTATTTTAGGTCTTATTATCAACTTTTCAACATAACTAGCTGTAGTTAGTTCTGGACTTACTACTGAATCAATACCAACTTCTTTAAATGCATGGGAATGTGTGATATCACTAACTCTAGCAATTATTTTAGGAATTTTATATTCATTTACAAGGATGCATGACAATAAATTGACCTCATCATTTCCAGTAGCTGCTACAAATACATCTGCATCTTCGATATTTGCCTCTTCTAAAACTTTACCATTTGTACCGCTTCCACAGATGATCATGGCATCTAATTCTGAGGAGGCAATATTACATAATCCTTGATCATTTTCAATTAATGTCACATCATGACCATCAGAAACTAATAATGAGGCTAAACTAAGCCCCATTTTACCTCCGCCCATTATCACCACATACATCCTAGATGACCTCCCACAAATGGAAATTTACAATTTACATTAATTTATACAAGTTAATTTATATTGTCTTAAAAACTTTGAATATTATGATATTACATTAACAGGTACCTTTGCAGCTTTAACTACTTTATCTGATGTTTTTCCTAGTAAAAATCTTTCTAAACCGTGTTTACCAGATTTACCTATGATCACCTGATCTACATTTTCTTCATCTATAGTTTTGAGTATGACATCTGCAGGTTTTCCTTCTTTAACTAGTACTTTGAAGTTTATATCTTGACATTTACCATTGCACTGACTTTCTTCAAGTTGAGTTTTAAATGTTTCAACTGCTCTTCTACCATCGGCCCTTAACTCTTTATCTAAATCATTCCGGACATCCGGTTGAGGTACTGAATTCAAATAATCTGTGTCTATAACATGTAAAACAATAATTTCATCCCCAGTTATATCTGCATGGGATATGGCATATTCACCTGCTCTTTCTGCATTTTTTGAACCGTCTGTAGGTAATAATATTTTTTTACTCATAATGATACATCCTCCAAAAAAATTTTGTTCGTTGTTCAATTCTATTCTATAAAAAAAAATAAAAAATTATTAATTTGTATATATTATATTGTACTACAAATTAATTTAACTTTTTGTTTTATCCTAGGAATGGTTTGGCTATTGTTAGCATTACTATTATGGTTATGATGATTCCAATTACAACCATTGGTATTCCTGCTTTTAATATCTCTTTTATATTTACATAACCCGTACCATATGCCATTGCAACTGTTGGATCTGCCATTGGGAACATGAACGAAAGCGAACATGATATAGCAACCGGTACAGCATAAATACCTATAGGTTGTCCCTGGGCAGCAGCTAAAGTCACTGCAAGAGGCACTAAAATCGCTGCAAGAGCAATGTTAGACATAACCTGAGTGAAAATCACCGCAATAACCATCAACAAGAGCATTATAGTAAGTGTTGATACATTAGCTCCTAAACCACCAATCAGATGAGTTATAATATAGGATGCAGCTCCAGTATTTAGAAGTGCAGCTCCCATAGATAGGGCTCCTCCAAAGAAGATAATTAATCCCCAATCTACTCCTTCTTGGGCATCTTTCCAGTCTATAACACCGGATACAAAGTACAATGAAGCACCAATCAAAGCAACAGAATAACTGTCAAGACCAGTAATACCAGTTGTAACCCATAATCCTATAGTAAAGAACAGAATAGCAGCTGTAATTTTCTCAGTTCTAGTTATAGAACCCATTACACTCATTGCATTGGTTAAGGTTTCATGTCCACCTATAACTCCTTCAACTTCTGGTGGGAAAACCCTTTGTAACAATTGCCATGTAACGAATAACAGGATAATTGCAAGCGGAAATCCGAAAACCATCCAGTTAACAAATGGTAAGTGAGTGTATGCAGCAGCCATCAAGTTCGGTGCAGTACCAATCTCAGTACCAAAACCACCTGCTAATGAACCGTATGAAGCACCTAAAACCATAGCCTTAGCAAAATTACTGTTACCCTTCTCAGCATCATTTACACCAAACAAAGGAACAATTGTTTTGATAATTGGAAGTAACATAGCAAAAGCTACAACATTCTCAATCCAGGCCGAAAGAAGACCAGTCGAGAAAACAGCAGCAAAAATACTCATACTTGGAGATGTACCCACCTTTGATAACATCCAGTATGTGAAACGTTTTGCAAGTCCACTTTTACCAATAGCAACAGCCAGAATAAATCCCCCAATCATCAAGAAGATAATTGGGTTAGCAAATCCAACAGCAGCAGCAGAAAAACTTTGGATATGGAGTAGAGGCTGTAAAAACATCAGCATCAACGAAGTTACTGCCAGAACCTGCGCTTCACTAGCCCACATAATAATTGCAAAGATTAAAAGAGCAATTGCAGCATGACCAGAATAAGCCAAACCAGGTGTTGGAACTTCCATAACTATTAAAAATGCTATAATGGCCAATGGAATCCCTAAATTCTTAAAACTTAGTTTCAGTTTGTATCCCTCCCAAATTTTTTATTTCAAAATCATCATATAATGATTGAAACTGATAATTAATTGAACATTCGTAGCACTAAATATGACATTTAGGAAGTTAAACTACCAAAAAAAACCTATTGTCTATTTAATTTTTGAAAGAATTTTAATCACCAATCAATAAATATCGAACACATTGTGTTACAACGATATTATATATAAAACTTCTTCTTGGAAGCTAGAGTTCCTCTTTTAAAAAAGAACTTGATTTAATAACTTTAAGTAACATTAACAATTTTTTCACGTATCTTATCAATAATATGATTAATAATAACTAATTTTTCATATTTAAATAGTTAATTTGATAAAAAAAAATAAAAAAAGTAAGGCGAAATATTCGCCCTAAACATCTCTGTTTTATAACAATTTAAAGAATGGGTGGGTTTCAATAGGCTCTGTTCCAATATCCTTAGCAGCTTCTGCCATGAATATATCTGCCATTGAACATGCTGAAAATGCCATTTTAGCGTTTTCAATAGGTCCCATAAGGACGAAGTCTCCACCTACAGCTATCTGCAGAAGGTTGGATCCTACATCACAAACAGGCCATACTTCCCTGTTCTCTTTTTTGTATCCTCTTAACCAGTCCCAAGCTGATGGAACGTTATGAATACCACTACCTACTGGGTATCCCCATTTGCTTTTAACAGCAAAAGAGGTTCTTAAAGCTGCACCTGCACCCTGACCGAGTGGGGTAATAGCTACATCCATGAATGGTTTGTCTATTCCACATTCTTCAGCTGTCTCTAAGAGACCTTTGTCCAGAACGCTTCCACCAGTTTCCCACATGTTGAGTTTACCTTCAACACCTGGTTCCATTGGGTTGAATCCTAGTACAATGGAAGATGTTAAATCTGATTCTTTAAGTGCCTGAATCTCATCAGCATCTGCTGCCATGTTAAGGGAGTTGTATATTGCTCTGTCAGCTAATCCTGATTCTGTTGCGTATTTTGCTCCCGCTACCCTTGCTTCTCCAGATGTTGAATCTATGAAGAAAGGTGCGTCGGTAGTTTCCCCAACAAATTCTAGGTATTTAACTAATGCTTCTGGTGTTGCTCCGAAGGTGTGTACGATGTGTGGGTTTCCAGTGACATCGGACATTTCTTCCTGCATTTTTATTAAACCTTCAGCTTTAT
>Ga0224559_1000664_pt1 | contig 21695 bp, 16 predicted proteins | sample 714S33034metaG_FD_180676 | JGI IMG/M metagenome (GOLD analysis project Ga0224559, IMG submission 180676) | Peat soil microbial communities from Stordalen Mire, Sweden - 717 S3 30-34 | ecosystem: Environmental > Terrestrial > Soil > Wetlands > Peat | place: Sweden: Norrbotten County, Stordalen... | reverse complement strand
GGTGATCGCCACATCTGGGACGGCGGCGGCGCTGAGCGAGGCGGTTGCGGCGGAAGAGAAGGCCGGCAAGCCGGGCAAGCCGGATAAAAAGTCGGCAAGTAAGAACATCGGCAAGGCGATGCAGGCGCTGGCCGTGAGCCAGGCGATGGTGACCGCGCCAATGGCAAGGCTGGTTTCCACGCAGGATGTGCGCCGGCTGGCGGGGAAGCTGGCGCCGATGACGCTGGCCGAGCGCGCGGCGGTGGAGGGCATTGGGCCGAGGCGGGCGGAGATTATCGTGCCGGGCGCGATGGTTTTTGCCGAGCTGCTGGAGAGCTTTAACCTCGCGGGTTTCAGCTATTCGCCGCTGGGGCTGCGCGACGGAATTCTGGCCCAGTTGCTGGCCGAGCAGGACGAGCGCGCGCGGGTTCATCGCGCCTTCGAGCACGACCGCTGGGAGAGCGTGCTGGCCACGGCGCGGCGCTACGGCGTCGATCCCAAGCAGGCCGAGCCGGTGCGCGCCCATGCGCTGCAATTGTTCCGCGATCTGGCGGAGCTGCATCATTTGCCGCCGGAGTACGAGAACTGGCTTGCCGCGGCCGCCATGCTGCGCGACACCGGCAAGTACATCAACCACCAGGGCCACCACCGGCACACGCAGTACATTATTTCCAGCTCCGAGCTTTACGGCTATACGCCGCTTCAGCGGACGCTGGTTTCGGCGATTGCGCGCTACCTGGGCAAGAGCCGTCCGCAACCGGGCGACCGGGCGCTGCGCAACATTCCCGCCGCCCAGCATGCGCACGTACACGGAGCGGTGGCGCTGCTGCGGCTGGCGGTGGCGCTGAATCAGGACCGCGCCAGCGATGTGCTGCGGGTGACGGCCAAGGTCTATCCGAAGCGGGTTTATCTGGAGGTGGAGCCGGGGCGGACGGGGGCGGAGCTGGAGCTGTGGTCGCTGCGCAAGGAGGCCGGCTACTTTTTGGAGGTCTTCGGGCGCGAGCTTTTCTGCACGCTGGCGTAAAGGGCGCGGGCCGAGCGGGGATCGATCAGCCATTGCAAGAGCGGCGGATGGCGGTCGAGATCGACGCGGGCGATGGAGCCTTTGCGCATACGGATGGCCGCGCCGCCGTTGGCGGTAATCAGGCGGCCGAGGAACTGGAAGACGTTGGGGTTGTGGCCGACGGCCAGCACGCCCTCGAAGCCTGAATAGTGAGCCAGCATCTTCTGAAAGTCGGCGTAATCGGCGTCAGGGGCGAGCGCGGAGTTGATCTCGACGCGCTGATCATAGCCCAGCTCCGTGCCTACGAACTGCGCGGTTTGCAGGGCGCGCTTGAGGGGGCTGGAGACGATCACGTCCACCTGCACCTTGAGCGCGGCCAGCACACGCGCCATCAGCATACACTGCTCCTTGCCTTCTTTGATGAGGGCGCGCTTGTCGTCGATCAGGGGATTGCCGCGCCGTAGTCCAGCGCTGGCGTGACGCATAAGATAGAGGTTCATTTTTGGGTCCGGCTGGGCTTGAAGGGGGCAGCCAGCTCCTTGAGGTTCAATCTTAACATGATATTCATGATGCGGCTTAGGTTTTAGCGGATTGATAGCAGTGAAACGAGGCGTCAGACGAAACCAACGCTTTTCCGAAGACTTGAAGGTTATCTCGGAAAATCAACAATCCTGAGTCGATTTCCGATTCCGTTAATCAAATCGACAACAAGGTAAGTGCCGTATCTAGACGCACCGTTCAAGGAGACAAAGATGAGCAACACCAAGAATAGCAGTCTTCAAGGAAAGGTCGCTCTGGTCACTGGAGCGTCCAAGGGCATCGGCGCAGCCATCGCCCAGGAATTCGCCAGCCGCGGAGCCTCCGTCGCAGTCAATTACTCCGGCGGCAAAGAAGGTGCGGACAAGGTCGTGGCCGCCATCCAGGCCGCGGGCGGCAAGGCTATTGCCGTTCAGGCGAACATCGCGGACCCCGCCAGCATCGCGCCGCTGATCGACGCCGTAGCCACCCACTTCGGACCCATCGATATCCTCGTCAACAACGCTGGCGTCTACGAGTTCGCTCCCCTTGATCAGATCACTCCCGAGCACTTCCACAGGCAGGTCAACATCAACGTCCTCGGCCTGCTGCTCGTGACCCAGGCCGCAGTCGCCCGTTTCAACCCTGCCGGTGGCAGCATTATCAACATAGGCTCACTGGCCGCTTGGGGATTTGCCAATGGCGCGGTTTATAGAGCCACCAAGGGTGCTGTTAACGCCATTACCGGATCGCTCGCCAAGGAACTCGGCGTCAAGAAGATCCGGGTCAACGCACTGAATCCCGGCCTCACTGAAACCGAAGGCACCCACGGCGCGGGCTTCATCGGCAGTGACTTGCAAAAGCAGGCGGAGGCTTCAACGCCCCTTGGTCGCATCGGCCAGCCCACGGACATCGCCACGGTGGCAGCCTTTCTCGCCTCCAACGACTCCGGCTGGCTCACGGGCCAAACCATCTACGCCTCGGGCGGCTACACTGGCTGAGCACCATCTAGCGTTTTTCCTGCATCTTGCCCCATAAGCGAAGGCTAAATGGACCTTCACGCCGGTTCATCCCAAGGGCAAATCATTGGTCCGCTCCCGGAGCGAAGGCTAAATGGACCTTCACGCCGGTTCATCCCAAGGGCAAATCATTGGTCCGCTCCCGGAGGGAGTCATCGATAATAGCCCAGGGCAAGCATCGCGCAGCCCTGGGTAAAGGCCAAAGCGAGGATCATCCGCCCTGGAGGGGCGGTGTGAACCCTCTGCATGGTCATTGGGTGCAATAATCCAATAGGAGAGCATTCGATCCGCCCCTACGGGGCGGGAATTTCTCGCTCGAACGCTTACCCAGGATTTTATCCTGGGCTATTTTCGACGGCTCCCTCCGGGAGCAGACCGATGGGCAGCTCATGGGATGACAGATTTAGAGGTCCATTTAGAATTGCCGTTTCGAAGAATGCCTGTTCCTTCCGGCTCCGCGTTTTGCTATACTTGTTAAGTTCCACCCCGTGTGCGGAGGTGGCGAAATTGGCAGACGCACCAGCTTGAGGTGCTGGCGCCCACAAGGCATAGGGGTTCAAGTCCCCTCTTCCGCACCAAAATCTCTCTCGTCCGGGTCACCGGACTGACCTGGAAAGCAGCTTAAAGATGCAGATTTGGATTGTTCTCGTTACTATCTTGCACGTGATTGTGTGCGGCGTCCTGATTTTTGTGGTTCTTTTGCAGCAGGGCCGCTCGGCAGACTTGGCCGGCGCTTTTGGCGGGCAGGGTTCGCAGACTGCCTTTGGACCGCGCGCCGCGGCCAACGTGCTCACCCGGATCACCACTTGGGCGGCGATTATCTTCATGTGTACTTCGATCGCCTTGACCATTTTGATGTCGCATACAGGCGGCGGCACGCATTCAGTGCTGGACAAGGTCAAGACCGCGCCCGCCTCCGCGCCCGCCAAGCCCGGCAAGTAAGCTAGAAGAAACTCTACGAACGATGGGCCTGAGTTGCGCAGCTCAGGCCCATCGCTCGTAGGGGCAAAAGCTCTTGCGCCGCCCAGCACTCTCCACCGCTTGGAGCTACGGCGCGCCGCCTGTTAGCATTTGTCCATGAACGCGAGCGGCAGTGAAGTTCAAAACGGAGTCGATGCTCGAATTGCCCGCCATCTTCCAGAGATTTACCTCGGCGTCGCGCTAGTTTTGACGAGCGCGCTCTGCCTGCTGACCCCTCCCTTCTTCGTTCCCGACGAGTTCGCTCATTGCGCGCGCGAGATCCAGATTAGCCACGGCGGACTCATTGGAGAGCGCTCCGGGGAAGTTGTCGGCGGGTGGATTGACGCCAATTTTACTACTCAGATCTGGGACAGCATCACTGATCCCCAGGTTGAGTTCAGGCTGCGCTATCCAAACGTATATCGGAGGCCGAATGGGCGCGTGACCGAAGCGCAACTGATTCCATTACGTGAGATTCGGTGGACGCATCGAACGGTTTTTGTGTCATTTCAGAATACGGCTGTTTATCCGCCGCTGTTGTATCTTCCTCAAGCCGCAGGCTGGCGCATCGGCGAGGCTACCGGCTTGACCATTTTGCACTCGATGCTTCTGGCGCGCTGGCTGGCCTCCCTTAGCGCGGTGGCGATCGGCTGGCTGGCTTTGCGTTTTTGCCCCAGCGGACGATGGCTGCTCTGCGCTTACCTGCTCTTGCCCACCGTTTTAGCCTTGAACGCATCCTGCTCGCAGGACGGTCTGTTGCTTCCTATAGCGGGGCTTGCCATGGCGCTGCTCGCGCGGGTTCTGTGCGCGCGCCGGCTTTTCACTCACCTGGAACTGGCCGCCGTGACCGGTCTGCTGGCCGTTTGCATCACCGCACGGCCACCTTATGTTCCCCTGGCGCTGCTGCTGTTTCTTCCCGTGCTGGCGGCCCCGGGCGTGTCCTGGCGAAGGTTCCTTCCCGCCGCAGCCGGCCTTCTGGTTATTGTCGGGCTGCTGGGCGCATGGGAGATCCTGATTCATTCACTTGGCGCCTACCCGCACGCCATCTCTCCGGCGGAGTCGCAGATCGCCTTTCTGCGCGCCCATCCTCTCTATCTCGTAATGATCCTCCTGTTGGGTACGCTGCTCTATCCGCCGCTGATTTTAGCGCCCGGCTTGGCGACGATGGGCATTCTTGATGTGTTTCCGCCGCTATGTGTTTTCGCGCTGCTGGGGGCCGGCTTGGCAGGCATCGCGTTCTTCACGCCAAAGGACACATCCGATACCCGGCGTGTGGACGCATCCCTCCTCTTTATCTGGGTTACGGGTTTCGCCGCCGTTTCCTTGGCGATATACTGCATCTGTTCTCCGCCCGGGGCGAACTGGATTGGCGGCTTGCAAGCCCGCTATTATCTGCCACTTGTGCCGTTTATCTTCCTGTTGTACCGGCACCATGCGCCTGGAAGCGAGGACACCGGTCAGCAGTCGCCGGCAATAGGCGTTCTGGTTCGGCGGCGCGGGATGCTTCTGGTTCTGGCGGGAGGAGTATTTCTTGCCGGAGTTCTGTACACGCCTTGGGTGGCGGCGCATCGTTTCTATAACCTCGACCTCATCTCCGCCTTTCACGCCACCAGGCTTTGGTAGCGGCAAAGAAGCGCCTCAAAGCCTGCCTTTTTTGCGAAAATGAAGATTTTTTCGATTTTCGTCATATTTCTCTTGACAGAAATATCTGTCAGATATATCTTTTAGCTATATGAAGAACAGACGCACCGCTTACGTCATCCTCGGTATGCTCTCCCTGGCGCCAAAAGGCTCCGGCTATGAGCTGCACAAGGCCATCGAAGAGAACTTCGGCAGCTTTTGGGGCGAGAGCTATGGGCAGATCTATCCAACTCTGAAGCAATTGGTCGCCGAAGGCCTGATTGAACCGGTCAAGCCAGAGGGGGCGCGCAAAAAGCGCCGCCAGGAGTACGCGCTGACCGAGGCCGGACGCGCCGCTCTCCGCGAGTGGCTGGCCCAGCCCTTTCAGAACGATCCGCCGCGCAACGAGTTCATGCTCAAGCTGTTCTTTGGCCACGAGGCAGCGCCGGGGGTGGCGCTGGCGCACGTGCGCGAACTCGAACGGCGTAACCGGCGGACGATGGCCACGCTGGAGGAAATCGAAAAGATGGCGCGCGCGTACCAATCGAAGGATCCGAATCTGCCGTACTGGATGCTCACGCTGGGGCTGGGGCTGGCGATGACCCGCGCCGCGCTGGAGTGGGGCGAAGCGGCTCTGAAGGAGTTGGCCACTCTGGAAGCAGCTGCATCTCCCGCAAAACCACCATCCTGAGCAGCCGGGCTTCCAGTTGCAAGTTTCGGCTGGATTGAACTACCGCTAACTTGCTAACTTGCGAAACACCGCGTAGCGGTGGCCAACTCGCTAAAAGATCTCCCCCATCGATTCACCTTCAACGATCAGGTCGTACCCGTCGCAAACAAAGGAGAAAACGCAAATGACTACCGACGTAAAAACCAGCCGCTTCGCGCTGATCATGGCTTGGATTGCCACCGGCCTGTTTCTCTCCGGCTGGTTTCTGCAGCAGACTGGAAGCTGGACCGGGCCGATCATGGGCGCCTGGTTTGTGGGAACGCAGCGGCTGCGGCGCGGCTTCCTCTGGATGCTGGCCTTTGCCGTTGTTCCCGGCCTCGTCTTCGGCTGGCGCAAGATTCCGCTCAACAGCCCGCAGCAGGCTCTCCATTATCTTGGCTGGTTCCTGCTCGTTTCGGTGCTCGGTATTCTGCCTTTTACCTTTCACCGGTTCGTCAGCCCTCGGCTTTCCGGCTGGCTCGCCACGCTGCCGCTGCCGCTTGGGGCTGTGGCGCTCTCCGCGATCCTGCGCGCGCTGGGCGTGAGCGGAGTGTACGTTGCCGGCCTGCATTCTTTCATCATTCTCTGGTTTGCCGCGACTCTCGTTTGGTTCTGGAACCGCGAATCGCACGCGACATCCATCGTTTTTGGCGCAGGCATTGTCTTGGCGGGGGCCTTGGAACTTATTCGAACACTCAGGCCCACCGCTCTTCATGCACCTCTGGCTTTCAGCTCGACCTTCGGCTGGAGCTGCCTTGGCGCGGCTCTGATCTTGGGCGTTTGGGCGCTCTTTCATCCGATCAAAGAGCGGAGCTGGGCCAGCCGTCCGGAGACCATCGCCCTGCTGCGCAGTCCATTCACCGGCGAGCGGCTGAGCGTGGCCGTCGAAGAGGGCAAAGAAGCGCTGGTCAGCCAATCCGGCGAGAGCTTTCCAGTGCGCGAGGGAATTCCGGCCTTCCTCAAGCCGGAGGATTTAACCGGCGACAACGGCAAGTACAACAAGTTATATGAAAACATCGGCGGTTTTTATGACGATGCGCAGCGATTCTTCGGCGCCTTCAAAGGCGTGGAATTGGACTCGTATTTCGAGAATTATATGAGCCTGCTCGACGTGAAGCCGGGCGATTCGGTGCTGGAAACTTCGTCGGGCACCGGCCTCAACTTCAAGTACCTGCCGCGCGGCGTGAAGCTCTCCGGGCTTGACCTATCCGCCGAGATGCTGGATAACTGCCAACGCAATCTGCGCCGCTGGCAGATGGAGGCCGATCTGTACCTGTGCAATGCCGAGAGCCTGCCTTTTGCCGACGCCAGCTTTGATGTCGTCTATACGTGCGGTGGCTTCAACTTTTTCAGCGACCGCGCCAAGGCCGTGCGCGAGATGATTCGCATTACCAAGCCGGGTGGCCATCTGATGATCGAGGATGAAACCGAGGAATATGTGAAGAGCACTTACCAAAACATTCCATATACCAGCAGCTTTTTCGGAGACCGCAAGGACGCCGTGAAAGTGCCAATCGACCTTGTGCCACCGGAGATGGAAGATACTCGTGTTGAAATGCTGAAGGAAGGGAAGTTTTATGCGATCACCTTCCGCAAGCCGCTTGCTCTTGCCGGGAAAACCATGGCAAACGCATCTTCTTGATTTGGCGCGATTGCATTGCGCTATAGCCGCCGAAAGACAACCGCAAGTCCTTCGACTTCGCTGCGCTCCGCTCAGGATGACAGATTTATGGCAAGAAGGGCTGTTGAGGTTCGTGGTTCCCATCCATTCCACGATGAAACTGTGGAATGGATGGGGCACCCAGCTTTATGGGCCGGTGGCGGGTTTCATTTGACCGTGATGGTAAGGTTGGCGCTGGTTTGCGACAGGTAATTTTTGTCGCCGCTGTAGCTGGCATGGATTGAATGGGATCCTTTAGCCATGTTGCTGATCAAAATCGAGGCTGTGCCGTCAGAATCGAGCGAAACCATGCTCAGGATGGTGCTGGCGGCGTCGTAAACCGAGACGCTGCCGGTGGCCGCCGTGGCCGAGGCTGAGTAGCCCAGGCCGGTGACCGCCGTAGCGATGGAGAAGCCGCTCGACTCATTGTCGCTGACGGTGGCCGCCGAACTGCTGCCGAGTGTCCCGGTCACCGCCAGCGCCGAGCCGGTCGAACTGCTGGTTTTATAGGTATTGGTTCCGGCAAAGACGGCCTTGTAGCTGTGGCTGCCCAGGTGCGGACGGAAGCGGAAGATGGCCGTGCCGGCCGAGGTCAGTTGCGCCGAGCCGAGGATGTGAATGTCGGTGCAGTAGGTCACAGAGGCGTCGCAAAAGTTGACCAAGCCGGGAGTGACCTTGGTCGTGCCGGCCTTCACCGTGGCGGTCAGCGTGATGGTAACACCCAGCTTGGCCGTGGTGACGCTGCTGCTGCCCGAGGTTACCACCAAAGTGGTAGTGGTGGCGGTTGCGGCCGCCGCCGAAGCGGGCCGCGGGCTGGCGACGAGGCCCATCGCGAGGGCCGCTGAAACGAACTACGGGCAAAGAATTCTGCGTTTCATAGACTGTCTTCCTTTCTTTCAGGCATTCGCCAGGTTCGGCCTCCTAAAAAAAAAATTCCCACCTTATCCACGGATGGAGGGAGACGAACAAGACTTTATCGCACTTCGACTCATCTTTGCGATGTGCCTGCGGTCACGAAAACAAAGGTTTTCCCGATGATAACGGTATCAGCTATAATCGACACGCGAAGGAGAATTCACCATGCGATTCAGGCAATTCTTGGTCTTTGTTTTGGCGGCCGTTCTCGGCTGCGCTGGATGGGCGCAGGCGGCTCCCGAGCCGGTCAACCCGCATGCGACACCGGAGGCGCGGGCACTGCTGGCCTACTTCTATTCGATCTCCGGCAAGGCGACCATCGCGGGGCAGCACAATTATCCCAACGTGGGCGCGCGCTGGACGGACATGGCCTACGACCTGACGGCCAAGTATCCGGGGCTTTTCGGCGGGGACTTCGGCTTCTCCGCCGGTGAGGACAAAGACTCCGTACTCTCGCGTCCGGCGATGATCGCCGAGGCCGAGCGGCAGTACCGCAACGGCGCGGTGGTCACGATCACATGGCACGAGGTTCGGCCTACCGACGACGAGCCGGTCACCTTCAAAGACAGCGTGCAGGGCCATCTGACCGACGCCCAGTGGAAGGAGCTGCTCACTCCCGGCAGCCCGCTCAATCTGCGTTGGCAGGCGCAGGTGGACGTAATCGCCGGCTACCTGAAGCAACTGCAAGACGCCCATGTGCCGGTGCTCTTCCGCCCTTATCACGAGATGAGCGGCAACTGGTTCTGGTGGGGCGGGCGGGCGGGCCGGGATGGTTCGTCGGCGCTTTATCGCCAGATCTACGACCGCTTCGTCAACGTGCATCATCTGGACAATCTGCTGTGGGTGTGGAATGCGAATACGCCCAACGGCTTCAATGCCGGGACGATTGAAGACTATTATCCCGGCGCGCCGTACGCCGACCTGCTCTCGATAGACGTCTACGGCGAGTTCAAGGAGAAGTACTACACCGACATTCTGGCGCTGGCCGGCGGCAAGCCGATTGCGCTGGCCGAAGTGGGCGGATTGCCCAGTCCCGAGGTACTCGCCAAGCAGCCGCGCTGGACCTACTTCATGTGCTGGAGCGAGTTTATCCAGGAGCACAACCCGGTTGATCTGGTGAATGCTGTCTATCACGCGCCGATGGTTCTGACCCGCGAGGATGCGCGGCTGGCCGGGCCGCTGGCGGCGATCCGCAAGGCTACAGCCGAGCGCCTTGCCGCCGCGCCCGAGGCCGGACCGTCTTCAGCGGTCCCAAATCCCATACCTGCGCGATGAATTGCGGCGTCTGTCTTTGGGATTGGTGCGGCTTCCGAATAGCAATTCTAAATGGAGAAAATCACGGAGTAAGCGGCATCGTTCCTCCCGGAGGGAGGGGACGAAAATAGCCCAGGGTGAAACCCTGGGAAAGCGTTCGACCGAGAGATTCCCGCCCCAGAGGGGCGGTATGAAATCCATGTAATTTCTCTGGATTCATTTGTTTATGGTGAGAGTATTCGATCCGCCCCTCAAGGGCGGATGTCCCTAACTTTGCCTCTAACCCAGGGCAGCGCTGCGCTTGCCCTGGGCTATTTTCGACGGCTCCCTTCGGGAGCAGGCCGACGGGCTGCTCATGTGATGACAGATTTAGAGGTCCATTTAGAATTGCTGGTTTCCGGGTTGCCGATAACACGTCCGCAATCGCTTCTGGTAGTCTTGCAGTCATGAACTGGCGGCGAGGACTTCTGTTGGCTGGGATCAATCTGGCGGTGGCCGTACCCATGATCTTGATGATGGAGGCCAGGGACCAGAAGTATGCGCTCACCTCAGAAAAGATTATGGCGAAAACCTCAATCAAGGATGCTCCGAAGCCACCTGAGCCCATAACGCCAGAACCAGCTCCGGCCAACTCTGAGCAAGCTGACGAAGCGGTCACCTTTGACCTCTGCGGAGCGTTGGTCAATTACCCTGCACAAGTCGTTGTAGTGCAGGCAGCCGATATGCCGTCCGTCGTGTTGGCCGGGTGGGAATTCGATTGCCCACCGCATTGGTCAATTGCGGGGAGAATACGCGGAAAAATGAAGTGGCCGCCAACGCCTTTGTGGATGGAGACACAACGCAAGATCGATGCAGGCCTGTGCCTTTTCATCGCCATCCAGTGGATACTTATAGGCGGATTTCCTCTTGTACGAACCCGGAAATGGTGGGCTGACCCTGGGGCCTTCATCACCGCCTGTGCAGTTCTGGCGGGCGCTGTCGCGTTGATTCCCGTCATTGACGGCTTGGCTAAGCTGCCTGCGTTGATTGCGATGCTGGCTTGGTACTGGTGGTCCGGCTTGCTCGTTTGGAGGATGCTTCAGTTCGGATGGAGAATGGCAACTGCTTGGCGAATGCCCCGTCCAAGTTAGTTGTTCACCAGGGCTGCCGCCCTATGGGCATGAAACTGTAGCGCCGACCTCCCGGTCGGCTGTAACGTGGACCTCCTGGTCCACGTTCTCTCACTTGGTGCCAAGACCACATAAAATGGTAACGAAACATGGACAAGCGCGGACGAGGACGTCCGCGCTACAGCCGACCGGGAGGTCGGCGCTACAGTTTTTGCCTCGCGGGCCGGCGGGGGGAGTTTTGCATGGTAGAAATGTAGATTAAGGGTAGTTGTATCGAAGGCGCCATGCAAAATCCGGTGAAAGTCCTGATTGTCGAAGATGAACCCCATGCGCTGATGGGGCTGGCCGAGTTGATCTCCGGGTGGGGATACCGGACCGAAACCGCGCGCGACGGCCTCGAAGGCTGGGAGAAGGCGCTGGCCTTTGATCCGGCAATCGTCGTCACCGACCTGAAGATGCCCCGCCTGGACGGCATCGGCCTGCTGACCAAGCTGACCGAGGAAGGCTCCGGCCTCAACGCCAATCTGGCCGTGGTGGTGCTGACGGCGATGGGGTCGATCCAGTTGGCCGTGGAAGCGATGAAGCTGGGCGCCTACGACTTTCTGCAGAAGCCGGTGGACGCGACGCGCCTGCGGACGATTCTGGCCAACGCCACGCGGCAGCGCGAGACCACGATGGAACTGGAAGTGGTGCGGCGGCGGCTGCGCGAGACCGGCGTGCTGGGCGCGCTGGTGGGCAGTTCCAAGCCGATGCGGGCGATTTTCGGCCTGATCGAGCAGATTGCGCCCTCCAACGTCTCGGTGCTGATCACCGGCGAGAGCGGCACTGGCAAGGAGCTGGTGGCGCGCACGCTGCACGACCTCAGCCCGCGCAAAGCGCAGCCTTTTGTCGCCGTCAACTGCGCGGCGATTCCAGAGACGCTGATCGAGAGCGAAATCTTCGGCCACGAAAAGGGCGCTTTCACCGGCGCGGTGGAGCGGCGCATTGGCTGTTTCGAGCTGGCCAACGGCGGCACGCTGCTGCTGGACGAGATCGGCGAGATGCCGTCAGCAACCCAGGCCAAGCTGCTGCGCGTGCTGGAAGAGCGGAAGCTGCGCCGTCTGGGCGCGCGCACCGAGCAGGATGTGGACGTGCGGGTTCTCTCCGCCACCAACCGCGACCCCAACCAGGCCGTCGCCCAGGGGCATCTGCGGGCCGACCTCTTCTACCGGCTGAACGTCTTCAATATCCACATGCCGGCCTTGCGCGAGCATATAGAAGATTTGCCGGCAATGGCTCAAGTCATGCTGGAGGAGATGAACCAGAAGCACGGCCGCCACGTCTCCGGCATTGCCGCGTCGATGCTGGACCGGTTGATGGCCTGCGACTGGCCGGGAAACGCCCGCGAGTTGCGCAACGCCATCGAGAGGGCGGTGATTCTGGGTACGGATGGAGCACCGCTGGATGCGGGGCACCTGCCGACGGGCTTCGGCAAGACGAAGAGTCAGGCCGCGCCTGCTTCCAGCGATGGCGCAGTGCAACTGCGCGTGGGAACAACCATGGAGGAGGCCGAGCGGCTGCTGATTCAGCACACTCTGGAGGCCACCGGGCAGAACAAGACCCGCGCCGCCGAGATTCTCGGCATTAGCCCCAAGACGATGCACAACAAGCTCCGAGAGTACAGTCAAGCGTCCGCGGAACTTGAGGTCTGATCCATGCGCCTGAAGACCAAACTCGTTCTGGCCATCACCCTGCTGGTCTTTCTGATCGCCGGCCTGCTTTCCCTGGTCTATGTGAGCCAGTTGCTGGAGGCGGCGGTAAAGCAGTCGTACGACACCAATGAGATGGTGGCCAAACAACTGCGGTTTTCCATGCAAAATGCGCTGCAAGCCGGACTCAAGGACCAAAAGGTTGATCCCGGCGATCCGGCGCAGTTGCGCAATCTGGCGGCGGCGGCGGTGCGCAGCGACGCGGCGCTGCAAGCACAGATCGAATCGGTCAATCGCTACTCGCTCACCGTCTACGACATCAACATCGGCGACAGCCAGCAGAATACGCTGCTGAGCACCAATCCTGAAAATGAAGATAAACCGCTGCCCGACCGCCCCAATTATCAGGACCTGTTGCAAGCCAATCCAATCGAATTCATGAAAGGGGTCTTCGGCCCGCCCAGGGTCTTTGACGTGGCGGCACCGCTGGAGCGCAATGGCCGGCTCTTCGCCTCGGTCCATGTGGGGGTCCGCACAACCTTTCTCCGCGCCGTCTATGAGCCATGGCTCTCGGCGACGGTCAAGTTGATGGTGATTTTTCTCGGCGCGGCATTGGTGGTGGCCTTTCTGCTGAGCAACCTGGCTCTGCGACCGCTGGAGGAGATCAGCCGCCAGTTGGATTACTGGACCGCGGCCAGTGGGACGGCCAGCGAGGAGGAAGCAGCCTCCAAACAGGATACAGCGGCGCGCGTCTCCACCAAGATCGATTTCATTGGCCAGCGGATGCGCAACGTGGAAGAGGTCTTTTCCGCATTGAAGGAGAATATGGACCAGATTCTCGGCAATTTGCAGGACGGAATCCTGCTTTTTACCGGGGACGGGCGAGCGGTGCTTGTCTCCGAGGCGGCGCGGCGCTTTCTGGCCATCGAACAAGGTTCCCTCCTCGGCCGCCACGCGCTGGAGATCTTCGAGAATTCAACGGTGCTGGGCCGGACCCTGCGCCAGGCCTTTGAATCCGGTTCGCCTCTGGCTCAGGTCGAGGTGCGCACCGAGACGGGAAGGCACATTCAGGCCTCGCTGGACATGATTCAAGACGACCGCAACGGCCAGGGGCTGGGCGCGCTGGTTTCGCTGCACGATCTGGAGTCCGTCCAGGAGATCGAGTCCGAGCTGGAGCTGTCGCGGCGCATGGCGGCCATCGGACGGCTTACCTCCGGCGTGGGCCACGAAGTCAAGAACCCCATCAACGCCATCGTCGTTCACATGGAGCTGCTGAAGAGCAAGCTGGACGGCGCCAGCGCCCCGGCAGTCCGTCACATCGAGGTGATCGACGCGGAGATTCACCGGCTGGACCGCGTCGTGCAGACGCTGGTGGACTTCTCCCGCCCGGTCGAATTGAAGCTCATCGAACAGGACTTGCGCCCGGTAATCCAGGATGTGCTCTCGCTGGCCGCCGATGAACTGTCCATGCACAATGTAACCCTGGTCAGCCGCCTGCCGGCAAAGCCGCTGCTCGCCAAAATCGATGTGGACCTGCTGAAGCAGGCCGTGCTGAACGTGGTTCTGAACGGCGCCCAAGCCATGCCCCAGGGCGGAAAGCTGGAAGTGGTCCTCGAAGAGGATGGCCGCTCAGCCGTTCTGCGCATCTCCGACGAGGGACCGGGCATTTCCGAAGAGATTCGAGAAAAAATTTTCGACCTCTATTTCACCACGAAAAATGAGGGCAGCGGCATAGGTTTGGCAATGACTTACCGCATTTTACAGTTTCATCACGGCAGTGTGGAAGTACAATCAAATGCAGGAAGTGGCGCGGAGTTCCTGTTGCGAATTCCCCTCGCCGCCACCGAATGGGGTCGCCGGTATCTTCTGCCGGCGAATGAGTCGAAGGAAAAGGGGTTTGAGGGATGAAGTTGCCGGGTGTCCGGCTACCGGCGCGTTCTATGCGCCCGTGGCGGAGAATCGCTAAGCTCGAATGGCGTTTTTCTACACTGGCGGTGGTGTGTCTGCTGCCGTTGCTTTTCGCGGGATGCTCTCACAAACCAAAGCCTGAGCCGCTGGCCCCGCCCATCGAGGACACGCCTCTGCCCAAGCCCGTGCCGTCGCCCACCAATCTGCCTGCTCCGGTCATTACGATTCCCGCTCCAGCGCCCGAGCCAACTCCGGTCGCGCCGCCCCCCGCTCCCGCGCCGCCGGTGAAGCGAAAAAGGCACACGCCTCCGGTCACCGCAATGCAGCAGCCGCCCATCGCCCGCCCCAGCGAAAGCGCCATTGGCCAGCTTTCCTCTGGCGATCCCTCCGATCTGCAGAAACAGACCACTAACTCCCTCGTCGCCACGGAACGCGGGCTGAATGCCCTCAACCGTCCGCTCAGCGATCAGGAAAAGAAGACCGCCTCGCAGATCAGGGAATTTCTCAAGCAGGCCCACGCGGCGCTGAAATCCGGCGATATGGACGGAGCGCACACGCTCGCCGTCAAGGCCAAAGTGCTGCTGGGCGAGCTCAGCCAGTGATTTCCTGACAAGAATGCTTCTTTCATTGTGCCCCCGCGATGTAAAAACGCTTGACATCTCTCGGCGAAAGGATTAGATTCGAGTTGGTCGAAAGACCAAAATGCTTTTTGCTGGAGGGCGCCCTTGTGGCGTCCTCTTGGCTTTATAGGCTCTTATATTCCAGCGGAATTTCTCGCGCCCAGCAAATGAACTCCTTTATTTTCTTCACATCGAAGATTTGCAGACCATCTTTTCGCAACAAGTTCAGTTCTCTGGAAACAAGCCCCGATGTGCCAAAGACGACGACTTTCTTGCCTTCTCGCAACAATTCAGCAACTGGATCGGAAAAATCGCTATCTGCGCTCCAAAGGCTAAAGACGTTAAAATCCCCTGTGCTTGAGTCAACCAGCATATCGCGGCCAATTTCAACATCGAAATTACACTTCAAATCCTCGAAATAGGTGATAGATCTCCTGTTCAAGTCTCTCAGATGTTCGTTGAGGCGCTTGACCATCTCAACGCTGAATGTGTTGAATAACGGGCCGAAAATGAACTGTTTGATAATATCGGGGGATTCGGCCGAAACACTCGAAACATCGATCGGAAATCGGATCGTCTTGACCGGTTTCGTGTTGACCACATACCCAAGCAGTTCGGTCTGCTTGATAAAATTCTCGGAATCCGCGTCTCCTCCAATCGTGCCGAAATAAAGCTTTGCGGCTGTACGTCCACTGAAGCTGTCAATAAGTTGCTTCAGGCGCTTCTCGCTTATATGCCAACCTAACCGATCGGACCAGTTGCGTACATTGCCCCAATCAATGTAGCTCACGTTGTCTTGACCAAATATCTGATCCAGCCCGATACTCATTTTCGGAAACTTCATTGCCAGAGATGCAATCCGTGTTGTCTTTGGGTTGAACAATGAGCCGTCCTCTCGTAAAAAACCAATCAGTGGGCAGTTAGAACTCTACCGCTCGCCCCAACTGAGCTTGCTGCGCAGCGCTTCGAAGAAGCCGCCCTCGCTCATGCGGATCAGGTTGACCACATGGCCGGATCGCCGGCAGCGCACCTCGTCGCCCAGCTGCAGCTCGACAGCTCTCTGGCCATCCACGGTCAGCAGCGCGGGGTTGGCGACGCCCTCAACGCGCACACAGAGATGGGCGTCGCCGCGCACCACAATGGGCCGCAGCGTCAGCAGATGCGGACAGATGGGCGTGACCACCAGCGCGTCCACGTTGGGCGTCAGAATGGGTCCGTTGGCGGCCAGCGTGTAGGCCGTCGAGCCGGTCGGAGTGGAGACAATGACCCCGTCGGCGCGGAAGCGAGCCACGCTCTTGCCGTCCAGCTCAACTGCAAAGCCGCCCATGCGGGCAATCTCGCCCTTGGAGACGACCACATCGTTGAGCGCCTCATAGCTGGAGAGCAGCGCGCCCTCGCGCCACAACTCGGCGCTCAGCATGGAGCGCGCATCCAGATCGTGGCAGCCGCCGTGCCAGCACTCCAGCGCCGGATACAGCTCGGCCAGGCGTACCTCGGTCAAGAAGCCGAGAAAGCCCAGATTCACGCCCAGGATCGGCGTGCCCGTCGCGGCAAAGATATTCGCCACCGAGAGCAGCGTTCCGTCGCCGCCGAGAACGATCACCAGTCCCGGTGACAGCTCCGGCATGGCCGCGCGATCCACCACCTGCGTCTCCTGAGACTCCTGAGACTCCTGAGATTCGGAGGCGTACTCTCCGCCCTCCCGATCCAGCAGCGGCTCATAGCCATGCGCGTGCAGCCAGCCGATCAGCTCCGGTAGCAGCCGGGCCAGCTCTTGCTTCTCGGGTTTGCAGACAATCGCGACGCGCACCATGCGGCTCTAGTTTAACGGAGCGCCCGCAGCTCGGCCAACTCTATTCTGAAAGCAATCCACTCTGTTAGACCTTCTTTTCGCTCCGCGCATAGAGGAGCAATTCTAAATGAACCTCCATTTGGAGCAAAACATCAGCGACCTCTCGGCCTGCTCCCGGGGCGCTGCGAAACCAATTCACGAACCTTCAACTTGGATTCATACCATTGCCCTGCTGGCACGATCAACTGAAGCCGTAAATTACGTACAGGCACCTAAAGCCGGATTCTTGTTTGGCCATTTGCGGCACGAATAATGTCATGCCCTGACGCAAATTGCGGCCTCGATCCAATTTTGCAAGAGCCACTATTGATATGATTTCTCTGTGACCACAGTAGAGATTCTCTTTCGCCTGGACGTGCCGCCATCAGAGACCACAGCCGCCGCGCTGGGCAATACGCGCGAGGTCTATGGCATGCGCCGCCTCGCCTTCGACCGCGCCGCCCAAACCCTGCGCATCGAGTACGACGCCACCCGCCTCAACGCCGCCGCCGTCGCCAAGCTCGTCCGCCAAGCCGGCATTCAGATCGAAGCCGAACCCCTGATTCCGGCCTGATAGCCTACGGTCATAGCCAGGTTGCGGTGGTAGCCAGGTTGCGGTGGTAGTCAGGTTGCGGTGGTAGTCAGGTTGCGGTGGTAGCCAGGTTGCGGTGGTAGTCAGGTTGCGGTGGTAGTCAGGTTGCGGTGGTAGCCAGGTTGCGGTGGTAGTCAGGTTGCGTTGGTAGCCAGGTTTTGAAAGGGCACGACTTCAGTCGTGCCGTAAGTGGCCCAATGAACTTGGGCTTTAGCCCCTGAGGGAAGGTTTATTAACATTTCCACTTTCGTCACAGGCAGCTAAACAAATTGGAGTGAAATGACCAAGCCTCAAAAGCATCCCCTGCAAGCGATTCTCGAAAGCCGCATCGCCATCATCGATGGCGCGATGGGCACCACCATCCGCACCTATGGAATGACGGAATCCGGTATGCGCGGGGAGCGCTTCAAAAACTCCACCAAGGATCTGCTCAATAACGGCGACCTCTTCAGCCTGACGCAGCCCGCGATGATCTGCGACATCCACCGCCGCTTCCTGGAGGCCGGCGCGGACATTATCGAAACCAACACCTTCGGCGCCACCAGCATCACCCAGAGCGAGTTCTTCGTCGACGATCCGCGCGAGCTTGGCGGCCGCAAAGACCCCGCCTTCTACCAGAAGATCATCGACGACGACTTCCTCAACGGCCTGGCCTGGGAGATCAACGAGCAATCCGCCCGCCAGTGCCGCGAGTGGGCCGACCGCGTCGCCAACTCGACCGGCCAGCAGCGCTTTGTTGCCGGTTCCATTGGACCGCTGACCGTCTCGCTCTCCAACTCGCCCGACGCCGACGACGCCGGCTTCCGCGTGGTCACCTTCGACCAGGTGAAGGCCGCCTATGCCCAGCAGGCCCGCGCCTTGATTGCTGGCGGCGTGGACCTGCTGCTGGTCGAGACTATCTTCGACTCGCTCAACGCCAAAGCCGCCCTCGTCGCCCTCCGCGAAGTCTTCGATGCGGAGGGAAGGGAACTGCCCGTCATGATCTCAGCAGCGGTCGGCCGCGGCGGCGAAACCATGATCTCCGCCCAGACCATCGAGGCCTTCTGGAACGCCGTCAAGCACGTCAAGCCGTTCTCCGTGGGCCTCAACTGCTCGCTCGGACCCGACCTGATGTATCCCTTCCTCGCCGAACTCGCCGAGAAGTCGAACACCGCCATCTCCTGCTACCCGAATGCCGGCCTGCCCAACCCCCTCTCGCCCACCGGCTTCGACTTGCAGCCGCTGGATATGGCGCGCTATCTCGGCAACTTTGCCAAAAATGGCCTGATTAACATCGCCGGAGGCTGCTGCGGCAACACCCCCGAGCACATCGCGGCGATTGCTCAGGCGCTCCAAGCCCAGCCTCCGCGCAAGCTGTGGCCTGCGGGTGAGATTAAGCTGAGCGAGATTAAGCTGGGTGCCCCATCCATTCTGCGTACTTTGCAGAATGGGTGGGAAACCACGACACCTGAAGCCGTCCAAACACCCGTCGAACCCCCACGCCCCTTGCGCCTCTCCGGCTCCCAGCCCTTCACCCAGCAGCCCGGCGTCTACATCCTGATCGGCGAGCGCACCAACGTCGCCGGCTCGCCCAAATTCGCCCGCCTCATCAAAGAAGGCAAATTCGAGGAAGCCGTCAGCGTCGCCCGCCAGCAGGTCGATAACGGCGCCAACATTCTGGATATTTGTATGGACGAGGGCATGATCGACGGCGTCGTCGCCATCACCCGCTACCTGCAACTGCTGGGCAGCGAGCCCGAGGTCGCCCGCGTTCCCTTCATGGTCGATTCCTCCAAGTGGGAGGTCATCGAGGCCGGCCTCAAGTGCATCCAGGGCAAAGGCATCGTCAACTCCATCTCGCTCAAAGAGGGCGAAGAAAAATTCCGCCAGCGCGCCGCCGCCGTCCTCAAGTACGGCGCAGCCGTAGTCGTCATGGCCTTCGACGAGCAGGGCCAGGCCGCCACTTACGAGGACCGCATCCGCATCTGCCAGCGCGCCTACTCGATCCTCGTCCACGAAATCGGCTTCCCGCCCGAAGACATCATCTTCGACCCCAACGTCCTCACCGTCGCCACCGGCATGGACGAGCACAATAACTACGCTCTCGACTTCATCCGCGCCACCCGCTGGATCAAGCAGAATTTGCCCCACGCCAAAGTCAGCGGCGGCGTTTCCAATATTTCGTTCAGCTTCCGCGGCAACAACAAAGTCCGCGAGGCCATGCACTCCGCCTTCCTCTATCACGCCATCCATGCCGGCATGGACATGGGCATCGTCAACGCCGGAATGCTCGAAGTCTACGAGGAAATCGACCCGGAGCTGAAGGTGCTGGTCGAAGATGTCCTGCTCAATCGCCGCCCCGACTCCACCGAGCGCCTGGTCGACTTCGGCGAGCGGCTCAAGGCCTCCGGCAGCGCCAACGCCAGCGAAGAAAAGAAGACCGAAGAGTGGCGTAGCGGCACGGTTGAAGAGCGCCTCTCCCACGCCCTCGTCAAAGGCATCGACACCTACATCGAAGCCGATGCCGAAGAAGCCCGCGTCAAGCTAGGCCGCCCGCTTCTGGTCATCGAAGGCCCACTGATGGCCGGCATGAGCGTCGTCGGCGACCTCTTCGGCGCGGGCAAAATGTTCCTCCCCCAGGTCGTCAAATCCGCCCGCGTCATGAAGAAAGCCGTCGCCCACTTGACCCCCTTCATGGAGGCCGAAAAAGCCGCCCTCGCCGCCGCTGGTCAGGTCGTCAAGGCGCAAGGCAAAATCGTCCTCGCCACCGTCAAAGGCGACGTCCACGACATCGGCAAAAACATCGTCGGCGTCGTCCTCGCCTGCAACAACTACGAGGTCATCGATCTGGGCGTCATGGTCTCCTGCGAAAAAATCCTCGAGCGCGCCCGCGCCGAAAACGCCGACCTCATCGGCCTCAGCGGCCTCATCACTCCCTCGCTCGACGAGATGGTCCACGTCGCCCGCGAGATGGAGCGCCAGGGCTTCCGCCTCCCCTTGCTCATCGGCGGCGCCACCACCAGCCGCGCCCACACCGCCATCAAAATCGCCCCGCATTACAGCCAGCCGGTCGTCCATGTCCTGGACGCCAGCCGCGCCGTCCCCGTGACCACCAGCCTCCTCAGCGAGGACGGCAAGGCAGCCTTCGTCGCTGAGCATTGCGCCGCCTACGAGGCCCTCCGCCAGGCCCACGCCGCCCCGCGCCCCAAGCTCCTCTCGCTCGAAGAGGCCCGCCGCCGCCGCACGCCCATCGAATGGCGCGCGGAAGACCTGCCCACCCCAGCCTTCACCGGCCTCCGCGTACTCAGCGACTTCCCGCTCGCCGACCTGCGCCCCTACATCGACTGGACCCCGTTCTTCCACACCTGGGGACTCAAAGGCGTCTACCCGCGCATCCTCCAGGAAGGCGAACAAGGCAAAGAGGCCGCCAAGCTCTTCGCCGACGCCCAAACCCTCCTCGATCAAATCATCTCTCAGAAGCAGCTCACCGCCCGCGGTGTCTACGGCTTCTTCCCCGCCGCAGCCGTCGGCGACGACGTCGAACTCTACTCCGACGAACCCCGCGCAACCGTCCTCGAACGCCTCCACTTCCTCCGCCAGCAGACGGAAGGCAGCCAGCCCAACCGCTCGCTCGCCGACTTCATCGCCCCCAAAGAAACTGGCCTGCCGGATCACATCGCAGCCTTCGCCGTCACCGCCGGCCACGGCCTCAAAGCCCTCTGCGACAGCTTCCGCGCCCACAACGACGACTACAGCGCCATCCTGGCCGAAGCCCTCGCCGACCGCCTCGCCGAAGCCTTCGCCGAATGCCTGCACAAGAGAGTCCGCATCGAATGGGGCTATGGCCGCGAGGAATCGCTGACCATCGACGACCTCCTCCACGAAAAATATCGCGGCATCCGCCCCGCTCCCGGCTACCCCGCCTGCCCCGATCACACCGAAAAAGCCCAGCTCTGGCGTCTGCTCAACGCCGAAGCCAACACCGGCATCTTCCTCACCGAGTCCTTTGCCATGGGTCCAGGCTCCAGCGTCAGCGGCCTCTACTTCGCCCACCCCGACGCGCGCTACTTCTCCCTCGGCAAGATTGACCGCGACCAGCTAGCCGACTACGCCCAGCGCAAGTCCATGACCACCGCCGAAGCCGAGCGCTGGCTCAGACCCAACCTCAACTACGACCCCGCGTAACAGTAGTCCGCAAGCCAAACTGTAGCGCCGGCCACTGTAGCGCCGACCACTGTAGCGCCGACCACTGTAGCGCCGGCCACTGTAGCGCCGGCCACTGTAGCGCCGACCACTGTAGCGCCGACCACTGTAGCGCCGACCTCCCGGTCGG
>Ga0224559_1000663_pt1 | contig 21703 bp, 13 predicted proteins | sample 714S33034metaG_FD_180676 | JGI IMG/M metagenome (GOLD analysis project Ga0224559, IMG submission 180676) | Peat soil microbial communities from Stordalen Mire, Sweden - 717 S3 30-34 | ecosystem: Environmental > Terrestrial > Soil > Wetlands > Peat | place: Sweden: Norrbotten County, Stordalen... | reverse complement strand
GTCGTGCCGCAAGTGCCTGATAATAAACGTTTGGCTTTAGCCCCTGCGGGATGTTTTTCGGAGATTTCACCCTGTTCTTAGCCTTTTTCCGCAGCCTGTAAAGCCCATCCTTGTTTTGGACCATTTATGGCACGACTAAAGTCGTGCCCTTTCAAAACCTCGCTTTCACCACAGGCTGTTAATCGCGCGATCTCAACCAAATGTAAACGAAAATGCCTGCACTCCCGGCGAAAGAAACTCAATCCGGAAGAGGCGCTCCCGCGCGCCGCTCTTCTGCCGAATCAACTGATACAACCGGCTGCCGGTCACCGTACCCAAGCCGCTTTCGTCGCAGTCTTCGCCGTGGTCCGCGCCGGGCGGCTTGCCGTCCAGCGTCACGCGGAAGCGCACCGGCTTGCCGCTTGCCGACCCCAGAACCAGGTGCAAGTCGCGGGCATGAAAGCGGTAAGCGATTCCGCCCGTCGCCGAGAGCAGCGTCGCTATTTGGCTCTCGTCCTTCCATCGGCCCGCGAGCGCCCACTCATTCAGCGCGAACTTGGCCGGCGCGCGATAGAGCTGCGCCTCATCCTCGTTGAAGCCGCCCGGCGAGGCAAAATTCTTGGCGCGGATATAGCCGATGTACGTCTCTGGCGACTGCACATCCTCGGCCTCCGAAGCAACTTCCGCGCCGGTTGCGGCAATCTTTACCGCCAACTCCTGCGATTTCTGATGGTTCCGCTCCTCCAGCAGGCTGCGAATCCACGCTTCGGATTGCTCGTACCCGCCCTCGCCGAAGTGGTGAAAGCGCACGCGCCCCGCCGCATCTATAAAGTAATGTGCCGGCCAGAACTGGTTGTGGAAGCCGCGCCAGAGGCGATAATCGTTGTCCATCGCCACCGGGAACTCCACCCCAAACTTGCGGACCGCCTTGCGAACATTTGCCTGATTCTTCTCAAAAGGAAACTCCGGCGTGTGAATGCCGATCACCACAAGGCCGCTATCCTTGTATTTGGTGTACCAAGTCTCAAGCGTTGGCAGCGCGCGCAAGCAGTTGATGCAGGAATAGGCCCAGAAGTCGACCAGCACCACCTTGCCGCGCAGCGACTCGGCGGTAAGCGGCTGTGAGTTTATCCAGGCCGTCGCGCCTGTCAGTTCAGGCAGCGTCTGCGGAATTCCAGCCGAATCTCCACCGGCAGACATCATCATCATTGCCGGCTGTTCGTCGCTCTGCGTTGGCAGAGCAGGCGTAGCGGATTGCCCATCCATCCCCGCCCACGCGCCGCCCACCATCACGAGACTTGCAAAGGCCCTACCAGACAGCAGCGGCAGGCCACTGGTACGGAAGGGCCGGTCGCTGCGCGCAAAGACAAACGGCAGCACGGGAAGGATGCACGGACTCAAAATCGTCAAAATGCCGCCCGCATAGGCAAGAACAAGCAAGAGGATCACGCCAAACCACCCCTTCATCCCTGTGCCGCAATCATTGCGGTCAAGGCGCGGACGATAAATCTGCCTCGTACACTATGAGACTCCCGAGGCCCCGCAAAAGTTACAGAGATTGAAGACGACAGAATCTCTTGAAAGTCCTGGGTGACTTTAGAGCATTTCTCCTCTTGCCGTATAGGTGGTTCTAATCCCACCCCAGCCGAAAAAACAAGAACGCGGCGAGGGTGGGGCACCCAGTTTCATGTCCCGCAGGTCGGCAATGGCGGTAGTGGATTCAAATGCAAGCAAGTCAATCCCCGGTAGTGGCGGCGGCCGGGTCTTGGTGGCTGATGGAAGCGCAGTCAATTGAGAGGCAAACGCCCAGTTCGCTGAAGTTCATCTCCCAGTGAGGACGGTCTTCAGCTTCCAGCGCGGCGAGTCCATAGCTGGAGGTGCGCAGGATCTCGTACCAGATGTTTTGCGCCTGCCAGAGGTTGAGCTCGAAGGGTAGTTCAGTGAGCAAGTGGCCCAGCGCAAGGGCACGGTCCAGCGCCTCCAGCGAGCCGGAGGACATTTGCAACTCGATCATGGCGCGCTTCATGCGCCCGTCGGCGAGGAAGGAGAGCGTGGCCGTTTCGAGCGGAACCTGATCGGCCTTGGCCAGGGCGAGGAAGGAGCGCAACTGCGGGTGGTCGATGGGTTCGGCCTCCAGAGCGCGGCGCAGGCCGGCGTTGATGGCAAAGCCAGCGGCCAGTGTGAGCGCCGGCGGCTTGGGCAATCCCGCCTGGGAGAGATAGTGCAAGAGGCTGGCGTGGTCCCGGTAGATGGCAGTGAGCGAGTTTTCGATGTCCGAGAGAGTTGTGTTGAGGATCAACTGCACGATGCGCCGCTGTTCGTCGGTAAAAAGCGAGGTCAGTGAATAGTCAATGTGGCCGTAGAAGCCGTCGAGCAGGCGAATCACATCCGGAAAGTCGGCGCGCTGAACGCGCTCAGCGGCTTGCTTGGCAAAGGCCTCGAAGGTGGCCGCGTCCTCCGGCTGATAAGCCTTGACTGCGGCGGTGATGTTCTGGTCGCCAAAGTGCAGGACGGCGAAAGAGAAGCCCTGCTGCTTGCCGGTGATGGCGCTGACAATTTTGACTCGGCCAAGGGCGAGGCGTCCGCGACCGGAGCTAAACAGATCGTAGGAGTTGCGCCAGATACGGTAGCAGAAGAGGTCGGTCTCCTCGGCATAGGAGGAAAAGATGGAGCTGATGGCGTAGTGAGCGGCCACCTGCTCGAGGTCCAACTGCTTGGTGGCCACCTGCTCAAGGTAGATTTTTGCGCCGTCGCCGGCTGCAAGCACGTTGGAGCGGGCCTCGGCCATGCGGGCCAGAAAAGCGGGTTCGAGCGCGTTGGCCTGCTCGCCGAAGCTCTCTTGCGCCAGTTGCAGCACGCGCGCGGCGTATGCGATGATCTGCACGGTCTCGATGCCGGAGAGGTCGTCAAAAAACCAGCCGCAACTGGTGAACATGAGCTGGGAGTGGCGCTGCATCTCCATTAACTGCAAGGCGGTTACGCGCTCCAGCACGGTGAGTGGATGGCTCTGATGCTTGCGGAAGAAGCGCTCGGTGGCCTGCGGGCTGTGGTCGAGCATGGCCTCGATGTATTCGTCGCGGGCCTCCCACACATCCTTGAAGAGCTTTGCGCCTTCGGCTTCGGTCAAGGGAACAAGGGAGTCGCGCAGTTCATTCAGGGCAAGGCGAAGGGGCGCGCGCCAGGCCTGATTCCAGCCGCCATGGCCGCCGTTGCAGCCGCAGTCGGAGCGCCAGCGCTCGACGCCATGCACGCAGCTCCAGGAGGTGTTCTCGACGATTTCGGCTTCGTATTCCGGGGGAAACTGCTCCAGAAAGCAGCCGTAGTTGGTCAGATGGACGGTGGGATCTTCTTCCAGCAGCTTGAGCGCATAGGCCAGCGCCATTTCGCCGTACTTGTGGTGATGGCCGTAGGATTCGCCGTCGGTGGCCACATGGACCAGTTGCGGATTGGAGTTGTATTCGAAGCCGGACTTGAGGCGTCCGCTGAGGCTCTCGCCAGAGTTGAGCAGTCCCTCGAAGGCGATGGCGCGCGAGGCGGGGCCGTCGTAGAAAAAGACGGCAATCGATGCGCCGGAAGCGAAGCGGACCAGGTAGGGGTGAGTCGTGTCCACGCTGGCGTTGGGCGTGTCGGTCCAGTTTCCGCCGTCTTTCAAGCTGCGGAAGCGCTTGCACTGGTGGGGCGCGAGCACGGTGAATTTAATGCCGTGCTGGGCCATCAGCTCGAGGGATTCGCTGTCGGCGGCGGCCTCGGCCAGCCACATTCCCTCGGGCGCCGTGCCGTAATGGTGCTGGTAATCGGCGATGCCCCAGCGGATCTGAGTGATGCGGTCGCGACGGCTGGCCAGCGGCAGAATGATGTGGTTGTAGACCTGGGCCATCGCCGAGCTGTGGCCTTTATAGGACTTTCGGCTGCGCCGTTCGCCGTCCAGAATCATGCGGTAGGTGCGCGGCGCGTTCTCCATCAGCCAGCTCAGCAGGGTGGGGCCGAAGTTGAAGCTGATGCGCGCATAGTTGTTCACGATGCGCGTGATCTTGTTCTTGCTGTTGACGATGCGGGCCGCTCCGTTGGTCGAGTAACACTCCGCGCAGATGCGCTCATTCCAGTCGTGGTAGGGCGCGGCGGTGTCTTGCGTCTCGACCGTTTCCAGCCAGGGATTCTCGCGTGGCGGCTGATAAAAATGTCCGTGAATGCAGATGAATCGCTTGTTTGCCGCCATGCTTGCCTCTATCTTTGCTTGAAATCGCCTATTTGAACCACCTGTTTGACCATTGTAGTTCCCCACCGTGTCGCCGGCCTGCGAGAGATGAAACTGTAGCGTTGGCCTCCTGGCCGGCTGTTGCGTGGACCTCCTGGTCCACGCAATCTTCTTAGAGGTTATCGGCTTGCCGGTGCTGTTGCCTTAGCCAGATCGCAGGCCCGCCACAGATACCAACTGGCCACGGAGCGGAACGGTGCCCAGCGCTTTCCTCGCCTGAGCAGCACTTCTGGCTGGGGCAGGTCTTCGGCGGTCAGCGGCCGGGTCTTGGGCAGGGGCAAAAAGGTCAGCGCAAAGCCCTTGCGCACGCCGTAGTCGGTCACGGGAAATACATCGGGCCGCCCTAAGCGAAAGATCAGCAGCATTTCCACCGTCCAGGGGCCGATGCCGCGCACCTGGGTGAGCCGCTCGACGATCTCCGCGTCGGTCATCTTCATGATCGCCGCGTGGGTGGGGACGGTTCCATCCAGCGTCCGCGCGGCCAAGTCCTTCAGCGCGCGCGACTTGTTGCCGGAGACACCGGCGGCGCGCAGCCTCTCGTCGGGCGTGTCGAGCAACAGTTGCGGAGTGGGATTGCCGCCGTAGAACTCGCGCACGCGGGCGTGGATGGTGGCTGCCGCCTTGCCGTTCAACTGCTGATAGAGGATTGATTCCAGCAGCGACTCGAAGGGCGATTGCAACGCGTCGAGCTTGAGCGTGAAGGGGCCGACGCGGTCGATCAGCGCGCCCAGTTTGGGGTCTTTCGTGCGCAGATGCGCCAGTGCCTCGTCGGGATCAAAGGGAAGTTTGCGGCTGCGGCCATCGTGGATCATAGGGGGAGTTTACCGCAGAATAGGCCGGAAGCGCTTCATCTGCCCTGGCTATAGACAATTTTTCAAACAATTGACAATTTCACCTATACTTCAGTAATATCCGTAGCGATGGACCCTTTAATCAATCCGTTCTCCCCGGGCGCGGGAACTCAGCCGCCGGAACTGGCTGGTAGAGAAGATGTTCTGGCGGAGATTCAGGTGACGCTTGAACGGATTCGGCGGGGCGCCTTCAGCCGAAGCTCGATCTTTGTCGGTTTGAGAGGTGTTGGAAAGACCGTCCTGCTGAATCGCGTGCGGGATTACGCCGTCGAGAAGGGATTTCTGACAATCTTCATTGAAGCTCATGAGGAGAAGAGTATGCCGGTACTGCTTCTTCCTCACCTGCGGAAGGTTCTGATCAAACTCAACTCATATGAGCAGATCAGCGAACTTGCCCGGCGCGGATTGCGGGTACTCAAGAGCTTTGCGAGCGTATTCAAGGCCAAGTTGAGCTTGAACGAAGCAATCGATGTGGAGCTGGGCATTGAGGCGGAGGCCGGGACCGCCGACAGCGGCGACCTGGAGCATGATTTCGCGGAACTGCTGGTGGTGGTTGCCGAGGCGGCCAAGGCGCGCAACGCCGCGATCTGCATGATTATTGATGAGATTCAGTATCTGCGGGAGACGGAGTTGAGCGCCCTGATCATGGCGCTGCATCAAGTCTCGCAGAACCGCCTTCCGCTGGTTCTCTATGCGGCTGGATTGCCTCTGATTCTGGGTCTGGCCGGGCGGTCAAAATCCTATGCCGAACGGCTTTTCACCTTTCCCGGTATCGGTGTTTTGGAAGCTGAAGCGGCTCGGCAGGCAATCGAACGGCCAGCTGCGGCTCAAAGGGTTTTCTTCACGCCGGAGGCCATCGCCGCGATCCTGGAAAAGACCGGACGCTATCCCTATTTCCTGCAGCAGTGGGGATACGAGGCCTGGAACACGGCGCTGATCTCGCCGGTCACCGCCGTGGATGTCGAGATTGCGACGGCACGCGCCATTCGCCAGTTGGACGAGAGCTTTTTCCGCGTCCGCTACGACCGGCTGACCAAGCGGGAGAAGGATTTTCTCTTCGCCATGATGTGCGTGGGCGGCGAGCAGCAACGGTCGGGAGAGATTGCCGACCAACTGGGGGTGAAGCCGACGTCGATTGGCCCCTTGCGCAGTTCACTGATCCGCAAAGGCATGATCTACAGCCCAGCGCATGGGGACAACGCCTTCACGGTGCCACTCTTTGACGAATTCCTGCGCCGGCAAACGGGAATTTCCGCCGGCGTTTCATCCTGAACCCATTTTGAAACGGCCCTGTGGATTACCTTCCCCATACTGGCCCTCATCCTTGTAGAATCCATGGAAGACGGACGAGGAGCGCCCAAACGATGAAGATGCGGCCGGGAACACAAACGGGATTTTTGCTTTGCGGCAAGGAATGGACGGACGGGGATGCGCTGGAGGTTCGCTCGCCTTGGGATAACGGGCTGGTGGGGCGGGTGACGGTGGCTACCCGCGCCGACGCGCGTCAGGCCGTGCAGCACGTCGCGGCCAGCCTGCGCCGCACGCGCGCCCTGCCGCGCTGGAAGCGGCGCGAGATTCTGGAGGACGTGGCCGGCGCGCTGATCGAGCAGAAGGAGCGCTTTGCGCAGTTGATTGTGGCCGAGGCGGGCAAACCCGTGCGGCTGGCGCGGGCGGAGGTGGATCGCGCCGTGCTGACCTTTAAGACGGCAGCCGAGGAGGCCTCTCGGCTGGGCGGCGAGAGCATTCCGCTGGACCTGATGGAGGGCAACGAGGGGCGCTGGGGACTGGTGCAGCGTTTTGCGGTGGGTCCGGTGCTGGCGATTACGCCCTTCAACTTTCCGCTGAATCTGGTGGCGCACAAACTGGCGCCGGCCATCGCCGCCGGCTGCCCGGTGATTCTGAAGCCCGCGCCACAGACGCCCTTCACCGCGTTGGCGCTGGGTGAGGTGATTTTGAAGGCCGGCTGGTCGGCCGAGGCTCTGGCCGTGCTGACGCTGAGCCACGCCGACACTGCATGGCTGGCCGAAAAGGAAGACAGCCTCAAGCTGGTCAGCTTTACCGGCTCGTCGCGGGTGGGCTGGGATTTGAAGGCACGCTCCGGGCGCAAGCGGGTTCTGCTGGAACTGGGCGGCAACGCGGCGCTGATCGTTCATGGCGACTGGCCAGACTTGGACGAGGCGGCCCAGCGCACCGCGCACGCGGCCTTTGCTTATGCGGGCCAATCCTGCTTGAGCGTGCAGCGTGTCTTTGTGGAGCGGAGCGTCTTTCAGACTTTTCTGTGGAAGGTGGTCGAGGCGGCAGGCAAGCTGGCCACCGGCGACCCATCCCTGGAGGCGACTGAGGTTGGTCCGCTGATCCGGCTGGCGGAGGTCGAGCGCGTCGAGGCGTGGATCAAGGAGGCGGTTGAAGGCGGTGCCAAGCTGGTGGCCGGCGGCGAGCGCCATGGTTCGGTGATTACGCCGGCGATTCTGACTGGAACCAAGGCGGGCATGAAGGTGCGCGACGAGGAGGCCTTCGGCCCGGTGCTCTGCATTGAGCCTTACGAGGACTTTGAACAGGCGCTGGCCGAGGTGAACCACTCCAAATATGGCCTGCAAGCTGGTCTGCTGACCCGCGACGCCGGCCACATCCTCACAGCTTTCCGCGAACTCGAAGTGGGTGCGCTGATCGTCGGAGACACGCCTAGCTGGCGCTTGGACCCCATGCCTTTCGGCGGCGTCAAGGACTCCGGGCTGGGACGGGAAGGCATTCGCTCGGCCATCGAGGAGATGACGGAACCGCGCATGCTGGTGCTGTCGGGGATTGCGTAGCGGGATTGCCTATCTGGTGGGCGGAGAACGCAAAGACTCTTGCGCTCTCCGCCTGCTCGTCAGACGCTGGTTTGATACTGTTTACGGATGGTGGCGATCTCTTCGGCCGGGATGTGCAAGAACTCCAGAAACTCCTGATGCTCGAGCGGCGCGGAACGCTCGAATTCCTCATGCCAGCGATGCATCTGTTCGCTGCTGAATCCGCAGCCTTTCATGATGGAAACCCACTTTTCCTTGGTAATCATCTTTTCCTTTCCGAGCACGTTGTGCTCAAGCAGTTTGAGAATCGCGTGCTGGTGAGAGCGCAGGGCGCTGATCTCGGCGTCGATCTCCAATAGACGCCGATTCAGCACTCCCGCCGCCGCGCCGCTGGGCCGGTCGAGGATGGCGCGAATATCTTCCAGCCTCAAGTCGGCGTCGCGGTAAGCGCGGATTTGCAGCAGACGCCGCAGATCCGCCTCGCTGTAACTGCGGTAGTTCCCTCCGCTGCGCAGCGGAGGGGGGCATCAAACCGATCGATTCGTAGTAGAGGAGCGCGGTGCGGCTCAAGCCGCATCGCTGAGCGAGTTGGGTTACTGTGAACATGTCCAACACTACTGTGAACCCTATAGTGATAGACAGGTCAAGGGTTTCACGAAAGAATGCTGAAAAATTTTTAGAGTCGGCTTATTTGTAGATAATTTTTGTGCTTGATGCGCGCGATTTGATCGCCGGACAGCAATTCTAAATGGGAAGAATTGCGGAGCAAGCAGTACAGTTTCTCCCGGAGGGAGGGGATGAAAATAGCCCAGGGTGAAGCGCAGCGGAACCCTGGGTACGATGCAGAGAGAGGAGAGTTCGCCCCGGAGGGGCGAATCGAATGCTCCTTCAACGCTCAATCGCGCGTTTCGCACCGCCCCTCCGGGGCGGAAGTCTCTAACCCCGACGCTTTCCCAGGGTTTCACCCTGGGCTATTCTCGTCCCCTCCCTCCAGGAGGATTTGCGAAACTCATTTTTGCAGTCGTGTACGAATTGTGCAAGGCCGCAAAGAGTTGCTATTCTGAGCAAGCGGCCAAAACCAGGCCCGCCTCGGAGACATGAGGAAGATGAAGCTGCCGTCCATCGTGAAAACCCGAACAATTTGCATAACAGCGGCATTTTTCCTGATTTTGGGCTGCAAAGAGAATCATCAGCTAATCGATGATTTCGCATGGATGAACAACACCTATAATCCGCATAAGGAAATAAGCGGTGCCCGTGGACATGGGGCGACAGGCTGGTATTCGCACAATGTCAAGGAGAATACAGAGTTGCTTGAATTTGGAACTATCGAAACATTTTCTAACGAAGGATGCAAATTCTCAATTAGAAATGAACCAGATATGGCCGCTAGATTACTCCACGAAATCCATAGTGATTCGATGTCTAGCGTTGATCTTCACGATATCGATCCTAATTCAATCACAGTTAAAACTTTTTCGCACTATGGAGGATTCGCTTGTGATCAACACTCGCAAAATGAGCGTAACAAAATGAATATGAATTGTGATCACGCAGAAATGGTTGCTGTGACACGCAACGCAGAGCCTCTCGTGAGCGTTGAAAGTCATACCATATGGGAAAAAATGGTAGGCAAAGACCATGTAGCACATGGTAAAGAAAAGGCATCGAAAATCGATTTTGAATTTGACGACATAGATTACGCAAATAAGTTTACCAATGTGTTTAGAGATGCGGTTAAGTTGTGTGGTGGAACTACAGGTGCGGGAAATTAGGGCAAAGATAGAGCATCATTCGACTTTGCTACTAACCAAGGAGGCCGCGCATGACGGCACTAATCATTCGAGGCGGGCATCTGGTTGATCCGGCTGCTGGGGTGGATGCGCTCAAGGACATTCTGCTCAAAGACGGGCGCGTCGCCGAGATCGCCGGACCAGGCAAGCTGAAAACGGCGAATGGAGCCGAGGTTCTGGACGCGACTGGCCTCACCGTCGCGCCGGGACTGATCGATCTGCACGTCCATCTGCGCGAGCCGGGGCAGGGCTACAAGGAGACTATCGCCACCGGCACGGCGGCGGCCGCCGCTGGCGGTTTTACGTCTGTTGCTGCAATGCCGAATACAAGCCCGGTGAATGACTCGCCGGAGACGACGCGCTGGATGCAGGCGCCGGAGCGTAATGCCGCCGTCCGCGTCTTCCCGATTGCCGCCGCCACGCGCGGGTCGAAGGGCGAGGCGATCAACGACTACGCCGCGCTGAAGGCCGCCGGAGCCGTGGCCGTCAGTGACGACGGTCTGCCGATCCTCAAGGACAGCGTGATGCGCGAGGCTTTGGCCGCCGCGGCGCGCGTGGGTCTGACCGTGATCCAGCACGCCGAGGACACGCGGCTGACGCACATCGGCGACAAGGTGGCCGCGATGAACGCCGGACCGACAGCCTTCAAGCTGGGCCTGCGCGGTTGGCCGAATGAGGCCGAAAGCGGCATCGTCGAGCGCGACATCCGCCTGGTCAGCGAGTTGCGTGAGAGCCGCGCCCACCTGCACGTCGCCCACATTTCGACCGCCGCCGCCGTGGCTGCCGTCCGCCAGGCCCGGCGCAACGGCTTGCGCGTCACCTGCGAGGTGACCCCGCATCATTTTCTGCTGACCGACGAGCACGTCGGCGACTTCAACACCAACGCCAAGATGTGTCCGCCGCTGCGCTCCGCTGCCGACCGCGACGCGCTGATCGAGGCGCTGCTCGATGGCGTCATCGACGCGATTGCCACCGACCACGCCCCACACGCCGTCCACGAAAAGGAAGTCGAGTTCGACCGCGCGCCGAACGGCATTATTGGCCTGGAAACCGCTCTGGGCCTGAGCCTGCGCTGGCTGCACAAGGAGTGGAAGCTGCCGCTGGGCCGCGTCTTGAATCTGCTCAGCGCCCAGCCGGCGGCTCTGTTGGGATTGAAGGGCCGCGGCACGCTCACTGTGGGCAGCTTTGCCGACGTGGTAGTCTTCGACCCCAATGCCGAATGGACTTACAACGCCCGCGAAGGTAAATCGAAGTCCAGAAACACACCCTTCGACGGCTGGACGATGCAGGGCAAAGTCCGCTGGACGATTTCCGAAGGCCGCGTGGCGTACGACGCGGCGCGGTAAAAGTTCGTAATCTCACCGGCCGTTGCCCGGCGCGGGCGACGGGTTGCTGCCGGGGGTATTTACTCGACAGTGACCGATTTGGCCAGGTTTCTGGGCTGATCTACGTCGCAGCCGCGGCGGACGGCGATGTAGTAAGCCAGCAACTGCAAGGGCACAATCTCGATCAGCGGCGAAAGCAGCTCGATGGCCGGGGGAATGTGGATGACGTGCTCGACCAGGCCACCGATCGTCGTGTCGCCCTCGGTGGCTATGGCGATCACGCGGCCACTGCGCGCCGTGACCTCTTGAATGTTGGAGAGAGTCTTCTCGTAGCGCAGCTTGGAGGCGGGGTCGGACTCGTCGCGGGTAGCCAGCACCACCACGGGCAACGTCTCGTCGATCAAAGCGTTGGGGCCGTGCTTCATCTCGCCGGCGGGGTAGCCCTCGGCGTGGATGTAAGAGATTTCCTTCAGCTTCAGCGCGCCCTCGAGGGCGATGGGGAAGTGAATGCCGCGCCCTAGGTAGAGAAAATCGCGGACGGTGGAAAACTCCTTGGCCAGTTGCTCGCACTGCCCGGAGCGGGAGCGCAAGACCTCCTCGATCTTGGCGGGAATACGGCTCAGCTCTCCAATCAGCGTGACCGATTGGGCCGGATCGATGCGGCCGCGCAGTTGACCCAGCTTGAGCGCCAGCAGGAATAGGGCCGTTAGCTGGCCGGTGAAGGCCTTGGTGGAGGCGACGCCAATCTCCGGGCCGGCGTGGGTGTAGATGGCGCCGTGGGCCTCGCGCGCCACCATGGCGTCCACCACGTTGCAGATGGCCACGGTTTTCGAGCCCAGCGCCTTCATCTCGCGCTGCGCGGCCAGGGTGTCGGCGGTCTCGCCGGACTGTGTGATAAGCAGGCCGAGCGCGTTGCGATCGGGGATGGGATTGCGATAGCGATACTCGCTGGCGTAGTCCACGTCCACCGGCAGGCGCGCCAGCCGCTCAATCATATACTTGCCCGCCAAAGCGGAGTGCCAACTGGTGCCGCAGGCGGCGATGTTGATGCTGGAAGCCATGGCCAGCTCTTCGTCGGAGATTTTCATTTCGCCGAGGAAGACCTTGCCGGAATCGAGGGAGACGCGGCCCATGGTGGTGTCGCGAATGGCGCGTGGCTGCTCGTAGATCTCCTTGAGCATGAAGTGCTTGTAGCCGCCCTTTTCGGCCTGGATGGGATCCCATTGAATGCGCGTGATGGCGCGTTGAATGGGGTTGCCGTCAAAGTCGGTCAACTCGACGCCGGCCAGGGTGAGGATGGCCATGTCGCCGTCGGCCAGGAAGTAAATGTTGCGCGTGTGGTGCAAGACGCCGGGCACGTCGGAAGCGACAAAATATTCGCCCTCGCCAACGCCGATAATCACCGGCGGGCCGAAGCGGGCGACGACGATCTTGTCCGGCTCAAGGGCCGAGAGCACGCCCAGCGCAAAGGCTCCGGTGAGGCGCTTGACGGCGCGGCGGACGGCGGCTTCAAGCGGGATGGGCTGGCCGGCGGCGTCGGCCTCCTGCTGGATTTGCTCGATCAGGTGGGCGATGATCTCGGTGTCGGTTTCGGTGACAAACTTGTGGCCTTGAGCGGTGAGTTCGCGCTTCAGTTCCAGATAATTTTCGACGATGCCGTTATGCACGACGACGATGCGCCCGGAGCAGTCACGGTGCGGGTGGGCGTTCTCTTCGGTGGGGCGACCGTGGGTGGCCCAGCGGGTGTGGCCGATGCCGAAGGTGCCATCAATGGGATGCTCGCGCAGAACTTCTTCCAGGTTGGCCAGCTTGCCGGGAGCGCGCCGCACCGCCAGCGTGGAACGGTTTGGAGAGCCTACGGCGATGCCCGCCGAGTCGTAGCCGCGGTATTCCAGCCGCCGCAGCCCTTCAATGATGACAGGGACTACCTTCTTGGGACCAACATAACCGACAATTCCGCACATGCAACGATTCTAAATGAACTCGCATAAAGAAAGCGCCCATCCACGCTGAAGCGCAGAACTTGCCAATTCTGCGCCTACGGCGAGGTGGGATGGGATGATGCGGATAAGCGCGGGCGAGGACGCCCGCGCTACAGCCGGTCTGGAGACCGGCGCTACACCTTGCCTTGGCTACAGTTTGCCTCACTCGTATCTTAGCGCCTCAATGGGGTCCAAGTTGGAGGCCTTCCAGGCGGGGTAGATGCCGAAGACGAGGCCGATCAGGCAGGAGACGCCGAAGCCGATCAGAACCCATGTGATAGAGAGCGAGGCCGGCAGATCAAAGGGCAGCAGGCGGATGCAGCCGGTGATTATGGCGCCGATCAGAACGCCGACGATTCCGCCGGTGGCGCATAGGGTAATCGCCTCGGTGGTGAACTGAATCAGCAGGGCGGATTTGGTGGCCCCGATGGCCTTGCGGACACCGATTTCGCGGGTGCGCTCGGTGACCGAGACCAGCATGATATTCATTACGCCCACGCCGCCCACCATCAGGCCGACGCTGGAGACGGCAATCATGAAGATAAAGAGGTTTCTGCTGATATCGCCGAAGAGCGAAGTAATTGTATCCGGGCCGAAGATCGAGAAGTTATCGTCGGCCGCGACCGCGACCTTGCGGCGAATGCGCAACCGTTCGCGAATCTCATCCTCAACCAGCGATTTGAACTGGGGATCATCGTACTTGACCATCACGAATATATCCAGAACCTCGGGGTGCAGGTCATGGAATCTATTAAAGGGAAACATCACGGAGTTATCTTCGGAGTTCTTGCCGCTGCCGAAGGCGCGTTTTTTCTTGTCGAGTACGCCGATCACGGTATAGAGTCCGTTGGCGACATTGACTTCCTTGCCGATAGGGTCTTCACCGTTGACAAAGAGTTCTTCGGCGGTGTCGTGGCCGAGAACGCAAACCGCGGCGTGCCGCTGATCCTCGGCATCGGTGAAGATGCGGCCCCTCTGCAAGGTGTAGCTGGAGACATCGGCGACCTGGGCGGTATCACCTTCCAGCCCGGCTCCAGCAACCTTGACACCCTGATACTTGATGCTCACATCGCCTACGCCGAAGGCCTTGCGGTACTGGATATTGGCGTTGGCGGCAACGACGTGAGGAAGGGTGCGCAGATCGAGCGCATCCTCGAGAGTGAGTTTTTTGCGTGTCAACTGCTCGGTAGTGGGGCGGCCGATGCCGAAGGGCATATGGAAGACAAAAAAGACATTGGACCCCATCGAGTCGGCGATATCCGCAATGCGGCCATTGATGCCGCTGACAATCGAAGAAATGGCAATCACCGAGGTTACGCCGATTACGATGCCCAGGATCGTCAAGCCGGAGCGCATTTTGTTCGCCCTCAATGTATCGAGGGCCATTTTGACGGATTCGCGTGTTTGTCCTTGTGCCATGATCCACCTAGCTTACAGCTAACAGCTAACAGCTAACAGCTAACAGCTTACAGTTCTCATCTCTTTGCTATCTGATCTTTGATCGATTCCAGAAACGAGTAAATCATCTTTCCAACTTCATGCGATAGATTCTCAGCTTCATCGATAAGCTGCGGTTTACCAAACTGAAGCGAACGTGCGATTTCCAGTTGAGTCTGAAGCTCGCATATTGAACCCCGCGCAATACCTAGAAACTGCCGGAACTCGCCGGAACTTAACCTGCCCTGTCCTTCAGCGATGTTACTTGGCACAGAAACTGCGGCCCTCCTGATCTGGCTTGTGAGTCCGTATATCTCTTCACGCGGAAAGTCGCGCGTCAAACGGCAGATAGCAACGCATAACTGCATTGCTCTCTGCCAAACCTGCAAATCCCGAAACGACTGAGACATACTTTTCTCCAGCTTACAGCTAACAGCAGACAGCTTACAGCTAACAGCAGACAGCTTACAGCTAACAGCAGACAGCTTACAGCAGACAGCTTACAGCTAACAGCTAACAACCTACAGCTTACAATTGGCGTCAACAGCGGACAACTGTAAACTGTAAGCTGTTAGCTGTCTGCTGTTAGCTACCCTCACAACTCCGCCCGCAACGCAACCACCGGATCGAGGCGGGCGGCTTTGCTGGCAGGATAGACGCCGAAAAAGACGCCGGTGACTAAAGCCAGGAGTAGTCCCAGAAAGATCACCCATAAGGGCGCGCTGGTGGGAAAGCCGACTACCACGGTAATCAATTTGCCGATGCCGATGCCGATCAGCACGCCAATCGCTCCGCCCAGCAAGGCCATGGTGGCGCTCTCGATCAGAAATTGCAGCAGCACGTCATACTGGCGCGCGCCCAGCGCCTTGCGCACACCTATCTCGCGGGTGCGTTCAGTGACCGAAACCAGCATGATGTTCATGATGACGATGCCGCCCACCACCAGCGAGATGTAGGAAAGACCGATAACCACGCTGAAAAAGATCGAGCTTAACTGCTTGTAGAGGTCGAGAAAGGTGTCGTTGGTTTCGATTTCGAAGTCGTCGGCTACGCCCGGCGCAACGTGGCGGCGGGCGCGCATCAGCACACGCACCTCATCCATGGCGCGGGTCATCGCCGCGGCGTCGCCGCCGGAGCGGGCATAGATGTCCACCGAATCGTTATAACCGTAGGTCTGCTGATAAGTCGAAATGGGTATGGCCACCCAGTTATCCTGCGAAAAGCCCAGCGTCTTGCCCTGGCGTTCCCCGACGCCGACAACCGTGTAGGGGAGTCCGTCGACGCGCACTTCCTTGCCGATGGGATCGCCTTCCCCCAGCACGTTGTCCACGATGTCATAGCCCACGATCACGTTGTGTGTGCCGTGATCGTCATCGGCGGGGGTAAAGCCGCGGCCCTGCGAGATGCCGACGTTCTCCAGAGAAATCATCGTCCAGGTGTAGCCGCGCATTTCGGTCCCCGTGCTGGAGTGGCTGCTGGCGGTCACACTGACGGTACGGCTGAGGCGCGCCCCCACCTCGCCGCACTCGGCGCAGTCGGCGCGAATGGCGTCAAAGTCCTCCATGTGGAGTATCTTGCGCTTCTGAAAGCGGAAATAATCCTCGCCGGAAAAGATCATACCCATTCTCTGCACGGTAAATACATCCGCGCCGTGACTGACGAACTTGGTGGCGACGTAAGAATTTGCGCCGTTGACCAGGGTGACCACCATGATGATCGAGGCCACGGACATCACCATGCCGATCAGCGTCAGCATGGTCCGCATCTTGTTGGACCACAAGGACTGGAGCGCGAGTTTCAAGGCCTCGGAAAAGAGCATGGTCCCGCTTTCTGTTTTGCCTGCCTCAGGATGATGTGCAAATTCTGCTTGAACAAGGAATCCGCTATTCCTATGGACGCATCAAACGCCCATCAGGCCGCTTTATGCTTCCAATTCGCCCTGGAAGCCTCCTGTTTGCACCCTTTCTGATACGCACGGCGGCGACGTCCGGTTCCGGCGGCCTCGCCAACACCAAAAAAATCAGTCAAACGAGCCATAGTCTGGAACTTCCGGTCCCCTTCGGGCGTAGCATGGATGGAACGCAGGATTGTACCCTGATTTGCTCCAATTCAACCAGTAGTCACTCAGGAGGCTCCATGAACCGCGTTATCTCCCGGCTTGCCTTGGCTCTGCTTACGCTGGCCGCGTTCTTTCCCGTGCTTCTCTTCGCCCAAACCACTTCCGCCCCCGCTCCGTTGCTGCTGCGCTCGCCCTCCCTCTCGCAGGAGCGGATCGCCTTCCGCTACGCCGACGACATCTGGACGGTGGCGCGCGCGGGCGGCGAGGCCGAGCGGCTCACTTCGGACGGCCATGTGATCGCCGGTCCGTACTACTCGCCCGACGGAGCGTCGATTGCCTACTCCGCCCGCCTGAACGGCAACAACGACGCCTACGTCATTCCCGCCACGGGCGGCATTCCCCGCCGCCTCACCTGGCACCCGGACGGCAGCGCGGTCGCTGGCTGGTCGCCGGACGGCAAAGATGTGCTGATCGTCAGCGGAGCGGCCAGCTACCGGCACTTCGCCCGCCTCTTCCGCGTCCACGCAGACGGTTCCGGCGTTCCCGAGCCGCTGCCGCTGCCCTCCGGCTTCCAGGCCTCCTTCTCGCCCGACGGCCAGTCGCTGGCCTACCAGCCCTTCACCAAATGGCAGCCGGCCTGGAAGCGCTACGTCGGCGGCCAAACCACCCCCATCTGGATCGTCAACCTGAAGACTCTCGACCTGGTCAAGGTGCCGCGCGAGAACTCCAACGACTCCAACCCTGTCTGGGTCGGCGATCAAGTCTACTTCCTCAGTGACCGCGAGAGCACGGGCAAGAACGCCGGTCCGGTTGCGCTCTATCGCTATGACACCAAGGGCGGCCAGGTCACGCAGGTAATCGCCAACAGCGGATTAGACCTGAAATCCATCCAGGCCGGTCCCGGCGGGCTGGTTTATGAGCAGTTCGGCTCCATCCATCTGCTCGATCCAGAGACCAAAGCCGACCAGGCCGTTTCCATTCAGGTTCACGGCGAACTGGCCAACCTTGCGCCCCATCGGGTGAACCTCGCCCCCGAAGAGATTCAGAACGCACAGCTCTCGCCCACCGGCGCGCGCGCTGTCTTCGAGGCGCATGGCGAAATCTTCACCGTACCAGCCGAGAAGGGCGACACGCGCAACCTGACCCAGACACCCGGCGCGGCCGAGCGCGACCCCTCCTGGAGCCCCGACGGCAAAACCATCGCGTACTTTTCCGACGCCAGCGGCGAGTACCAGCTCTACCTGCACGATCAGACCAGCTTCAAGCCGCCCACGGTCATCGACCTCGGCCCCAATCCCAGCTATTTCTATTCGCCCACCTGGTCGCCCGACTCCAAGCACATTGTATATACCGACAAGCACTTGCGCCTCTGGGTGGTGGACGCGCCGGCGGGCAAGCCGCTGCTGATCGACAAGGAAATCTACGGCAACTGGGGCCCCAGCTTCAGCGCCGTCTGGTCGCCGGACTCCAAGTGGATCGCCTATCAGCGCGACCTCGGCAACCAGTTGAACGCCATCTTTCTCTATTCGATGGAGACGCACAAATTCACCCAGATCACCGACGGCATGAGCGACGCCAGTAGCCCGGTCTTCGACCTGAACGGCAAGTACCTCTACTTCCTGGCCTCGACCGACGACGGCCCCTCCAACGCCGGCATTGACCTCTCCTCGCTCGACCGCGCGCAGAGCACCGCCGCCTACGTCGTGGTGCTGGCCAAGGACGGGGCCTCGCCGGTTCCTCCTGAGAGCGACGACGAGAAGATCAAGGACGAAGCCAAGAAGGAAGACGACAACAAAGACAGCGACAAGAAAGACGCTGATAAAAAGGCGGACAAGAAGGACGCCCGAGCCGCTGAAAAGGAAAAAGACAAGGAGACCGGCAAAGATCCCGGCAAAGACGAAAAGGACAAGCCGGTCGAGGTCAAGGTGGACCTGGAAAAGATCGGCGACCGCATCCTCGCGCTGCCCATTCCGCCGCGTAACTATCGCGGCATCGCCACAGGCAAAGCGGGCGTGCTTTATCTCTTTGAGGGTTCTCCGGTTGGCCGTTCCAGCAACGAGGGCGAAGGTGGCGCGCGCACAGTTTGGCGTTTCACGCTGGAAAAGCGCCTGCCCGAGCAGGTGCTGAGCGGCGTGGACGCTTTCATCCCCTCCGCCGATGGCTCCAAGGTGCTTTATGCGCGCCATGGCGGCTGGACCATCGCCCCGGCCGACGACCTGAAGCCCGGCGACGGCGCTCCCGGCAAGCCGCTGAATCTGGGCAGTCTCCAAACTGTCATCGATCCCCGCGCAGAGTGGCGGCAAATCTACCACGAAACCTGGCGCATCGAGCGCGACTTCCTCTACGATCCCAAAACCCACGGCCTGAGCATTCCCAAAATCGAAGCCAAGTACAAACCCTACCTGGACGGCCTGGCCTCGCGCTCCGAGTTCACCTACCTCTCCACCGAGATGCTGGGCGAAATCACCATCGGCCATATGTTCATCGGCGGACCGCATCAGCCGGACAACGGACCCAAGACCGGCCTGCTGGGCGCGGATTACACCGTCGCGAACGGCCGCTACCGCATCAGTAAAATTCTCGGCGGGCAGAACTGGACCCCCGGTCTGGCCTCGCCGCTCACCCTCCCCGGCGTTTACGTCCACGAGGGCGCTTATCTGCTGGCCGTCAATGGCCGCGAACTGCACTCGACCGACAACCTCTACGAGTTCTTCGACGGCACGGCCGGCAAGCAGACCGTGCTGCACATTGCGGACAACGCCGACGGCAAAGACGCCCGCGACGTGACCGTGGTTCCCATCGGCGACGAGGACGCGCTGCGCAACCTGGACTGGATCGAGTCCAACCGCCGCAAGGTGGATGAGCTTTCCGGCGGCAAGGTAGCCTACGTCTATATGCCCAACACCGCCGGCGCGGGCTACACCAACTTCAACCGCTACTTCTACGCGCAGCTCGACAAGCAGGGGCTGGTCCTTGACGAGCGCTGGAACGAGGGCGGCTTCATCGCCGACTACGTGGTGGACGTGCTGAAGCGCGCGCCGCTCTCCGGAGCAGTCGAACGCGACGGCAAGCCGATCCACGACCCCGTGGGCGCCATCTTCGGAGCCAAGGTCATGCTCATCAATCAGAACTCCGGCTCCGGCGGCGATGCCATGCCCTGGTACTTCAAAAAGGCCGCCATCGGCAAGCTGGTCGGCACACGCACCTGGGGCGGCCTAGTGGGCATCGGTGGCTATCCGCCGCTGCTCGACGGCGGCTCGGTGACCGCCCCGCGCTACGCCATCTTTGGCCTCAACGGTGACTGGGAGGTGGAGAACCACGGCATCGCGCCGGACGTGCCAGTCGAGGAACTGCCCAAGGACTTCGCCGCAGGCCACGACCGCCAACTGGAAACCGGCGTGCAACTGGTGCTGGACGAGCTGAAGGCCCATCCCGTGCCGGAGATTCCCGTCCCCGCCGCCCCTAACTACCACCAGAACGACGGGCTGGGAAACCAGTAATTGATCAGCTATTTATCTTGGGTGCCCCAGGTCCGGATTTTCGGACCTGGGAATCCAAGAGCCCAAATCGTTCCAAACTCGCGCCCCTATTTCGCGCCAGTTTCATCTGGTCAACTCAGAACGCATTGATCGCGGTCGTAAATTGCAGCACTTTTCCCGACCCCTCGGTCACAGCGCCCATGGTGTAATTGTTGGTTGAGGCGTCGTCCGGAGCTTCCGGCTCCCAATAGATGACCCCCAGCCCCATTTTGTTGGGCACGGCATTCACCGCCTCGATCGCCCCATGCACATCGGTGTAGGCAGTGGTTGGATCACTATACCGGTAGCCGATCTCACAGATCATCACCGGCTTGTTATAGCGGGCAGCCAGCGTATTCAGGTTGCTGGCTACCGTGGTGATGTTACTCGGCCCATCGTAATAGGAGGCTCCAATCACGTCGAACTTCGCGCTGGCGGCCGTCAGCCCGTCAAAGAACCACTCAAAGTCGGCGAGATTGCTGATTCCGGCAATGTGGATGATCACCTGCGTGCTTTTGCTGGCAGCTTTTACCGCGGCATAGCCTTGGTTGATCAGGCCGGTAACATGAGTAAAATCGTTGCCGTTCACGGTTGTGGCGCCAACAGAGCCAATAGGCCACAGCATTCCGGTGTTGATCTCGTTGCCCACCTGCACATATTGCGGAGTAACACCCGCGGCCACCAGCGCCGTCATGAAGTTATAGGTGTATTTATAGACGTCGGTTTGCAGTTGGGCATAGGTATGATTTGCCCACGCGGCGGGAAGGGTTTGATGGCCGGGGTCGGCCCAGGTGTCGCTGTAATGGAAGTCGATCACGATCTGGAAGCCCATCGCACTGGCTGTTTTGGCCAGCGCAATGCTGCCCGCCTGATCGAGATCGCCCACGCCCAGGACGCCGGCAGTGATGGTGGGATTCACAAATGTCCGGATGCGGATGGTGTTCACGCCATGATTTTTGAGAATCTGCAGCGCGCTTGCCTGTGCGCCGGTGGTATCGGTCCAGGTATACCCCATGCTCTCCAGTTGGGTCAGCCATCCGACATCAGCTCCATAGACAAAGGCCGCTGCCGGGTTGTTCACTATGATGCTTCGCTCCACCTGCGGCGCGGCGGAGTAATTCGCATTGCCGGCCTGATTGGCCGCTACAACTACAGTTCCCGCTCCGGTGATAGTCAGCGTTGAGTTATCGGTCCCGCTCACCGTGCCCGGCCCCGAAACCACGCTGAAGCTCACCGCCAGTCCTGAGCTGGCCGTCGCCGACAGCGTGATAGGTTTGACTCCATAAGTCACCGGGCTGGTTGGCTGCGTGAAAGTAATAGTCTGCGCCGCCTTGTTCACCGCGATGGTTCGCTTCACCTGCGGCGCGGTGTTGTAATTCACATTACCTGTCTGGTTAGCTGCTATCACTACGGCCCCCGACCCCGTAATGGTCAATGTCGAGTTATCGGTCCCGCTCACCTTTCCCGGCCCCGAAACCACGCTGAAGCTCACCGCCAATTTAGAACTGGCCGACGCCGACAGCGTTAAAGGCTTGACCCCATAAGTCACTGGGCTGGTTGGTTGCGTGAAAGTAATAGTCTGCGCCGCCTTGTGTACCGTAATGCTTCGCTTCACCAGCGGGGCGGCCGCGTAAGTCGCGTTCCCAGCCTGATTTGCTGCCACCACAATAGTCCCAGCCCCGGTGATGGTCAAAGTCGAGTTATTGGTCCCGCTG
>Ga0224559_1000661_pt1 | contig 21724 bp, 19 predicted proteins | sample 714S33034metaG_FD_180676 | JGI IMG/M metagenome (GOLD analysis project Ga0224559, IMG submission 180676) | Peat soil microbial communities from Stordalen Mire, Sweden - 717 S3 30-34 | ecosystem: Environmental > Terrestrial > Soil > Wetlands > Peat | place: Sweden: Norrbotten County, Stordalen... | reverse complement strand
ATAGCTCCGACACCGACTACACCAACATTAACCTTACTCAAATATAATCCTCCATCATAAGTTTTGCAGCTTTCAAACCCAATTTACTGGCTTCATCTGCAGAACCTTCCACATTAACTCTTGAAAGCACTTTTCCTTCTTTATTAAGAAGTACTGCACAGAGTTTAAGTTTATTCTCGTTTATCCTTGCAGAAACACCAAGAGGCCACTGACAACCCACCCCTAACTCTTCAAGAACTTTTTTTTCAGCGGTAACTTCTTGAAAAGAAGGAATGTGATTCAACATCTCTAATATATTTCTTTTATCACTATCTTCTCTAGCAACAACTGCAATTGCTCCCTGCCCTGCTGCAGGTGTAAAATATTCAATTGAAAATCTTTGTTTTATATGTTCTGTTAGACCGAGTCTTTTTAAACCTGCCTCGGCCATTATTGTTGCATCGTAATCTCCACTTAATACTTTATTTATTCTTGTATCTATATTTCCCCTTATTGTTTTTATATTAAAATCTTTTTCATGATAATTACAGAAAGCTTCCCTTCTAATACTGCTGGTGCCTACTACCGCACCCAAGGGGATTTCATCCCAGTCATAATTCGAAACAAGTACCTCATTTGGAGATTCTCTTTTAGGTACAGCAACTATCTTAAGTTCCCCCTCAAGTTCTGTAGGTAGATCTTTTAGACTATGCACAGCAAAATCTACATCCCCATTTAATACAGCATTATCTAGCTCTCGAGTAAATATTCCTTTGACATCGATGTTGTATAATTGGGAATCTTGGATATTATCTCCTGTAGTTTTGATAATCTCCATATCTATTTTTTCATCCATTAATCTTGATAATTCACTAATTATACCATTTGTCTGAGCAGTTGCAAGACTGCTTCCCCTAGTGCCAACTTTCAAAAAAATCATCTCCAGTAAGAAAATTTCGGGCTATACATCAATTATTTATTAAATTATATCCTATTAAAATTACGTTTATTAGATTAAAAGTTCTGAATTTAAGATTAAAAGTCTGGTGTATGATCCTAATTTGGGTGATCATAACCAACTTCATTAAAACTCCTAGTGATTGATTCTTGTATAATCTCTAATAAATGTTACCATGCAAAGTTCTGAATTCTTAATTTATCTATTTTTTAAATCTGAAAAGTTAGATCTATAAATGAGGAGTACGTTTTTAAGGTTTTTATCAATTACATTGTCCATTGCATCATCCAAATCATTGAAGTAAATAGAATTTCTTTTTAGAATATTTTTAACACTAGCACCCAATTTATCTACAAGAATTAAGGGTATATCCCCATCGATTCCATCTAAAACATCTGAAACTGATTCTTCATCTATTTCTTCACATGTAACCCCATATTTACCGCCAAATATGACTCCTAAATTGGCCATATTTTGAGCCATAGATATGGCTTTCTTTACAGCAGTAACATTGAGGCCAGGATTTATTTCTTCTATAATACGAATACCATTTTGCTCATTTATGGAAGTCCTACCTTTTACACCCTTAAAATTATTCAAACCTTCTTTAATTTTTTCAATTGATATTCCTATTGTTAAAGATGCACAAACTGCTCCAAGTATATTTGTAATATGTATAGGTGCGGGTGCAAATGTTGACACTTCAAAGGACTTGTTTAGGATATGTTCATTAGATGTTTTGAAATCAACAATATCAATTTGAAAGTTAGTTTTATCGAACCCAAATTGTATTTGTGATGCAGTTAAATTTGCACTAATTTTACTATTTGTTGAGTTTCCAAATGTATTTGTTTTTCCATAAAATTCAGAGTATTTGGAATTGTAAGATTCAATTTCACATGCAACTGTCTTACTTTTAAATATCTGTTTCTTAGCTTCGCTTGCAGTTCTTGAATTACTTGCTATAGGATAATCCTCGACCAAATTGGTTAATATACCCACATCAGCTAACCCCGTCCCTCCGAGAGATGTTTCGAATATACATATGCCTTTTTCATAGCCTTCAGAGAGTTTCCACGCTTCAATTATACTTGCAGGAGTTATGCTAATATCTCTTTTTAAAACCTTCCATTCACCATCTTCAACAACTTCCACACCCAAACTGCTTAAGATCAATGGATTTGAATCTTTAAATATTTCTTTTAACATCCACACAATGCTTGTTTTTCCCTTAACACCCGTAACTTCAATTACCGGAATGTTTATTCTATCATTTAATAAATATCCTACTGCTTCATGGTGGGTTAAAGTGATATCCTGATCGAGTTTGCAATGAACTGGTGCCACTATCATTAAATCTGAGTCAACTATCTGATTTTTATATTCTATAATCTCATCCATACTTTCAAGGAAGGTTAAACCTTTATTTTTAAGTTCTTCAATTCTCAATGGATCCATGGATTTATAAATATCCAGTGCTAAAACTTCAGTATCTGGTATTTTCATAAATTCAGAGGATATTAATAATCCACCATGGGTCATATCAACTACTAAAACCTTCATAGATTTATACGTCCCCTTGAAGTTTCTCCCTAACCCTTCTGTAAAAATTTTTGCTCAATCTTACAAAATAGGCATAGTTTTCAGCTTTTTTAAATATAAATTCATCCATATAGTTAATTTCCTCTTCAAATTGACCATCTATAACTGCTACAGCTTTTTTACCCTCTCGCAGGAATTTTACTTTGATAACACTATCATTTGGTACTACTGTTGGCCTCGCACCCAACTTAAATGGACATATCGGGACGATTATAAAAGCACCGACTCGAGGATCAACAATAGGACCTCCTGCAGACATTGAATAAGCTGTAGACCCACTAGGAGTTGCTATTATGAGACCATCAGCCCGGAGTTCTTCCACCACTTCATCATCTACACTTATTTCAAAATGAAGCATTTTAGCAGGTTTTTGGGTCATGATAACTACTTCATTAAGAGCTTCGTGAAGTTCCTTGTTGTGCCAGACCCTAAGCTGTGTACGTTCATCAACAAAATAGTTACCTGCTAAAACTTGTTCTAATGCTGTAAAAGTCTCTGCTGGATCTATCTCAGTTAAAAACCCTACAGCACCCATGTTTATCCCAAATAAAGGGATTTTTTTTGGATTAATAATTCCCTGTGTTCTGAGTACAGTGCCATCACCACCCACAGCAACCACCATATCAACATCCATATCTTCAAGATCAGATGCTATATCATGGTATTTGTTAAGTTTGGATGCGAGATTTGATTCTATCAGAGTATCAACGTCTTTTTCGATTAAAAATTCAACAATTTTACCTGCTAGTTCTACTGATTTGTCGATATCGAAACGTGCAACAACTCCTATGTGCATCATATACCTCCCAAAATTTTTATTATTCCCTTATGAAAATCTTTATTACATGAAGCTATTATAGAAGTTCTATCAAGAACATTAAGTCCACTTTTTAGTGACTTGCATTTTTCATCGGTTACAATACCCATAGATTCTTCTATAATTAATTTTGCAGCTGAAATATCAACAATTCTCAAATTACCTCTAACATCTAAAAATGCATCATAAGTACCATCTGCAACGTAACAAAGTTCTATAGCTACAGATCCCAGAATTCGCATGCTGCTAACAGTTTGACAAAGTCTGTCAACCTTAGACATATCAGCCCTATATATATATGCCCCTATTGAGGAACCCAATACATCTTTACGGGAAGATGGTTTGATAGGGTGCCCGTTAAGCCTTGCCCCTTTACCCTTTTGAGCACTGTAAATGTCATCGGTTGCAAAGTTTTTTACAAAACCAATTTCAATGTCGCCTATTGTTAACTTATGTAGATCTTCCAAACTATTCGATAAACCCTTAGGATCTGCTATTGCTACGGATATCCCATATGCCGGTATGTTTTTAATGGCATTTCTAGTACCATCTAAAGGATCTACAACAAATACTGCTTCAGAATGGCCATGACCTATTTTTAGTTCGCCAATTTCCTCACTTATTAGGGTAACTGGCCTTTCAGTCTGTTCTAAAATTTCTATTACCTTATCTTCAGCTATAAGATCAATATATTTGGTGGGGGTGCCATCAGCACCCATTTTAATCACCTTTCCCCCTTCTCCAGTGCCAACAATGGGTTTAACGACTTCTTGAACTTCTCCCAGTATAGTGTTTGAAATATTACTCCAAAAATTGATATCTTTTTTGTCCATAACTACTCCTCAATTTACATCAGGTAATTTTATTTCTAACCAATGTAAACAACTGATGCCACTACAGCACCTTGTTTTTTAACTATATGGCTTTCATTTGCTATCATTATTTCGTTAATATTAAGCCCCCTGACATCCATCATATATCTTACCATAGACTCTGCTTCGTTCTTCACATCTTCAGGATCCCTGTTGATTCCTGTGTTCTCCACTACACAACCAAAATAATCAGAGGTTGCAAGGGCCACGGCAGCAGATATTAAATCTCCTTCAACATCGGATGAAGTATATGCCAATACACAATTTACCATATCACCCGGAAGAAATTTTGGAACTGGAACCACCTCTGTGCCCTCGGGGAGGATGCTTGAAACTTTTATAAGATTAATATCGCCAATCTTTGCATTTAATAATGCATTATCAAATGCATTAAGCTTTGTAGGACCTTCAGCCCTTCCAGAAGTTATTGAAACTTTCATTTGTATCACTTAAAATCTAAAATAATGGTAAAAATAACATATTCATATCATATTATTAATAGAGGGTTATCTATAAAAGTATACTTTTTATAGTTCGAGCTCATCACATACAGAACAAATTATTTATTCATGCAGATGTCTAATTCCCAAATACATGTATTACTAATATAAATTATTCTGATGTGTTAAAAAAATGCAAACTTCATAAAACCATTTAAATAAAGTTTTATAATTGATTTCTTCTTAAAATAGATTTTGTTTGGGCAATGTTACTTATATTTTCAAAAAATCTTTTGAATCAAATTAACTTTGACACAGTGGTAATGATTAAACTTGGTTTAATATAATATAACTATTGGGGAATCTAAAAGTTCAATTTTTTCACTTTAAGCCGAATAATATTAAATATCATTACGAAAATATTTATAATCCAGTTCTCTAATTAAAATTAGGTATGTTAAAACTTTACAAATTTTTATAAAAGTTTATATATTTAAGATAGATACGATAATGATACTATACATGCTATTAAATAATATAGTAATGATCATAAAAATAATTTGAATATGAATTTGATTGATCTCTTTTAGATTTTATAAAGATTCAGAATCTCTTTAACGGTTTATTGAGTATCAAGTGGATATATTGGAGGTAAAAAATGTCAAAGAAGGTAGTAGAAGTAAAAACCTTAAAAGTAGGTAAATATGTAATAATAGATGGTGAAGCATCAAAAATCAGTAGCATTCAAACATCATCACCTGGAAAGCACGGAGCTGCAAAGGCAAGAGTTGAAGCAATGGGAATATTCGACAGCCAAAAAAGAGGTTTTGTTAAACCAGTTGACGCAAAGTGTGATGTTCCAATGATCGACAAACGTTTAGGACAAGTTTTGGCCTTGATGGGCGACGATGTTCAATTAATGGATCTTGACACCTATGAAACTTTCGAAATTCCAGTACCTGATGAACTGAAAGGTAAACTTAATGAAGGCTCTGAAGTAGATTTCATCATGGCAATGGGTAAAAAGAAAGTTATGAGGATAAAAAACTAAATGGATTGTGGTAAACCCATAATTCCATAATAATCCTTAAATAGATGATAATTTTTATTGATAAATAAAGTAATTAAGTCGAGAATAAAATGCTATTTTACACCGAAAATGTAATGAAATTCGCATTTTCAATTGAAACATCAAATATTGGTGTGGAATCATCTAATCATGATGATAAAAAAAGATTTGGTATAATAGGAGTGCCATTCGATGGTACAACAAGCTACATGCCAGGTGCACGTTTTGGACCTAGAGCTGTTAGGGAAGCTTCGTATAACTTTGAGAGATATAATCTAATTTTGGATAAAAATATAAATACCGAGATTTACGACTTTGGAGACCTTGAAGTTGTTCATGGCAACTTTAAAAAAACTTGTTCAAATCTTGAACAAACCATATCTGAAATTCTGGACTTGGGACTTATTCCCTTAACAATAGGTGGAGATCACAGCATTAGCTGTTGTGTACTGAAAGCATTAAATAAAAATGATTTGAATTTTCATGATATCACCATTATACATTTTGATGCACATATGGACCTTCGAGACAGATATATGGGTGAAAAATATTCCCATGCAACTGTAATGCACAGAATATTTGACATGAACCCTAAGCAGATTATCCAGATTGGTGTGAGATCATCTTCAGAAGAGGAAGCAATATTTGCTCGAGAAAATAATTTAAAAGTTTATACTTCCTATGATGTGGATGAGAAACTTGAAGAAATTACTAAATTCATAAAAAAAATTGAAGGACCAATTTATGTGACCTTCGATATCGATGTATTAGATCCTGCTTTTGCACCATCAGTTGGTACTCCATCACCATGCGGTCTGAACCCAAAACAGATAGAAAAATTGATATATAGTCTTAAAAACAAAAAAATTGTTGGTTTTGATTTGGTTGAGGTATCCTCAAACAAAATTGGCGATATCACCGCTGTAAATGCAGCCAAGACAATCTATGATGTTCTGAGCCTATGAGGAACATTATATACATGGGGTATTCATTAAATTATTTAATACCTATATTTTTAAATATTTTATAACCATATTTTGCACGCTATAAAAAAAATACAGAAATTTTTATAGTGGAATGAAAATATCTTAATTATTACTAATTATTTTAAACTGAATCTGTTGAAATTATTTTATGAAAGAAACTGGATCAAAAAAATCTTTCATGATTTGATTTAAAAAATTAAGGTGAATAAAATGTACAAACGAGAAGTAAAACTTTCTGGACATATAATAGACTCTTTAATACTTCCAAATACTCTTGATCTTATAATGGATATGGGAGGAGATTTTAAGATACTTGAATTTGAAGTAGGTAAACTCAAGGTAGATACTAGTCATGCCCGAATACAGGTTGAAGCACCTAACAAAATACTCCTTGGAGAGATATTAGATGAACTTTCAGAAATAGGAGCACTCGTTATTGAAATTAAAAATGTTAATCTATTAAAATCAGAAAACGATAGGACACTTCCAGGCGATTTTTATTCAACTACTCACCATCCAACTCAAATACGTTATAAAGGAGAATGGGTAGTTGTTGAAAACATTGAAATGGATTGTATGATTGTTGTTGATAGTGAAAATGATCGAGCCTTCTGCGAACCTATTGGAAGAATCAAAAAGGGAGATCTTATTGTCGTGGGTAGGGAAGGCATACAAGTTCTACCACCTGAACGTCCAAGGGGTAAACAAGGTGTTTTTGAGTTCATGTCAAGCGAAGCCTCCTCTGAAAAACCAATAAAATCCATTATATCGAATATAGCATCTGAAATAAAGGAAGTTAAAAAAAGAGGCGGGAAAATTGCTATTGTTTCAGGTCCTGCAGTCGTTCATACGGGGTCAGGATCAATATTGGCCAATATGATTAAAGAAGGGTATATAGATCTTATATTTGCTGGAAATGCACTTGCAACTCACGATATAGAAAGTGCACTTTATGGAACTTCACTAGGTATGGATGTGATAACCGGAGAAGCCGTTACAAGGGGTCACAGGAACCATATATATGCTATAAATGAAATAAACAAAGCAGGATCCATAAAAGCTGCAGTTGAAAATGGATTGTTAGATAACGGAATAATGTATGAATGTGTAAAAAATAACGTTCCATTTGTATTGGCCGGTTCAATAAGGGATGATGGACCACTTCCAGATGTAATAACAGATGTTATAGAAGCACAAGATGAAATGAGGAAACATGTACACGGTGTAGATATGGTTATAATGATATCAACCATGCTCCACTCAATTGCAACTGGAAACATGCTTCCATCACATGTAAAAAGTATATGCGTAGATATAAACCCTGCAACAGTTACCAAACTTAGTGATAGGGGTAGTGCTCAGGTTGTTGGAATTGTTACAGATGTAGGGACATTTTTACCCGTACTCTACAACGAACTAAAATCAGATTAATCCTATTTTTTTTTAAATAATTGTTTTTTTATTATCCAAGCCGATATCAACATATGAAAATTTTTATTGACAAAAATGCATATTAATATATATGAAAAGTGTGAAAATTTTAGGTTAATGTCCGGCTTGATTGTCAGCAGCAATTAATCTTTCACAAAACGGTTACAATGTAGATATTTTTGAAAGAAATCTTGATGTTGGCAACAATATTTCAAAGGGAATCGAAAAGGACTTGAAAACTGGTCAGAGGATCAAGACATAATTGGAGAGTTCAAATAGATGAATATTAAAACAATTTTTCATTGTGAACCATTTAAAAATTTTAGAATAACTAATAGCAAAGAAAACTGGGATTTTCATGTAAAAAGCCAGCGTTTTACGTTTTAAAGTGTGGTACAGACAATGACAGTTTGGATCAAAGCTTAAAAAAACAGCTCTTGATAATGGAGTTAATATACGATTTGGTGAAACAGCCCCTATTTCAGATTTGGATATCGTTGCAACAGGTGGTGATCCAAAATTCAAGTTTGCTGTTGGCAAGGGCATTTCATTTGAAACAGAACACGAAAATGTAGCAGTGGGGCTTGTTAACAATTACCATGCATTTAAAGGATATTCATATTTACTAGTTTCAAATGGTTTTGGATGTATTTGCAACTGTTCTCTTTGAAGGATTTCAAGATTTATTATGAAGATTTGGAATTCTTAATGCAGTTAAATCTGGATTTATAGCATCTAAGAGTATTTTAGATGGTAAAAAATGTAAAGATTATTATAAAATTGCAGAAATTTATTTTAAACCTAAATTAAATTCAAGTATTGTCAACAGATTTATCTGGGAGAAATTTGCATCCAACAACTATTCAATTATTTTGAATAGTATATAATGATGCAAATGATCCTCTCAATTCGTTTCTTAATTTTAACTTCCTACAAAAACTAACCTATCCTCTTGCTCTTTTTTACATGAAGTATAGATATCCCAACCTCAAACTATAATTAATACAAAAATAATTTCATTAATAAAAATAGGGATAAAGGGGATATTTTTATGGTATTGGTTAAAGGAAATCTATTAAATGTTTCTACAGAAGAAACTTATGGTGCAGAGATCAATATTCAAAATGGCATAATAACTTGTGTTAAACCTGTTAACCGTGAATTTAAAGGTTTAATACTTCCAGGGTTTATAGATGCCCATATTCATATTGAAAGTTCAATGCTTACACCTGCAAGATTTGCAGAAGCGGTTGTGCCCCACGGAACAACATCTGTTGTGGCAGATCCCCATGAAATTGCAAACGTCCTAGGATTAGATGGGATAAATTACATGGTAAAGGATGCATCCACAGTACCCCTTAAGGTTTTTTTAACTGCCCCATCATGCGTACCTGCAACCATGTTTGAAACATCAGGGTCAATAATTTCTACAGAAGAAATTAAAAATCTTCTAAAGGAGGATAATGTGGTGGCCCTTGGGGAAATAATGAACTTTCCAGGAGTTATTAAAGATGAACCTGAAGTTATGGCTAAATTAGATGCAGCAATAGGGATTGGAAAACCAATAGACGGCCATGCTCCTCTTTTATCGGGATCAGAACTCTGCAAGTATGTTATGTCTGGAATTTCAACAGACCATGAGTGCAGCAAAGCAGATGAGGCCATTGAAAAGAGAAGGTTAGGAATGAAATTAATGCTACGCGAAGGCTCATCCGCTAAAAACCTTAAAGATTTGGCATTAATAGGCGGAGACTTCATTGTATCCGATGATAAACATCCTGAAGATCTGTTAAGGGGACATGTAGACGAAATGCTGAAAAAAGCTATCGAATACGGTATTGAACCAATTAAAGCCATTAAAATGGTAACAGTAAATCCTGCAAATCATTATAATTTAAATACAGGCAATATAACCCCTGGAAAAGCTGGAGATCTAATTTTAATAGATAGTATAGATGATTTAAATGTTGAAGAAGTAATAATCAACGGAAAACTAGCAGCAAAATGTGGAAAACCTCTTTTTGAGGTTAAACCCTGTAGTATCCCAAACACGTTTAAACTAAATCATAAAAAATCCGCGGATTTCGATATTAAAGCAGCGGGATCAGTTAAAACAGTAAGAGTGATAGAGGTATTTGATGATCAGCTCATTACAGCAGAAACATCATCAGTCCTAGATGTAATAGATGGAAATTTAAATACAAATTTAAACAGGGATATACTTAAAATTGCAGTTGTAGAGAGATATGGACATGGAAGGATTTCAATAGCATTTGTAAAGGGTTTTGGCCTTAAATATGGTGCCATTGCATCTAGTGTATCTCATGATTCACACAACATAATAGCGGTAGGTACAAACAGTGCAGATATGGCAAAAGCTGTAAATACAATTTTAAAAAGTAAAGGAGGACTTGTTGCTGTTTCAAAGGACAAAATTTATGCCCTAAATCTTCCAGTTGCAGGTCTTATGAGTACTAAAAGCGCTGCTGATGTTTCAAATGATCTGAAAATACTACATCAAGCTGTGGGAAATATGGGTTCAAAACTTAGATCTCCATTCATGTTATTGTCATTTATGGGGTTATTAGTAATTCCAAAGCTCAAAATTAGTGATATGGGCCTTTTTGATGTAGAAAAGTTTAATTTTGTCGATCTTATTAAGGATTAGAACGAGCTTGATTTAAATCTAAATTTATAAAATAGTTTTATTCATTGTATTTACTGAATGCCTCTGAAATTTTTTTCATTGCTTTTTTGTGTTCAGCACCACCTACTTTGTTGACTATCCTAGAAATTTCTACCATCCTATGGCGATAAAGCTTTTCCATATCACCCGAAACCATTTCCATTCTTGTTAAATATACCAAACCTTCAATTATACCATATATTGCCCTGTTTAATGGTTCAACATTTTGTTTCTTTTTAATAATATCAGAAACATCAGCTTTTAGTACAGTGGTTACAGAAACCCCGAAGTTATCCTTTTTCTCCACATCTTTTAAGCTCTTGACGTTTGCTATAAAAAATGCATCCGTATTTTTTATATAAAATTCATTCAAATATTGTTCAAAATATTTGTTAGATAAATTTCCTAATGTTGATTCTACAAATACCATTGGATCCTTGAGTATATTTACAATAAAACTATGATTTCTTTTAATATTACGTACTGTTTTCGATCCATGATGGAGGTATATGACTACTTCTTTATCATTTTTACAAATAACACCTATAGGTGCTGCATTTGCTGTGTGGTCAGCATTCACCGTTGTTACGATTGTTTCATATAAAAGCCCCTTCTCCATTCCAATAGATCCTAAATCCAACAGATCATCCCCTAATTACTTTCTTAAAATAAATCCGTTTAATGTTCCATTAATTATGCAATCAAAGTTTAACTTTTGGTCCCAGTTAGACTCCCTAAATATATCCATATAACACAAGCCTATGAGTTTCCCGTCTTTTTTCAGGACATTTTTAATGATTTTGTTAACTTCATCAGGTTTAATGTTTGCCTTTGGCATGGCCAATCCACCTAACACTGCCACAACATCTGCATGTGGATCTGCAGATTCTCCAAATTCCATACCTTGCTCTGTAAGTTTTAATTTCTTTGCACTTTTAATATCTGTACCCGTGATGAAAACCGATTCCTTTTCCTTTACCACATAGGCAAAGAGCAATGCAAATGGACTACAAACTCCTGGCATCCCTATAAAAGTTATTTTATCAGCATCTTTAACTTCTTCCCTGAATGCTAAAAGGTTTTCAGTTATTCCTGTAAATTCACTAATTTTTTTCATGAAAGACCTCCTATAAATTTAGTTGGTTAAAATCATTTATTTATAGTTAGTTTAAAAAAAATTTGGGATAAAATTACTTTTTATAGTATGAATCTATTAGTAGTCTTGTGGTCCCTTCAAAAAGATATATATTACATAAGCTATGATTAATATTATTATAATTGGTACTAACCATATGAAGATATAGAATAGTACAATTGCAATTAAAAGAGCTATTATTATATAAACTAGATCGGTTAATTCCATACTAAAATGTTTAGTTAGGAACCCATAAATATATTTTCCAATAATCATGAAATAATTGAAATTATAAATATTTCAAAGATAAAAACATTAAATATTAATGTTAGAACTATTCAAGGAGTTTTAAATGAAAATACTCGTTATTAATAATCATGGACAGTACAATCACAGAATTTATAGAAGCCTCCATTATTTGAAGATTCCATCAGAGCTGGTTCCTAATACTGCCACAATTGAAGAAATCGAAGAAAAAAATCCTTTAGGACTGATTCTAGGGGGTGGACCCTCTATTGAACGATCCGGTAATTCGATGAGTTATGTTGAAGAACTTGATATCCCCATATTGGGTATTTGCCTCGGGCATCAAATAATTGCAAAAGCATATGGTGGTGAAATAGGTGCAGCGGGTATTGAAAGTTATGCCTTGATCAAGATAAATATACTAAATGAAAATGAAATATTGAAGGGTTTTGGAGAGAGTGCAAATGTTTGGGCATCCCATAAGGATGAAGTAACTAAATCTCCAAAGAACTTTGAAATACTTGCATCATCATCTATATGTGGGATTGAAGCAATGAAACATGAAACCAAACCGATTTATGGTATCCAATTTCATCCAGAAGTCCACCATACTGAAAATGGAGGTAAGATATTTGAAAACTTCTATGAAATTTGTAATGAATTTCAAATATCAATACCCCCTCTTAAAGAAAATTAATAGTAATATAACTAAATTTATTGATAAAATTAAAAGTATAATTATTTTAATTTTAAAATCTTAATTAAAGTTTAATTATTTTTCTTATTTGTTTAGAAAAATAACATTTGTATAGATTATAATTAGTCCAAACAACTGGTAATATAATTAAACTAATAGAAATAACAATTTGTAAATAAATTTTATAGATATTTAATCAAATTAATTATATGAGGGTGAAAACATGTTAGATCCGTCTGATTTTATAAATGAATCAATTGAAGAGTTAAATAAAACAATAGGTAATGAAAAAGCTATAATCGCCCTTTCTGGTGGTGTTGACAGTTCTGTAGCATCAGTATTAACATCAACAGCAATTGGAGAAAACTTGATAGCAGTTTTCGTTGATCACGGCCTTTTAAGAGAAGGAGAATCTGATTATGTTAACAAAACATTCAAGGACAGACTCAACCTCAGAACAATAGATGCTGAGGAAGAATTTCTAGATAGGCTGGATGGGGTATCAGATCCTGAAGATAAGAGAAAGATAATTGGTGAAGTATTTATAAGGGTTTTTGAAAGAGTTGCAGAAGAAGAAGGAGCTAAATTTTTAGTACAAGGTACAATAGCACCAGACTGGATAGAGAGTGATGGACAAATAAAATCGCATCATAACATTGCCCTTCCCAAGGGATTGGTTCTTGAAATTGTTGAACCAATAAGAGAACTTTACAAAGATGAAGTACGTGTTGTGGGGAAAAAATTGGGTCTTCCAGATGAGATGGTAAACAGACAACCATACCCTGGGCCTGGACTTGCAGTGCGCATAGTCGGGCCTCTAACTCCTGAAAAAATTGGTATATGTAGAAAAGCCAATGCCATAGTGGAAGAAGAAGTGAAGAAAGAAGGTCTTGATGTTACTTTATGGCAATACTTTGCTGTATTAACCGATACTAAAGTTACAGGTGTTAAAGGAGATATAAGAGATTATGGTTATCTTGTTGTAGTTAGGATGGTTGAATCTATAGATGCAATGACTGCAAATGTACCTGAACTCCCATGGAACATGGTCAAAACTATATCTAGAAGAATAACTGCAGAGATACCTGAAGTAACACATGTTTCACTTTCGGTAAGTGATAAACCTCCGAGTACAATTGAATTTGCTTAATTATTCTATTAAATAATTATATTTTTTTTTAAAATTTTTTTACTATGTAAAAACCATGATTTTTTTAATTTGATTAACCATATATTATACTCATGACAACCAATTCAAATGACAATGAAACATTAGTACCTATCTATTCAGTTAAAACTGGTAATGTAGAAATGGTTGAAAGGATAAAAAAAACCGACGATGAATGGAAGAAAAGTTTGAGTAAAGAATCTTATAATGTTGCAAGACAACAAGGAACAGAACAAGCATTTACTGGTAAATATCATAACTGTCACGAAGATGGGATTTATGAGTGTATTTGCTGTGGAACAGATCTATTTAATTCAAAAACTAAATTCGACTCAGGAACAGGTTGGCCTAGCTTTTGGAAGCCAATAGCAGAAGAAAATGTTAAAGAACATAACGACCGAAGCTATGGTATGCGGAGGGAGGAAGTACTATGTGCCCGTTGTGAAGCACACCTTGGACATGTTTTCGATGACGGTCCAAAACCAACAGGATTACGTTACTGCATGAATTCAGCTTCCCTTAAACTTGTTAAAAAATAAACCATTCACCAGAGTTAATTCAAATTTTAATTATAATATGTTAAGATAATATTAGTCTATGTCTTAACTAAATTTTTTTTGTTAGTATAAAAGGTGGATCAACAAAGAAAATCAAACACAGAACATTCAAGATATTTTTTGTTCGATAAATGTTTTACACTTATTTTAATCAATAGATATAAAATATCCTATACTTGAGTACCACATAATTTATTATTAAAATTGTATATGATCAATATAAAGGACTAGAAATTGTTATTATATCGAATTATAGTTAGCTAATAATTGAAAAAGATATATATGATCAACATCAATAGAGAATAAAATTACTGGATCTTTTCTAATTACGTAAATATAATATAAACTATTTACAGAATCTAATTTAAAGATTTAATATTCTAAGTTAACTATAGGACAGAAAAAATGATGATTATATTAAATTATATTGAAATTATCAACCCGGTTAACAATTTATTTTGGGTGATAAGTGAATCCATTTACAACGGGGGCATGAACCAATAGTTCTACAATCTAATCCAGATACTCAAACTGAAAAATCAACAAATATGAGAAGTAAGTTTTGTAAATATATTTGGATTATCCCCGCAGTTGTGGCTTTTTTAGTAGCATTAATTCCTACTTTAACTAATCAATGGCCATTAACAGTGGACATATTTGTCCATGTACGTGCTGCCGAAGTTTTTAGTCATTATGGACTTACTTTTGTTGATCCCATGATTAATCCTCCTCGTGGAGCTCCAGAGTTGTATCCTCCACTTTTTAGTTTAGTACTGGTATTTTTAGGAAGTATACTAAAGATCAATTATTTCCTGGCTGCCAGGATATTACAGCCCATTTTAGCCTTTTCTGTTGTTTTATCAGTTTCATATGTTGCCAAGAAATTCTATGGAGACATAGCTGGGATTTCTGCAGGATTTCTTGTAATGTCAAGTTATTTGTTCACTAGATTGGTTTCACCACTTCCAGAGACCATGGCAATCATATTTGTACCGCTAGCAGTTTACCTATACTATCAATCAATAGTAACTAAAAAATATAAATATGCTTTAATGGCCAGTTTCCTGTTTCTAATAGTATTATTAACTCATCAATCAACAACTAGTTTACTGTTCTTAATAATAACCTCAATAACAGTAGTTTTAGGGATTTTAAAGAGAGATAAAATTTACTTGGTAAGTTATGCATTGTTCATATCTATACCACTGATTTGTGCATTAATTGTAGCTGCTGTAGCATTTTTATTTGTCCCAACCTTTGCTCATAAAATTTTAGCCTACGCATTAGTACTGATAAAAACATCAGTTCCCTACAACGATCCAATAAGCAATTCAAAATATCTTGTTTATATGGGTATTGTTCTAATATTCGTGATCATTGGATCATTCCAAGCAGTAAAAAGAAGAGCAACTAAAGATCTTTTCCTTATTGTTTGGGCCGTAGTGATCTTCCTCATGAGTAAATCTTACTGGTTTGGAGTAAATGTTTATACTATAAGACTCCTAATACACCTGCTTTTGCCACTATCAATACTTGGCGGTATGGGTTTAAGCTACTTATATCTCAACTATAAAAAAACTGAATTTCCATCAAAGTCCATACGAACAATATTTGCTATTTCAATATTTGCTATTTCAACATTGTTTGCAGTGGTCACAGTTACAGAATCTAACTACCAAATTATACCACAGTACAATACACAACCATACGGATCCACCCAATTAACTGTGCCACAACTTGCACCACCAACAGTTGCAGATGAAGAACTTGCTAATTGGTTTAATCAATACGGAGATAACAAGTCAGCAATAGTATCAAACAACTATGAAACGAATCTTTTCCTTGTTTCAACTACAAACCAACCGATTGCCAATGTTCAACTATCTACATATGTTATAGGAAGAGGATTTAATAGTACAATACTTGAACAAAAGCATATTGGATACTTTGTACTGGATAAAAGACTAATCTTTTCGAACATAAACAAAAATACCATTGTTTCAGGATTTGTTTATTACAATACAAATTACAACGTAACATCTTCATTACCTGCAAACTCTCAAATGCTGTACCAAAATCAATATTATATGGTTTATAAAATTTAGATTTATAAATATTGCAAGACAAGATGTTTTGTGGATCATATATTTTTGATAGTATTTTTATTTTAAACGGCAGTTTTTTTTTGCATTAGTTAATCAAATTTTGTTGAAAATGCCTATATTTTGTTTTAAAATTATAATATTTCAGATTAAAATGTTACTGTCGAATTAAGAAACATTTCTATTCCACTATAGAATACGTCTTATTTAAAGCGCATTTATTCCTAAACTATTCAAAACTGTCAATTAAAGAATTTAGCGCATAATTCGTATTTCTTTTTAAAAGCTTTGTATATTAGTTAAATTCATTAAAAAATATATTTTAAGACATTAATCATCCTATTCCTTTCATTTCTACCTTTTTTAATGATTGCAAACTATGTTAGTAATTTGAAAACGGTATAACTGTACTTAATTTGAGCATGTACTGTTTTAGATGACCTTATTTCTTAAAAATAGCAATGGACTGGGCTTGTCCGCAATAATTTGTATCATTAAGCTCATAGCATGTCTTAAATCAATAAAACAGCCGTAAGAGTGTCTTTTTTTCTAAATGAAAACAAAACCTTTATATGTAATATTAATGTGACTATTGTATAATCTAATGAGCGTCGGTAGGAAACTATCGATATGTTAGATACGGAGGCGATAGAATTAAGCGAAAATTATTCTTATCAGTGCTATTAATTTTTGGATTAGCACTAATTTTAAATGTAAGTACATCAGCAGCAGCAACAGTAACAACTGGCTCAACAATTCATAATAATCCTAAAGTAGTAACAGCAAATCCAACTAATAATTCCATTGTAACAAAAAGCCAAACTATAAAAATCAAATACAACACCACAATCAAAACAAGATCACCATGGATAGAACTTAAAAACGGCAAGACAAGGATCCATACTAAATACTATATCAATGGCAGTACACTCTGTATAACACCTACAACTACATTAGCTACCGGGATTAGATATTCACTTACAATTCACACAAATAGTATATCAGACTTAACAGGAAATGGAAATTCATTATACTCAATTAGTTTCACACTATCTCCTATTACATTAGCACAAATGAAAGATGGTCAAAAAAGAGTCCAGACTTTCTTCAACAACAACCAAAGATTACCTAACTACGTTAATTATGGGTCAACAAAGATACCTATTGCACAATTCCAAAAGATCATTGCTACACAGAAACTCAAGATCAACACAAAAATTACAAATCCTAATGCAGGCCTAACAGCCATTATGAAAAGTGCAGCAAAATACGGATACAGCCATTCAGCAAGTACTGCAGCAGCCATGGAACGTATTGGTGCCGGAGATTGCTGGGCTATGAGTGATTATCTGTATACAAAAATGACAGCAGCTCATATGCACGCTAGAATAATACAATATCCAACAGCATACTCAAGCAGACATGAATCAGTACAGTATAAACAGAACGGCGTATGGGTCAATGCACCTTATAGATCCTACGGATTAAATAGTATGTTCAATAATACGCAAAGTAATGGTACAGTCATTAGATGCAGTTAAATTAATTCTTTTTTTTCTTTTTAATTGATTATTAAAAAATTTATTCATATAATTAAAATCTATAAAAACGCGATTTTAAGAAATGGTTTGATGATCTGATTCTGTTTTGGATTTAAATAAAAAAAATAATTTAAATTTTTTTTCACGATTTAGAACATAGTATTAGGTTCAATAAAATTATATATAGATTGATACAACAAAATTTATTAAATTTCAAAAAATTTACTAATCATATGCTCGCATCGATTTTATTAACTGTGTGTTTAATAGTTTAAACTAGAAAAATATGATAAACGGCAAAACAGCTTACCTCAAGAAATTAACCTCCCGTATGAAAATGCCATCTGTAGATGTTGGGAAAGAACTTGATGGAAGCACACCACCATCTGTTTTTATTGGTAGTTGGAATTACCCTAAGGTCTATGCTGGACCAATGATAGCACCCCTCTCAGGAGACACCACTATCATGGATATGCCTGAATCATGGATACCTCAAGATAAAAGTCAGGAAGATATAATAGGATATAGGTTGAATCTTGTCCGTGGAAAACAGATCGTGGGTATAAAGGATCTTGAAAATTCCTTTGTAGAGAAACTTCAAGATATATCGTTATCAGAAAATTCAATAGAAAGTGAAGCAGAATTTAGTAAAAAACCTAGGGGCTCTTCTTTTAGTGATGAACATACCCCTCATGGTCCAAGTGCACTTATACAAAAATTTGATATTGAAAGTGTTAAATGGGATCGTGAACTTGAAAAAGTGTTCTACGACAGTGATTTAAAGGCTGCTGATGCAGTTCTAGACTTAAATAACAAAGGTATACCATTTTCAAATATTCAGAAAGCATTTTCGGTTGGTGCAATGGGAGTCGGTAAAAGAAGGAAACTTGTACCAACTCGATGGTCAATTACCGCATGTGACAGCACTATAGGGGATCGTCTCCTTAAAACAGTGCGTTACTATGATGTTATAGATACACATAGAGTATATGAATTTGCAAGTTTAAACAACTATTATGCTGTCATTCTACTCCCAAGTGAATGGCAATATGAATGGATTGAAGCATTTTTACATGTTTTAGGAAGGGAAGAACTCATATTTTCGGATTATGAAAATAATACGGGGAAAAAAGGTTATTCTAGAGTTGGAGGGTGTTATTACACATGTAAAATGGCTGTGCTTGAAGCTCTTGCACGTGAAGGCAAACAGGCAGGAGCAATAGTATTAAGGGAAGCTTATAATGGATATGTACCCTTAGGAGTTTTTAATGTGCGGGAAAATGTTAGAAATGCAATGAATCAAAATTATAGGGAATTTGAAGACATGAAAACAGCATTATCCTATATTTCAACTAAAATCAAACTTCCAATGGAAAGTTTTGTAAAACAAAGCGATTTATTAAATGAACTATTACAATCACGTCAGACCACTTTAGACAATTTTATACATAAATAAAGAGGATTTAAATGGATTTATTCTACAGACGACCATCACTTAAAACAAGAAAAGCTATGAGTGAGACATCTCTTAATCTTAGGCATGTACCCGGTAGCAGATTCGAGGAATTGGTAAATGCTGAGGAAAGTATAAAAAAGTTTACCAAACATGAACAAGTTAAAATTGTCAACAGTGGAAGTTCTGCAATTCTTTCTGTCATGAGCACGTTCAAGGATAGTGTTATGATCCCTGACCAGGGCGGGTGGATAGGATTTAAAAAGATGGCAGAATTTTGTGGATTAAAGATTCACTATCTCCCAACAGAATTTGGATTGGTTCAAATAGATGTTTTAGAGGATTTTATTGAAAAATTCAATCCAGAATCTCTTTTTATTGCAAGTTTTGCAGGGTATATGGCAGAACAGCCGTTAAAGGATATTTACAAAGTTTGTGATGATATGGGAGTTATCATGGTTGAGGATGCCTCCGGAGGAATTGGAGATGTTAATGGCTTGCTTGGTAATGGTGAACATGCCCATGTTATTTTAGCATCTACTGGATCACCTAAAACAGTGAATGTTGGAAATGGTGGTTTCATTTCAACAAACAATACCAATATACTTGAATCTGCTAAAAATATATTGAGTGGATTAAAGGCAGATCCCATTACATGTGCTGGAATAGCAGAAGAAATAGAAAATGCACCCCATATAATTTCAAAAACTATAGAAACATGCCATTATTTAAAATCACAGATAAATGACTTTAGAGAAGTTTTACATAAAGACAAACAAGGTTTAAGTGTTGGTGTACCAGATAAAAGCCCTAAAAAATTGGGTTACATACTTAGAAAAGGTTTAGATGTTCATGGTGGAAGTATAATAACAGTATGTCCAAACTATAATCGAATAAAGTCAAATGCAGTTTGTATTGAGATTAAAAATTTAGATATAAACTGTATGACCACTGAAAATCTTCAAGGAATCATCCAGATACTTAAAACTGATTCTTAATTTTATTATTTAATTTAGTTTTTTTATTTAGAGTATGCAATTTAGATTATACTACACATTTATCCAAGATATTTACAATATCAATATACAGTTTAATTTCAATTTTTAAAGAGGGTTATAAAATGGGAATTTTGAAACTTACAGAAAAAGATATTACCAAAATGGTTGAAAAAAATGATATCAATGGATTAATTAATGCCTTGACCAACAAAAAAGATATTTTAATTAGATATAGGGCTGCAGAAGCTCTCGGAGAAATTGGGAATATAAACGCCGTTGAAACTCTTATCAACACATTAAAAGATGAAGATGGGGATGTTCGAAGTATAGCTGTCTATGCTCTCGGACAGATAGGAGATAGACGTGCAGTAGAACCTTTGATTGAAAATTTAAGCTATGATGATGGTGAATTTAAAGAAATGATAATATACTCCCTTGGGGAAATCGGAGGTAACACAGCAACCAAATATCTTAATTCAGCACTTGAATACGATGATCCTAATATCCGATGGAGAGTTGCAGAAGCCCTTGGAAAAATTGCTAGCAGAAAATCTGTTGATCATTTAATCAGTATCCTGGAAGATGATAGCGCAGATGTACAATTTTATGCAATTGACTCTCTTGGTGAAATTGGAGATAAAAGATCCATTAAATCTCTCATTAATCTGCTTGAGAATGACAGTTGGAAAGTCCGAAAATGTTCATTAACTGCCTTAGGAAAAATAGAGGAATCGCCAATTGAACCATTCATAGTAGCCTTAGAAGATTTAGATTGTCATGTTCGTGAACGTGCAGTAGACATACTGGGAAAAATTGGAGATACTGAGTCGTTAAAGTATCTTAAAATTGTTTTAGATGATGAAGACAAAGAAGTGAAGGAAAGAGCTACTGCAATCCTTGAAGATCTAAAAATAATTGAAACACCAATAAATGAAGTTAAAAATCAAGATGAACATCAAAGACTTGAGGAAACCATTGCAAGAGTTG
>Ga0224559_1000660_pt1 | contig 21743 bp, 16 predicted proteins | sample 714S33034metaG_FD_180676 | JGI IMG/M metagenome (GOLD analysis project Ga0224559, IMG submission 180676) | Peat soil microbial communities from Stordalen Mire, Sweden - 717 S3 30-34 | ecosystem: Environmental > Terrestrial > Soil > Wetlands > Peat | place: Sweden: Norrbotten County, Stordalen... | reverse complement strand
ACCGGTTGAAGCAGTGCATTCCTGATCTGTTAATAACCCGTACCTATGTTGAGGGTTTGCCGGGACACGAGGCAGCTATGTATTTGCGCACGAAGTGCCCGGGATTAAGGGTTCTAATGCTTGGCGGTCTTCTTGATGACGAGCGGCTGGAATATCGAGCGGCGCAGCAAGGATTTGAAGTATTCCCAAAGCCATATACCACGGCTGCACTACTCCAAGAAGTGAGATACGTTCTGAGTAAACCGCACGGTTGAGCGGAAGAGGCCTGCGTGATTGGCGGGAATGCTGCTCGCTTCCACAAAACAAGATCCAATTCACACGTAGTAATAACCCACTAGACTTCGACCCGCAGGAGTAACATGCTTCACTATTTGGAGACCTTGACTGGATCTTCGGTGATTGCAACGGACGGCGTGATGGGAAGTGTCAGCGACTTTCTATTCGACGACCAGTCATGGATGATCCGCTATTTGGCAGTCGACGTCGGAAGCTGGCTTAGCCGCCGAGCTGTCCTTCTTGCGATCACGGCATTGGAACAGCCCGATTGGTCAAAAAAGACATTCCGCGTCAACTTGATGAAGGAACAAGTTCGCAATAGCCCCGATGTCGATACTGAAAAGCCGGTTTCACGCCAGCAAGAGATTGCCATGAGGGAGTATTTTGGCTGGCGGACCGATTGGGCGGACAGTGAGTTTGGTTCTTTTTCTTCGCTTCCGGCGGGCAGAGAATACCCGGTGCACACCAAGGAGGATTCGCATCTTCGCAGCGTCTGGCAGTTGACAGGTTACGAAGTGTGGGCCACGGACAGTGAAATCGGGCGCCTGGAGGGCTTCATTGTGGACGACGCCTCCTGGCATCTCGGATATTTGGACGTAAAAGCTGGAGACTGGCTACACAGCCGCTCGATGTTAGTTCCCACTAGCTCTGTAGCATCCGTTTCCTGGGCCGATCACCGCGTAAATTTGCAGCAAACCCGAGAACGGATTTGAGTTAGATTTTTAATATTACTGCGCTAAATATTAGCGAGACAGAAGTTCCATTATATGTTTGGGCATGACCGCTGCCTAGGCCGCGTGTTGTCGTAAGCGACTCGAGCATTTCCTCGTCGACTTATTGGAGCGATGATTTGGAACCCGCCAGAAGGTGCCGTCCGAATGAGGAATGGCGTATTGCATGAATGGTGCCAGTTTCAGAATTAGGCATAGGTTTCCTCCTGAATCGTCACAATTGGCAAGGCCTGCAGTTCCAGTGCCTCGACGACATTAGGCCCCGCATCGCCACAAATTGCCCCCAGCAGCCCAACTGGAGGAGCCACTGCGCCAGCCTCGTCCATGCGGCCCGATATGCCCGCCACGCCAGATCCGACTGGTTGACGCGCGGACAGAACAGTGGTCTCCTGCGCTAACGGCAGCGCCTTGGTTGAGCGTCTTCTCTGAACTGTTTGGGCCGGTGACACCGGAACTCGCCGGCCTGGCGTTGTTCCGTTGCGCGAGGGGATGCGCAGGAGCGCGAGTTTCGGCCTATGCAGCCAGAAACGCCTTCCACGCCACAAGCCCGTCGGCGTTGTGCGCCAACAGTGCGCGGTAACCATCGCCCGGAGCGAGCGGGTCACAGAGCAGATGCCGCCCCACGCGCGCCATCTCCAGCACGTCATCAACCGGCGCGCGCCAGTAGGCCGGCGCCCAACAGATGGCGTCGGAGACGACCGAGGGAATCCGCTCGGCGATCCCGTCCGCGGTAACCATGTTGAAGCTCTCGGTGTAACTACAGTTGATCAGCAGATTCATTCGAGCGACGGTCTTGCGGTGGTCGTGCCAGGACGCCCACCCGGCTCTTACGAGATTGGCATGTCGGGTAATCCGGAACATCTCCTCGATCGCCCGCACGATGCAGCCAGCCCCCTCGTCCCGCCCGCTGTTGATCCACAGCTCCAGATCCCCTCCGAAGAACCGTGAGATGGTCAGAGCCGCCCCCGCGGCCGACATCAGGTTCTTCAGTGGCCGGGTTGCCCCGAAGGCTCCGACCCGCAGCAGACCCCCGTGGAATGGCGGCCTGGGGTGATCCGGCGGACCCTCCAGGAAATGCAGATTCGGCAGATAGGTGAACGGGGTTCCAAACGTCGCACTGGCCCAGTCCACGAACCTGCGGCTGTTGCCAGCGACGTGGAAGTTTGCCGCTCCGCGCTGGACCTCCATGGCGGCGCCAATGAGGCCCACGCCATTGGCGTCCGCCTGCAGAAACCCCACGTTACTGTGGCAGTTCATGGCGAACTTGATCCGCGGGAACTCCATCGTCATCTGTTGCAAGTCGACGGTGGGGATCCACGGCGCCGAAATCGCGACATGCGAAACGTCCGTGTTCGCCTTTAACTGCCGCGTCAGGTCGGCGGCATCCATGGTCGGCCAGACGTCGGTCATGATCCCCGCGCGGTTGAAGCATTTGCTGTTGTTCAGAGCCGCGACGCCGAGTCCGATGTGGCTGATATTGCGGTTCGCCGCGAAGTTCTTATAAGAGATGATGACCCGCATCGATGCCCTTTCCCAGCGCGATGAACTATTTCGTGGTGAGAATGCCGCCCGGCGTGACGCTTCCACCCAGAAGAGTGCCGGGGCCGCTCGGCAGATAAACGAAAGCGCCAATGTCATACGCTCCGAGAATGCTCCGGCTCAACAGGGTGGGTGGAAACCCAAGCGGCGAGACAGGGCTCCAGCCATAGGGCACGGTGGCGGAAAGGTCCACGCCAGCGTTGTGGGCTGGCGAGGAACCTGTCAGCGTGACGTTGTTGCTGATCAGCGCGGCGAACAACGGATCAGCCGTCGTATCCTGCGCGCCGGCCTGCCCCCACGCCGCCAGCGTGCTGTAGTTCACGCCCTCGCAGCGAATGAACCCGTTCTGTTGCGACCCGTAGATATTGTAGTTCGATGTGAAGCCCGTTCCGGCCGAAGTGAAGATGACTTGCGCCCCTGGGAAGGTCGTCCAGAAGATGTTGTTTTCGACCGTGCCGAACGTGCCGCCGTTATTGGCGAAACCCCGATACGAGAACCCCGCGCACGTGTTGTGGTAAAGGGAATTGCCGGTCGCGCTGGTGGCGAGAATGCACTGATACTCGTTGATGCTGACGTTGTCGTAGATGGCATTGCCAGTGGAGCCGCCGATCAGATCCGTGGTCAGGCTCAACAGTCCTTGCTCGCCGATCGAGCGACTGTACCGGTAGGTGTTGTAATTCGAGGCGTCCTGAAGTTGAGTGCAGTAGTTGCCATTGTTCTGGCAATCGCTGTATTCAATGAGCGTATTTGTGCATTTCGTGCAATAGAGACCGTGCCCGCTGCCCCCTTGATAGATTGTGGCTGCCGTGTGGAGATAGTTGCGGTAGAACGTATTGTGACTGAACGTGTATGAATCAATTCCGTAAATCGTCCCGTCCTTGTTGACGTAAGAACCGCTGCCGTTGTTGTCCCAAAAATCGCAATACAGGATCTGATTGTGAGAGGGCTGCGAGTTGGTTCCGTGGTTCATGCCGCGCACCAGCGCCCGCATGAACATGATGTTCTGAAAGGTGAGATAGCTCTGGCCGTATACTCTCACGTCGTAGTCAATCGTTGGCCACTCGACGTTGGCGATATTGCCAAACGTCCCCACCCAGACGATCGAGGACAGGCCGGCGTTGGAGCCCGTGATGTCCCACTGACCCGGGCTGACACCACTGCCCGCGCCCGCGTTCTGCGGGTACTCTGTGATGCTGGCGATGTTGTTTCCGTTCCAGACGCGGGTCAGATTGATCGTCGCCGATGTGAGCGGATTCGTAGTCAGGGTCGAGAAAAGATAGGTTGTCGCCGGGAGCGATGGGTCCGTGGCCGCGATCTGGAAGTAGTCGAAGTATGAGCTCTGAGAGGCGACGCCGCTGTAACCCATGCTGACGCGGCTGATATTGGCCGATCCGGTGTTGACGCCGCTCTGGGCAAACTCCAGTGTCCAGCCTGAGCCAGTGCTTAGCCAGATATCAATCTCGCCGGCCGTCGCGCTGATCACGAGGCGCGCCTTCACCTTGTACCAGGTCGAGGCCGCGATCGCCGTCGCCCCATAGAACTCCTGGCTGCCGGCGCCCGCAGCGTAGTTATAGATACGCAGCTTGTTCGGCGTCGGGTCGCTACTCGAAGAAAACATAACCGCGACGATTGGGCTTACGCCGTTGCCAAATTGCCCGACATAGGTTCGCGCCGCGGCCGAAGCACCGGCCTGTACCCAGGTCTCGAACCAATACTCCGTTCCATTGGCGCCGTTCCAGGCGCACTGTTGGGCCGAGGCCAGAGTAGCGCCGTAAGAGCCTCCCCCGGATGGACCCGTGATCCCAAAGCCGCTCCAGGTGTTGACGCTGCCCTGCGTCGCGCTCCAGGTGGAGCTATAAGCTCCGGATTCAAAGCTATCCTGCAGCGCATAGGTGCCGCCGCCGCGACCCCAATGCGCTGGAGCCGTCGCGCCGTCCAGGATCGGCTTGTTGCCCGTCCCGTAGTCCGCGAACGTGATCTGATTCCCGCTCGAGCCGGAGGACGGCGGCAGTAGTTTCTCGTGCCAGATGCAGCCGCGCTGAAATAGGATCGAGTCTCCGGGGCTGAAGGTTTGAGCGTTGACGTGGGCGATCGTCAACCAGGGCGTCGACGCGCTCGTGCCGTTGTTCGAATCGTTGCCGGTGACGACGCAGTTGTCGACGTAATAGGTGGTTGCCCTGGCCGACGTGGCCAGCAGCAGAAGTAGCACAGTTTTCTTCATCGGTTAACCGCGCCCCCGCTCCAGAACTGCTTCTAGGTAGTGCTGATGTTCACCATAGAGAACAGCTTGACGTTGGCGCAGCCGTTCCGGCAACTGATCCGAGAAATGATCGTGCGGGGTGTCGCCCGCCGCGCGAATGCGACAGGCTACTTGGACGTAACTTCGATTGAAGACATCGAAACGCGTCGCCGCGAAATTCGCCTGCGCGAGTTCAAGCACGCCGCAGATGACCGGTCCAAGATCGAGTGGATCGAATTGCTCGAACAAGACAACCAAGGGCTGCAAGCAAAGGTAAGGGAGGTCTCAGACCAGTTCCAAGCGTCGGTCGGAAGGGCCGAGGACCTCGAAGACCAGAACATCGATCTTTCGAAGGAAATCTCCAGGCTGAACTACCTGGTGCAGGACCTCAGCCAAAAACACGCAGCCGCGGCCGATGCGGCACGCCTTGCATCGTCTCGCATTGACGCGTTGAATCGCCTCGAGCACCTGCCAACCACGGTTCGAGAAGTGGCAGAAACCATTCAAGGCCTGTTCCCGGAACGGATCCTCTTCACGCCCCAGGGGCTGGCATCCACCAGCGATCGCACGGAAGCTGTGGTTGAACTCGCCTGGGAGTGCCTTTGGGCAATGGCGACTACTCTGCACTCCATGTTCTTCGTGGAGGACACGCAGGGTGTGGATCTCGAGCGGAAGTTTAAAGAGATGTCAGGATTCGACCTCGCGATGTCCGAAGGCAAGAGCACGAAGAAGGACAAGAAGTTCATGAACTTGCGAAGGGACGTCTACGAAGGCAAGACCGTGGAGATCGTCCCGCACGTCAAACTCGGCAACAAGGAGCCCCGGCTCCTTCGCGTCCACTTCTACTTGGATCACGACCGGGAGCTCATCGTGGTCGGGCACTGCGGCGGTCATCTGGACAATTTCAGCACCCGAAACCAATAGCCGCCTCGGCCCCGGCCAAGGAATCCTATCGATCCGGACGAACGTGTAAACCTATACCGGGAATTCGAAAAACGTAAACCGAGACGACGGTTGCGTTAACCAACCTCGGGCGTTCTCCGGCACCGGGGAGAGGTCAGGATGGAAGGGGAGAAAACGGACTCACCGGGGCGATCGAGACCACTCTCCGCGACTCGGCGCAGAGAACGGGATCGTCCGGAAATGTTTGGCGCTATTGGGGATACTGCGAGAGAAGGGGGCTGGCGCACGAAGGGCGCTGCCGTCAACTACCGGGGACTGGATTTTCGGGAGAAATGGAATTGGCTCCCCAAGACGGACGCAGGTACGAAATGTGAAATGGAGAAATCCGTCTGAGTGGTTTTCTCCGCGATGTTAACCGGACGGGGGAATTCGGAGGTGCGTCCTAAAATCATGCAGGGCCAGGAATAGATCTCGGCTCGGCAAAGCGTCGAGTTTCGAACGGATTCTCCGCCCAGCGAGGACTCGGTTTGAGACGATGCTCGAGGTTCAGAAACTCCAACCCAGTTCTCCGCGGGTGATGACCCGCCGTGCGGCGGCAGTGGCGACGCGGACAGATTCCCAACAGTTAGAACCTCGCAGCAAAGCTGGGTACATTGGGGCGCGAGGTCGGCAGTTGAATCGGAAGCCGCTTCGTACTCTATACTTTAGGATGGCAAGGTTATGACGAACTCCGTGAGGAAGCGCTGAAACCGGCTCTCTGCCCTGCCGCGGCCGAAACCGGCCCACGTTCTGCCGCTTGACAGCACACGCCTGACGCTCTCGGGAATGACTTGGCGGCGGAGGACCACATGACGAAGAAGGAGAAGCGGCCGACGAAGACTCCGGCGCCACCTGCGAAAGGCCGGCTGAAAGTTGCAGCGAAATCCTCCGGCGCAACCCCCAGATCCCCACTTCCTGTTGTGGGGATTGGCGCTTCCGCCGGGGGCCTGGAGGCTTGTACGGCGTTGCTCAAGGCACTGCCGGTCAACCCCGGGATGGCATTTGTGCTGGTCCAGCACCTTGATCCGCACCACGAGAGCATTCTGCACAAGCTACTCTCCAAAACGACAGAGATGCCTGTCGTTCAGGTCGAAGACGGAATGGTCCTGGAAGCGGATCATGTCTACGTGATCCCTCCCAACAACGATATGGCCGTTCGCAAGAGCACGTTGCGGCTCCTGTCCCGCCGGCGGACCGCCGGCAGACACTTGCCGATTAATCGCTTCTTTGTTTCCCTTGCGGAGGACCAGAAGAGCGCTGCGATCGGAGTCGTCCTATCGGGAACGGCATCTGACGGCACGTTGGGATTACAGGCTATCAAGTCCGATGGTGGCGTTACCTTTGCGCAGGACCCGAAGTCGGCCGGATATCCTGGCATGCCGGAGAGCGCGATCCTGGCGGGGTGCGTGGATTTCGTTCTCCCGCCCGAGGACATTGCCCGGGAGCTTATTCGCCTGAAGCACTTACCTTACGCTAAAAGGACCGCCGCGGTGCTGGAGGTGGAACCGCCAGTGGCGGGCGCGGCCGATCTTCAGAAGATCATCCAGATTCTGTGGAGAGCCACGGGGGTGGACTTCAGTCTTTACAAGACCGGAACGATCAAGCGACGCGTCGCGCGCCGGATGGTTCTCCATAGGATCGAGAGCCTGCAACGTTACGGATCGTACCTCGAGCAGAACGCGATCGAGGTGGCTGCGCTCTACCAGGACATCTTCATTCACGTAACCAGCTTCTTCCGGGAACCAGAGACGTTTGCGGCACTCCAACGAAAGGTCCTCCCAAAGCTGATGGCGAATCGGCCGTCAGGTGAGCCGCTTCGCATATGGGTTCCAGGATGCTCCACGGGCGAGGAGGCGTACTCGATTGCGATAACGCTTCTTGAATTCCTGGACAAACGGGCCTCCGGAGCCGCTGTCCAGATTTTCGGCACCGACATCAGTGCGCCGGCCGTTGACACGGCACGGGCCGGCATATACCCGGAAACCGTCCTGGCCAATGTTTCGCCGGAGCGTCTCAAGCGCTTCTTTGTGAAAGTGGGGGACAGCTACCAGATCGGCAAGCAGATCCGGGACAGGTGCGTGTTTGCCCGGCATGACCTGGGCCAGGATCCGCCTTTCTCCAAGCTCGATCTCATCAGTTGCCGCAATGTCCTGATCTACATGAGCGCGGCGCTTCAGGAGCGGGTGCTTTCCTTATTCCATTACGCCCTGAAGCCGGGGGGCTTTCTTTTGCTGGGAAAATCGGAGGCTCTCGGTTCCTCCGCGCATCTTTTTATCCAGGAGGAGAGCAAGTGCAAGATTTATTCCCGGAACCCGGCGGCGGCCGTGGTCAGGTCGTCCCTGGCGCCCGCGGATCACGCAACAGCGCCGGCGCGTGGCGTCACGGCGGAGTTGACGGGCGCCGCGTTCAACCTCGAGAAAGCCGTCGAGCGCATCATCTGGCAGCGATACGCCCCGGCAGCGCTGGTGGTAGACGCGGGCTTGCAGGTCCTCCACTTCGAGGGGAACGCCGGAGCGTACCTGGCGCCGGCGCGAGGAGCTGCAACGCTCCAGGTGTTGAAACTGGTGCGGGAAGAGCTGGCGCTCGATCTCCGCACGGCGCTTCACCGGGCGAAAAAGGAGGAGACGCCGGTTCGAAGGAAAGGTATCCGCTTTCCCCAGGACGGCGGATCGAAGACAGTCAATCTGGAAGTCATACCGCTGAAAGGCCGCCATGCGAAAGGGGCGGATTTCCTCATATTGATCGAGGAGGTTGCGGCGCGAAAAGCCGTAAAACCGTCCGAAACCGGCGGAAAAGAGGCACTTGTCCATTTGAGACAGGAACTGGCCGCTACCCGAGAACATTTGCAGTCCATCATCGAGAGCCAGGAAGCTACGAACGAGGCGCTGACGGTGGAACATGAGGAGGTCCTGTCGGCCAACGAGGAATTACAGAGCACCAACGAAGAACTGGAGACTGCCAAGGAGGAGCTGCAATCCGCGAACGAGGAATTGAGCACGCTGAACGAGGAGTTGCAGAACCGGAACACGGAACTGGGCCAACTTGCGGACGACCTGAGTAATCTGCTTGTCGGTGTCAGCATCCCGGTTATCATCGTGGGCGGCGACCGCCGAATCCGGCGCTTCACTCCCGCGGCGGAACCGCTGTTGAACCTGATTCCCACGGACGTGGGCCGGCCAATCAGCGATATCAGGCCGAACATTGATCTGCCCGACCTGGACAGCCTGATCTCGGAAGCGAGCGGTAAAGGCAGCTTGGTTGAACAAGAGGTCCAGAGCCGGGACGGACGTTGGTATTCCTTGCGGATGAGGCCATACAGGACCGCCGAGAACAAGATCGACGGGGTGCTGATGGCGCTCATGGACATCGACGTGCTGAAGCGTGGCCTCAATCAGGCCCGGCTGTCCCTTGGTGAGGCGGTTGCTGAACGGGACCTGTCGGCCAGTCTCCTGGACATAAGCGGCGCGCTGATAGTCATTCTGGACCCTGCTGGGCGCATTGTCGCCTTCAACCACGCCTGCCAGGAGAAGTCGGGCTACTCCTTACGTGAGGTAAAGGGCAGGACGTTTTGGGACTTCCTGCTCCCACCGGAAGAAGTGGACGAGGCGAAATCCGCGTTTGCGCGCATCCTCGGAGACGCGGGGCCCAAGAGCACTTACGAAAGAACCTGGATCGGAAAGGACGGCTCCCGCAGGGTGATCGCCTCGTCAAGCATCGGGCGTTGTGGCGCGGATGGCGCTGTCAGGCAAATCATCAGCACCGGTATCGACATCACCCCGCGCAAGCTCGCGCAGGATGCCCTACGCCGGAGCGAGGAGCAACTCCGGAGATTGATGGCGGACCTCATCACCACTCAGGAAGAGGAGCGCAAACGCGTAGCGCGAGAACTCCACGACGACATGAACCAGAGAATGGCCATGCTTTCAAACGAGGTGGCCACATTAGAACAGACTCCGTCCGGTTCGGCCCGCCTCATCCGCAAACAGCTCCGATCGCTTCGCGAGCGGGCAGATCAACTCTCGGATGACCTCCGTAGCACTGCTCACCGGCTCCATCCTTCGGCCCTTGAGCATTTCGGCCTGGTAGCGGCGATTGAGTCCCACTGTTCCGACTTCATGAAACTGCATGGGATCCAGGTTAAGCTTACGCATCGTAGCGTGCCGGAATCCATTCCCGCTGAAGTCTCATTGTGTCTCTACCGGGTCACGCAAGAATGTCTGCACAACGTTGCGAAGCATTCCGCCGCCAGGGAGGCAGGGGTGGCGATTGAAGGGGACAAAGACGGCATCCTCTTATCTGTCACCGATAGCGGAACGGGGTTCGATCCCAGCTTGGTGGCGGACCAGAGCGGGCTTGGCATAGTCGGCATTCGGGAACGTGTACGGCTTGTAGATGGGGTCGTTTCGATCAACTCGCAGCCAGGTCGCGGAACGCAGATCGATGTCCGAGTCCCCATGACAAAGAGGATGGACCCATGAATCGGCCGCGCGTGCTGATTGCGGATGACCACACGCTGGTCGTTGATGGGCTTCGAAGGATACTGGAACCCGAGTGTGAAGTTGTGGGAGCGGTAGAAGACGGCCGGTCATTGTTGGAGGCCGCGGAAGGACTGAAGCCGGACATCATCCTGCTCGACATCTCCATGCCCCTCTTGAATGGTGTGGATGCCGCCCGCAAACTACGCGACACCGTGCCGAGTGCCAAGGTGATCTTTGTTACCATGCACGCGGACGCTACTTACGTCACCGGCGCCTTCCGCGCGGGAGCATCCGGCTATGTCTTGAAGCGGTGCGCCTCCATAGAGTTGCTGAACGCCGTCCACCAGGTACTTAAGGGGCGCACTTATATCACGCCGCTGATTAGGAAAGCCACCTCCCGTGAATTGCCGGGTTGGCCGCTCGGGCCTGTGGAGGCGTCCGGCGAACTGACGGACCGGCAGCGGGAAGTGCTGCAACTGGTGGCGGAGGGACATCACGTCAAAGAAATCGCGATGATTCTTCAGATTTCTCGCAAGACGGTGGCATTCCACAAGTCGAACGTAATGCGAAGGCTGGGCATTCACAGCACTGCTGAATTGACGAAATACGCGCTGGAACACGGCCTCAGCGGATACTAACCGGCGTTGGTAGCAGGGCCAATCCAAAGATCCCCTCTCCTGGACCGAGACTGGACATTTGCCCAGTTCCGCCCGGCCGATATCACGCCTAACATTTGATTTGTGAAGCAATCCATGGGCCCGCAATGGGAGCACTCTACCAGAGCACCCGCCTTGAGGCAGTGGGTTTGTCACATGTCGGTCTATGGTTTGTCTGAATAGTCTGAAGCAACAGTCTAAAAACGAATGGAGTTAGACGATGCCAAACAAGCTTGCAAATATTATGCTCGCCGCCACGGCCGCCACGGTCCTTCTCGCATGGCCGGTGACCGACCTGGTAGCCCAGACCGAGGGTGCGACGAAACCGAATGTGGTAACGAAGACCACGGGCCACCCGGAGAAGCAAACCGCAGCGGTGGCAGTTCACCAGACCACCAAACCGAAGCCTGCACCGAAGGCAGAGAAGGTTCCCAAGGCGACCAAAGCAAACTCCAGCTGGGTGCCCGGCGACTACTACTGGGATGGTAATGGCTGGCAATGGGATGGCGGCTATTGGATTGATCGGCCCTGGACGGACGCCGTGTGGATCCCCGGCCACTGGAGCGACCGCTGGTGGGGCTGGACATGGGTTCCCGGCTACTGGTTCTGAGCGAGGCCCAAGCCCGATAGCTTGATCGCCGATGGCATGGTGGTTTCACGGTCGATGCACGATAGAGCGGGGCTTGGAGCCGTGCGATCGGTGAGACCCCAAGTATGTCGTAAGGAAGGGCGCGCAGCGTGTTTCCGCGCTATCCGATCCGGGCGATTTGAATGGGTGTCAACTGTGCGCCGTGTTTGGAAGGTAAAAAGGAGATTCTGACTATGTACTACTTTGGGGGCATGCATTGGTATTGGTGGTTTTTCTGGATCTTGCTCTGGATCTTATTCTTTTCCTTCATGATGCCGGTGAGGCGGACTACCTATCGGCAAATGCAATCGCCTCTGCAGCTCCTGCAAAGGAGATATGCCGCCGGGGAGATCACAAGCGAGGAATACGAAGAGCGGCGGACCAAACTCCTGCGGGATGCCAATATGAAATAGGGATTTGTACTTGGACTCAACCAGCCACAATCCGGTGGCCCCGAGGATTACCCGCGTACGGTGCCATTCCATACGCCGAACGTGATGCGAAGGCTGGGCATTCACAGCACTGCCGAACTGACGAAATACGCTCTGGAACACGGCATCTGCGGATCCTGACCGGCGTTGGTAGCAGGGCCAATCCGAAGATTCCCTCTCAGGGACCGGAACTGGGCATTTGCCCAGTTCCGCTGGCCGATATCGAAGGCTAACATCAATTAAAATTCAAACGAGTGTAGCCAGCGGAGTAATCAGTGGTTCCCCTAGTAACTGCGTCTATCCCATCGCCGGAACGGAGCGCAGTGGCCCTCGCAGTAGGTCATTTGCCTGCCGACCGGGTTCGACTTCGAGAGATCCTCTCCCAGGGAAACTGGAAACTGTATGAGGCCTCGGACTGCGCTGAAGCTTTGGCGTTGTTGCGCGACCAACGCGTCCCGGTGCTGCTCTGCGAACATGACCACGCCGACGGCCACTGGGAAGACCTTTTGAAGGCAGTGGCAGAACTGCCGGCTCCACCGAACCTGATCGTGTATTCTCGTTTGGCCGACGAGTCCCTGTGGGCGCAAGTACTGAATCTGGGTGGTTTCGACGTACTGATGACGCCTTTCGAGCCGGCGGAGGTGTTGCGAGTCACCTTCGCTGCCTGCAGACGCTGGGAATACGACTTTGTTGTGAGCACAGCTAGGGAGGCAACTCATACTCGGAGGCCCACGGTTGTCAAGGCAGCTCCGGCGGAAGAGGAATGGCTGCGGGCGAGCACGGGAGATGGGACGCGATCATCGGTGGCGGAAGCGGTTCGTATGAAAGAAGCGTGAGGACATGGCTCAAGCACGACAGCATTCAATCGCGGCCCGGGAAAAGGAAAGATTCCCGACGGAGTGGACCTTATACGACGACGACGTACACGAGAGCGAGCAGGCGTCGAGTCAATTGGAGAATGCTTGGCCCGGAGGCCAGGCGCCGGTTTTGCCAGCAGAGACGATTGGGCGCCCAGCCCGCGAGGCTACGAGGCTCGCCCGACAACTTGGGAGCGCAGCGTAGTTGTCCGGGGAGAGTCGGCCCACGGGCGAAGGGATGGCAATGAAGATGGCGCATACCGAAATGGGCGGGTTCCAAGAGATCCTGGAACGAACAGCGGCCGAACTGGCTCAGGTATTGCGAGCGCGGGACGGCATCGCCATCGAGAAGAGCGCCGATCAAATGGACGAGGTTCAATACGCGTCGGAACGCGAACTGGCGATTCGAAACGCCGACCGGGAGTCCACACTGCTGCGCCAGGTGAGAGCCGCGTTGCGGCGGATTCACGACGGCAGCTTTGGCGTCTGCGTGGAGTGCGAATACGAGATCAGCCCCAAGCGCCTGCTGGCCGTGCCCTGGGCGTCACGGTGCATCGAGTGCCAGGACGCAGCCGATCGGGATCAGCAGGAGAACACGGAATCTTTCAGCGAGACGATCGCCGATGCCGCCTGAATGAGCGGTTGCGCGCCCAAGCGCATCGCTTGCTATCACCGCCAGATGCGCAGTCGGCTTTTCAAGAAAGCCAAGAGCGGGGAGAAAGGTGGGGCCAGTTGGTGAAAACAGAATCTAGCATTCGAACCATCGCGTTTCTCGGCAATTACTTGCCGCGCAGGTGTGGCATTGCCACATTTACTTCCGACCTTCTTGGGGCTGTGGCAGCGCGGCATCCCCAAAGCCGGTGCTTCGCGGTACCGGTCAATGACATCGATGGGTGCTATCGGTATCCGGACGTCGTTCGCTTCGAGATTGAGGAGCAGGACCTGGGTTCTTACCGCTGCGCTGCCGACTTCCTGAACACCAGCAATGTAGACATAGTTTCGGTCCAGCACGAGTTCGGAATTTTCGGCGGGCTGGCCGGCAGCCACCTCTTGGCGCTGCTGCGCAGATTGACAGCGCCGGTCGTCACCACGCTCCACACCGTTCTTCTCAAGCCGAACGCCGACCAGCATCGCGTGATGCTGCAATTGATCGCACGCTCCACCCGGCTGGTGGTCATGACGGAGCGGGGACGAACGATCTTGCAGGAGGTTTACGACGCACCACCAGCCAAGATCGATCTCATCCCGCACGGTATTCCCGACGTGACATTTGTCGCCCCGGATTATTACAAGGACCAGTTCGGCGTGGGCGGAAAGAAGGTGTTGCTGACGTTCGGGCTGCTTTCACCGAACAAGGGAATTGAACATGTGCTCAATGCTCTCCCCGATGTGGTGGCGGAGTTTCCCGACGTCGTCTATATTTTGCTGGGCGTCACGCATCCCCATGAACTACGAACACGAGGCGAAACCTATCGCCTCGGCCTCGAGGCTATCGTCAGGAAAAACAAACTCCAGAACAACGTCATCTTCCACAACCGCTTTGTGGATCTGAAGGAACTGACCGAGTTTATTGGAGCGGCTGATCTTTACGTCACTCCTTATCTGGACGAAGCCCAGATCACGTCGGGAACGTTAGCTTATGCGTTTGCCGCGGGCAAAGCCGTAATCTCGACGCCGTATTGGCATGCCGCCGAATTGTTGAGGGACCAGCGTGGCATACTGGTGCCATTTGGGGACCCGAGGGCGATTGCGCGTGAGGTGAGTGGGTTATTGCGGGATCGAACGCGCCGCAACACCATGAGCGAAAACGCCTATAAGCTGGGCCGCGAAATGGTGTGGAGCAACACGGCGGGGCAGTACATGCGCTCCTTTGAACTAGCACGAAGGCAGGGGGCAGCGGTGCCCCGCAAATCGGTTGCCGCGAGAGAGTTCGGCCATGCGGCCGCGTGAATTGGCGGAGTTCAATTTAGATCGTCTTAACCATCTGACCGATTCGACAGGCATTCGCCAGCACACAAACTTCACAGTGCCGAATCCTTCGGACAGGTATTGAACGGGCGACAACGCCCGCGCGTTCATTCTGGCGGTATTGCTCCGATCACCCAATGAAACCAATCGACGTAAAATGCGGCGCCGTCGCGTTGCACGCGAACCGCATTCATTTGTCAACCTGGCCCATTCGTCTCATGAGCGACCAGCACTCAAGTAAGTCTTAAAATAAGATCAAAGAAAATGAACATGGTAACAAGAACGTCATTATTGGGAGTGCCGGCGGCAGTTCTTATCCTGGTTTTGTTTTTCGCCGGACCTGCCGCTTGCCAGGACGCGCGCGGCGCGCCGGCCCGTGATGAATCGACCCGTTTTGACTATTCGAACAGCCACAGCTTCCCCCATATTTTTTATCCCTACACCGTTCCCTTCCTCCCCGCCCCGCGACTGGACAACTCGCAACGGCTTCAAGACCTCATTGTCGACGGCAAACTGACGCTGACACTCGATGACGCCATCGCGCTGGCCCTGGAAAATAATCTGGAGATCGCGGTGACGCGCTACGACCTGCCTATTGCCCAGACGGACCTGCTGCGCGCAAAGGGCGGCGGCGCGACCCGTGGCGTGGCGGGCTCCTATCAGTCCACTACCCTTTTTTCCGGCAGTCTGGGCGGAGGTGTGGGCAGCGCCGGAGGCGTTGGCGCGGGTGGCGCGGGAGGTGTCCTCGGAGGCGGCATCGACCGCGTGGGTTCGGCGCCCTGTTGTGATCCCACCCTGCGTGTCGGTTATGGCTGGAGTAATGCCAATACACCCCTGAACTACACCGTGGTGAGCCATGTGCCGGTTGACACGACTCACCAGGAGTCGGCTTTCACTGGGTACAGCCAGGGTTTTCTGAGCGGTACAAGCCTTTTCGTTTCCGAGAGCAACTCGCGTCTATCCTCCAACACCCCGACCAGCATTTTCAATCCGGAGTTTGTCTCGGACATTACCGTAGGCATAAGTCAGCACTTGTTGCGCGGCTTTGGCACCCGCGCCAACGCCAGATTCATCCGCATCGCCCGTAATGATGTGAAATACTCCGCGAGTGTCTTCCGGCAAAACGTGATTACCGCGATAGCGGCCGTCATGACCAGTTACTACGACCTGCTCGCCGACCAGGAAAGCATCCGCATGGCACAAGGAGGACTGGAGTATGCACAGAAGCTATTGACAGACAACCAAAAGGAAGCGAAGAGTGGGCCCGCAGCCCAATATGACGTTCTGCGGAGCCAGGAGGAAGTCGCTTTGCGGGAGCAAGTCCTGCTGGCGGCGCAACACACCTTCTCTCAAGACGGCCAATCCCTGAAGGCCAAACTCTCCAAGAATTTCACTGAGGAGCTGGCGCGGGTCGACATTATTCCCTCTGACCGGCTGCCCGAGCCGGGCCCCGCGGATGTGCCTACTCTGGCCGAGGCCTTGCGGGAAGCTGCCAGCCATCGGCCGGAGATAGAGCAGGTCGTGTTGAGCATGCGCAATCAACAAGTCGTGCTCCAGGCGATACACAATGAGCTGTTGCCCTCGCTCGATGTCTATGCCTCCTATTACGCCGCGGGGCTGGACGGGTCGGTGCACCCTACCATCACCAATATCCTCCGCAACGACTTCCCCAACTATTCGTTCGGAATGACGCTCGACATCCCCCTTCGCAACCGCACCGCCCAGGCCGACGCCGAACGGGCGCTGCTGGAACAACGGCGGTTGCAGGTGAAGCTGCAGGATGCGAAGAACCAGGCCGTCTGGGATGTCAACAAAGCCTGGAGCGGGGTGCAGCAGTCCCGCGATCAACTCGACGCCGTCAAGAAATTGGTAACGCTCGCGCGCCAGGTGCTCAAAATGCAGCAGGAGAAGTTCGCCTTGGCTGCGTGCACGCTGGAAGATGTCATCACGGCACAACAGAATCTGGCTATAGCTCAGGGCCATGTCGTGAGAGCCCACGCCATCTATGCCAAGGCATTGATTCAGTTTGAACAGGCGACGGGAACCCTCCTGGAAAGACACAACATCGAGATGTCAGAGGCCGTAAATGGGGAAGTTCACCGTGTACCAATAGAATAAGTACATCACTTGTCTTCTCTGAAGTTTCGCTCACGGCCCCGGGTACCAGCTAAGTCTGTGGGTTTGGTGGTCGTCCGGCGTCTCATTCGCCCTGCCACAAGCAACCAAGAACGACAAATCGTGCCTTTTCAGCATGTTCCATGGACACTCCTACGCCGCTCGTGGTTTCCTTTCGCGAACCAAGACTAGACATTTGCCCAGTTCCGCCAGCCGATGTCGAAGGCTAACATTTGAAATAGCGCATCCCGCGGAGAAATCAATGAGCGGCCGATCAGAGGAGTGTGTTCCATCACCGGAGCGGACCGCACGGGCCCTTGCAGTCAGCCTCTTGCCCGCCGATCGCGTTCGACTTCGAGAGATCCTCTCGCAGGGAAACTGGGAACTGCATGAGGCTTCAAACTGCTGTGGAGCTTTGGCGTTGTTGCGCGACCAAAGTGTTCCGGTGCTCCTCTGCGAATGTGCCCTCGCCGACGGCAACTGGGAAGACCTTTTGAAGGCAGTGGCAGAACTGCCGGCTCCACCGAAGGTGATTGTGTATTCTCGCTTGGCCGACGAGTCCCTCTGGGCGAAGGTGCTGAATCTGGGTGGTTTCGACGTGCTGATGACGCCTTTCGAGGCGGAGGAGGTCTTGCGCGTCACCTTCGCCGCCTGGAGCCACTGGGAACGCGGCTTTGCGGCGCGCACCGCTAAAGAAGCGGAGGCAGCGGACCGTAGGAGAATGTCCGCATTTTCAGAAAGGTAATGAAATGACCGAGAGACCAACCCCCTTCGAGTCGCCAAGGCCACCTGCAGGCGACCACGGTAGTGCCATCGGAAGTTACAGTATCTTCCGGCGATGGCGTCCGCTGAGACTCATCATTGTTGCAGCGGTCGTACTGATCGTTATCCTGGTGGTCGTCTCCGGCTGTGTACAGAAGGGCCTATGGATGCATCAACTCGGCTACACCGGCGTCTTCTGGACACTCCTGGCCGTGCGGTGGGCACTGTTCTGCGTGGTTTTCGTCGTCGCACTTCTATACCTCTGGATCAATCTTCGCCTTGCGGCGAGAAATGGCGCCACCTTCCGTGCGGATACTCTGAGTAGCGAGTCTACGGTTGCGGCGAAACTCGGCCTTCAGATCGCTCCCGTGGTCCTGAAGCTGGCGACGGGGGCGGTCGCTGCCGCTGCCGCTCTGATCTTTGCGTTCATCTTCTATGGGCAATGGGATACATATCTCCGCTTTCGTTATGGCGGATCCTTTGCGCTATCCGATCCTCTCTTCGGAGTCGATGCCGGGTTTTATGTGTTCCGTCTCCCCTTTTATGAGCTTTTGCAGAACAGCCTGACCGCATTGACCCTGATCACGCTCCTGGCCGTCCTGGTCTCCTACGCGTACTTTGGGTCACTGCGGTCCGGTCGCCGCGGACAGATGGAAGGCCCGAGCGCCAAGGTCGCCCCGCATCTGTCGGTCCTGCTCTTCGCCCTAGTCGCCAGTTGGGGATGGGGGTTCTACCTGGATCACTTCGAACTCCTCTACTCCACTCAGGGAGTGGTTTACGGAGCCGGTTATACTGCGGATCATGTAACCCGTATCGCCTTCTGGATCATGTTCGGCGCCGCAGCGGCGCTGTGCGCGCTGCTGGTGCTTAATGCCTTCCGGCCGCGATTCAGGGCAGTGGTTCTCGGATGTGGGATTTACGTTGGCTTGTACTTCATCGCCCTTTGGCTCGCGCCAGCCCTCTTTCAGAGATTCATGGTTCAGCCGAACGAACTGGCGCGCGAAACTCCGTATCTCAAGAGCAACATAGAGTTCACCCGAAAGGCCTACCGCCTCGACGCGATCCAGGAAACATCCTACCCCGCGCTCTCGGATCTGACATCCGAGGTGATTGCGAGAAATCAAGACACCATCCAGAACATCCGTCTCTGGGACTATCGCCCGTTGCTTCAAATGTACCAACAGGCCCAGGAGATACGGCTCTATTATCAGTTCTACCAAGTTGATGTAGACCGCTACCACTTGCCGGATGGTTATCACCAGGTCATGCTTTCGGCCCGCGAGCTCTCCGCGCAGCTTCCTGCTGAAGCCCAAACCTGGGTTAACCAGAAATTGCAGTTCACGCATGGTTATGGCTTGGCCATGAGCTTCGTCTCGAAGACTATGGGGGGCGGCTTTCCGCAATACGTGCTTGAAAATATCCCGCCCGAGTCCGCCTACGGTCTAACGATAAACCAGCCTTCCATCTATTACGGCGAGTCGATGCCTGGATATCGGATCGTTGCGACGGGCGCTAAAGAGTTCGACTATCCCAAGGGGAATCAGAATGTCTATACGAGTTACGCCGGAACAGGAGGTATCCCGCTGGACAGCTTGTGGAAGCGGCTTTTGTTCGCCTGGACTCAGTCCGATGTCAACATACTGTTTACCACCTATCTCAGGCCCGAGAGCAGGATTCAGATCTGGAGGCGCGTTCACGAGCGCGTGGCGCAGATCGCTCCGTTCTTACGCCTCGATCAGGATCCCTACGCCGTGGTGAGCGAGGGCAAACAGTACTGGATACAGGATGCCTATACGGTCTCGGATCACTTTCCCTATTCCAGTCCTCATGGGGCGGCCTTTGAACAGGGGCTGAACTACATTCGAAATTCCGTGAAGGTGGTTGTGGACATGTATGACGGAACCGTCCGTTTCTACGTCATGGATCCGAACGACCCCGTCCTGGCGGTTTACCAGCGCGCGTTTCCGGGCGTCTTCATGGATCTCAACCGGCTTTCCGCGGATCTGAAAGCGCATCTGCGATATCCGGAGGATCTCTTTTCCATCCAAGCCGACCAGTACACAACATTCCACATGACGGTTCCGCAAGTTTACTATAACCGCGAGGACCTTTGGGTGCTCCCCGAAGAGACGTATGCGGGCAAGGTCGCGCCCATGCAACCCTATTACATTCTGATGAAGCTTCCCGGCAGCGACCAGCTCGAGTACCTTCTCATGACTCCTTTCACACCTCAGAAGCGAAATAATATGATCTCCTGGATGGCCGCCAGGTGCGATTTTCCCGAATACGGAAGGATGCTCTTTTACGAACTTCCCAAGGAGAAGCTGATCTATGGTCCGATGCAAATCGAGGCGATGATCGATCAGAACACCGCGATCGCCCAGCAACTGACCCTCTGGGACCAAAAAGGGTCGAGAGTCATTCGTGGCAACCTGATCGCGGTGCCGATCGAGAACTCCTTTCTGTATGTAGTACCGCTCTACCTCACGGCGGAAGGCACGGACTTCCCTCAACTCAAGCGCGTGATCGTGATCTCGGGGGACAAAGTGGCGATGGAGCCTACACTTGACGAGGCAATCCAAGCGGTCTTCGGGACACAGCCACCCCAGAATGCCGCGCAGGCGCCGCGCGGGCACCCGGAACTGGGCCAGGCTAGGGCGCAGTTCAATGAGGCCCAGAAGGCAATGCAGCAGGGGAATTGGGAGAACTTCGGCAAGGCGATGGATGCGCTCAAGCGCCTGTTGAACGGACCGGAGCCAGGAGTACAACAATGAGCGGGTCAACGGCGGCCAGTCCGCCTTCGGTTGCACCGCGGCATGGACATAGTGTGCGCCCCGACACGATAACACGCGGTTCGAATAATTTTAGAAAGAGGTCGTAATGTGCCGAAGACTGTAGTTGGATTATTTGCAAATCCTGGCCTCGTGGATGATATCGTCCGCGATATCGAGGCCCTTGGTTTCCCTCGGAAAGAGGTTCGCTCACTGGAGGAGCCGACAACCTTCATCGTCACCGGTGTGATGAGCTTCCCGCGGCTCGATTTCGAAGTGGACTTGGTCCGGGAGCTTACCAGGATCGGTGCGACTAAAGCGGAGGAGCAGGCTTACGTCGAAGGACTGCGGCGCGGAGGGGCCCTGGTTTTTGCGACAGGTTGTGACGAGAAGGTCGATGCTGCTGCGGATATCATGAACCGGTACGGCTCGGTGGAGGTCGACGAGACCAGTGGTCCCGAACCGCGCCTACCCGCTGTGGCTCGCGAGAGCATGACTCCGATACGCGATAGTACGGTCCAAGCGGGGCGCGTCCGCCAGTCGGGCGGCAGTGCCTCGTGTTTCGTGTGGTGAGGCGCCGTTCAAACGCAAGATTCGGCGAACGCATCGCACGGGGAGATTCTCACTCTCGCGTGGCAGGGCCAATCCAAGGATCCCTTCTCCTGATCCAAGACTGGACATTTGCCGAGTTCCGCCCAAAGGCTGCGAACCCTATTATGAAACAGGCTCAATTAATCGAAGCCTGAACGTGCAGTGTCAGTTTCGACAGACGGCGAGGTTCTGTTGATCGGCTCATCCGCCCATGAGAATGCTTAATAGTGTGTTGAAAATCCATTCGGTGCATTTCCAGTGGGCGTTGTCCCTTTTCCTAAGCCGTTGATTCCTCGTTCAAACAGTGGACCGGAAATGGCGAGACGAGGACCTGCAAGAGATTGTTCAATAGACTTACTTGGCTTCGGCGGCGAAGAGAGCGCGGGTGCGTCGTTCGTCCGTCTGGATTGCAGCATCTGGACGACGGACAAAGACGGAATCGTCCCAGCTTTGCTTGCAGCGGAGATCACTACGCGGATCTGATGAAGCTGCAGTCCAGTAGCGAGCACCCGCACGGGCTGAACGAGACGGATTACGATTCCCTATTTACTAAAAACAAGCACATCATCTTTGGCTTCCACGGATACCCCTGGCTGGTTCACCGGCTGACCTACCGGCGGACTAATCTCAACCTTCACGTCCGGGGTTACATTGAAGAGGGAACCATTACAACAGCCTTTGACATGAGGGTACAGAATGATTTGGACCGGTTCCACCTGGTGCAGGACGTGATTGACCGTTTACAGCATTTAGGCTCTA
>Ga0224559_1000659_pt1 | contig 21743 bp, 16 predicted proteins | sample 714S33034metaG_FD_180676 | JGI IMG/M metagenome (GOLD analysis project Ga0224559, IMG submission 180676) | Peat soil microbial communities from Stordalen Mire, Sweden - 717 S3 30-34 | ecosystem: Environmental > Terrestrial > Soil > Wetlands > Peat | place: Sweden: Norrbotten County, Stordalen... | reverse complement strand
GCTGCACAAGAAGCCGTTCCAAATGATTCCATCAAAGTCGAAGGACATGAACGCAAGCGCCGTGGTCGCAAACCGCTGGATCCAGCGTTGCCCCGCGAAGTCGTTCGTCACGAACTGCCTGAATCCGAGCGCATCTGCCCGCATGACGGCGAAGCGCTGGTGGAGATCGGCGTAGAGACAAGCGAACAACTGGACATCATTCCGCAGAAGATCCGGGTGATCCAGCATCAGCGTGTGAAATACGCCTGCCCCTGCTGCGATCAAGGCATCAAGGTGACACCGGCACAACCGCGCATTATTCCCAAAGGTTTGCTCACTGAATCTGCTCTGGCGTGGGTGGTGACATCGAAATATCAGGATGCACTGCCGCTGTACCGGCAGGCAGCTCTACTGGGAAGATTCGGTGGCGATCTGTCGCGCAACACGTTGGCTGCAAGCGTGGTGCGTGTAGGTGAAGCCGTGCAACCGATCATCAATTTGATGCGGGATCATTTGCTCGAATCGGACTTGGTGTATGGCGATGAAACGGTGATCCAGGTATTGAAAGAGTCGGGACGCGCGGCGCAGACTAAAAGCTATTTGTGGGCGCAGATGAATGGCACGGGGCCACCGGTAAGATTGTTTGGTTATGCACCTGGTCGAGGGAGTGCTCAGGCCAGTGAGCGTTATGCCGGAATAAAGCAGGGAGCGGCATTAATCACGGATGGCTATGAGGTTTATAACGGCATCGCCAAAGCGCAGGGTTTAGTCCACTTGGCATGTTGGGCGCATTGCCGCCGGTATTTCATTGAGGCGGAGGCAGCACTACCGAAAGCGGTGCGCCATGCTGAGCATCCGGCAACACAAATGATTGCGGCGATCGGCCAGCTATATGCAGTTGAGAGTCGAGCCAAAGAGATGACTGCAACGGAGCGTGGCCAATTGCGCCAAACCGATAGTCGGCCCGTGCTCGAACGTATTCAAGAACTCTTGCATCGCCATTTGCATGCGGTCGCTCCCAACAGCTTGTTGGGGAAAGCGTTGCATTACATGGAAGGGCAATGGCCAAAGCTGATTCGTTACGTTGATAATGGCGCTTGGCCAATCGACAATAATCTTTGCGAGAATGCGATTCGCCCCTTTGTGGTCGGACGACGTAACTGGTTATTTGCCGATACGGTTGGTGGTGCTCATGCAAGTGCGAATTTGTATTCGCTCATCGAAACGTGCAAAGCGAATTCCATCGACACATATCAATATCTCATTGCCTTGTTCAAGGCACTACCACTTGCCGAAACAGTCGACGATTACGAAGCCCTGCTGCCTTGGCGAATCTCTCTTCCATCTGCTTGAACTAGTTTCTATCAACTACAGAAATTATGCGCACGCACAAGTGGCGTCGATAAATGATCGCTTACGCTTCGTCTCGATTGCGCCAATGACAGCTTCTCTTGTGGGGGCTAAATAGAAAACAAAGGACTTATAGTTAAGCGTCTATAGATCCTTAATTCATAGGGTATTGGGAGTCAGGTTTTTCATTTCATTAACACAGGCCAAGCTGACTAGATGTTTTCATATATGGCCTATATTAATCAATCAATAACTAGTAAATTTCTAAAAAACAGACTTTTCAATTCGACAGTAGGACTAGACGAAGCAATGGTCAGAGCATACATCCGCAATCAAGAGGAAGAGGATGAGCACTACGACCAGATGAAACTGGGCGTTTAGCCGCCTAGGGCGGCTCTCGGTTTTATCGGCCCCTTTGAGTGGCACATCCAATAAGCCTCCGGCTTTGCCGGAGGTCATTTAACTCAACTTACTTTAAGTCACCTCTATAGAGGTGACTTTTAGAGCACCTTCACTTGCAATAACTCTTTATCCTCCGGGTCAGTGAGATGTACCGCACAGGAAATGCACGGGTCGAAACTGTGTATGGTGCGTAATATTTCAATGGGTTGTTTCACATCATGCAGTTGATGGCCTTTCAAGGCTGCCTCATACGGCCCTTGGTTCCCCTCTGCATCGCGCGGGCCTGCATTCCAAGTGCTGGGCACGACGGCCTGATAGTTGGAGATTTTTTGATTGTCGATGACAATCCAGTGTGCAAGTCCGCCACGCGGTGCTTCCGTGACACCGACCCCTTGCGCATTGCTCGGCCAAGTAGACGGCTCCCATTTTGATTCATTGAAAGTCTTCACGTCGCCCGCTTTAATGTTGGCGATTAATTGGTCATACCATCCCTGCATCGCATCGGCTACGATCTTGGTTTCCAGTGTGCGCGCAGCCGTTCTTCCCATGGTCGAATAGAGTGCCTGTACCGGCAAATCGAGCGTTTTCAGGGTCATGTTGACCAGCTCTTTGGCCTGTTCATGACCGGATGCATACATCATCAACACGCGCGCCAGCGGACCGACTTCGACAGCTTTGCCCTTCCAGCGCGGCGACTTCATCCAGGAGTAATCCTTGTCTAGATCCAATTGTTTATAGGGCGGCTTGGGTCCGGTGTAATCAAGCTTGGTCTCGCCCTTGTAGGGATGCAGCCCCTGCTCCTTACCCACGGAATATTCGTACCAAGCGTGGCTGATGAATTCCTGAATCTCGTTTTCCGCATTGAGGTCGATGGGATGAATCTTGCTTAGATCACGATCCAGTATCACACCGGAGGGAATCATGAATGTGGACGGGTAGGACATGCCCTTGGCCGGGAATTCGCCGTAGGTTAGGAAATTGCCGACGCCTTCGCCCTGCTTAAACCAATCTTTATAGAACCCGGCGATCGCCAGCGTATCCGGCAGATAGACCTGATCGACGAACTCGCTCATCTGCTTGATGGCATTTTGCACCGTTTGCAGCCCGACTTCATTGAGTGCTGTGCCCGAACTAATCCCGTTGAAATGTGGCGCTTTTTTATCTCCGGGGCGATTAGGATCAATGCTGATGGCGCAGGGTACACCGCCTACCAGCAACATCGGGTGAGGATTCTTTCCACCGAACACGGTATGCAATTTCACCACATCGCGTTGCCAAGCCAATGCATCCAGATAGTGCGCCACCGCCATGAGGTTGGCTTCGGGGGGTAGTTTATAGGCAGGGTGTCCCCAGTAGCCATTGGCAAAGATTCCCATCTGACCGGCCTCGACAAACCCTTTCAATTTCTTCTGCACATCACTGAAATAACCCGGCGAGGATTTGGCATAGCCGGACAGGCTCTGTGCCAATGCCGAAGTTGCTTTGGGGTCGGCCTTCAGCGCAGAGACCACATCCACCCAGTCCAGCGCATGCAGATGATAGAAGTGCATTACATGGTCGTGGATATATTCTGCGCCAATCATCAGGTTGCGAATCAGTTGCGCATTGCTCGGGACTTCGATATTCAACGCATTTTCGACAGCACGTACCGATGCTATGCCATGCACCAGCGTGCATACACCGCAGATACGTTGTGTAAACGCCCATGCTTCGCGCGGATCACGATCTCGCAGAATGATCTCTATTCCGCGCACCATCGTTCCGGCAGAGGATGCACGAATAATGCGGCCTTCAGCATCGGTTTCCGCCTCAATACGCAAATGCCCTTCGATGCGGGTAACCGGGTCAACAATGACGCGTCTGTTTTCCGGCTGGTTCATAGTGTATTTCCCTTTTGCGCTGTCAATTTTTTATCAGGTGCATTTGCAGCGACCTTGTTCTTGTTCATTCGCTTGTGCCAAGTGACAGCGGTGTAGCCGACGCCCAAACCGGTCGGGACAGTTTTCTGCGGAGTGTCCTGATCTCCTAAAATCAACTGGTACAGGAATGACTTGAGAGGCACTTTGTAGAGTGGAGTGGCATCCCAGAAATTCGGTTCTGCACAACCGATACAGCCATGACCGGACTGAACAGGAAAACTGGTGCCATCATTCCATTTTGTCGTGGCGCAGGAACTGTGCGTAACCGGCCCCTTGCAGCCAAGTTTGAACAAACACCAGCCTTGCTTAGCCATATCATCGTCAAAAGAAAGTGCAAATTTTTTCTGATCATAGAACTGGCGGCGATAACAACGGTCATGGACTGTTTCGCCGTAAAATGATCTGGGGCGACCCAAGGAGTCCAATTCAGGAATACTGCCAAAAGTCAGAAAATGCGCCAGTACTCCGGTGATCACCACCGGGATCGGCGGACAACCGGGGATATGAATGATGGGTTTATCTTTGATAATGTCATGTACCGCAACAGCACCTGTCGGATTCGGTTTGGCATTGGAAATACCGCCAAAGGACGCGCAGGTTCCCACCGCAACGATTGCTGCCGCATCCTTGGCTACATCCACCAGCATATCGTGGTTGCTGATACCGGCAATGGTGGAGAAACCGGGATTCCCCATCGGGATGGAGCCGTCGACGATCAATAAATATTTCCCGGCGTTATCCTTCATCGACTGTGCAAGGGCTTGTTCGGCGGCTTCACCTGCGGCTGCTTGCAGCGTGTGCTGATAATCCAGAGAGATCAGGTTGAAGATCAGATTTTCCAGCGTCGGCGTATGCGAGCGCGCGGTGGATTCGGTACAACCGGTGCATTGCTGAAAAGACAGCCAAATTACAGATTGCCGCCGGGTCTTTGAGATGGCCTCTGCCATCACAGCAGCCATTGAAGGCGGTAAAGCCAACATTACTGTAAGAGACACGCAAAATTGGAGAAATTCGCGTCGATTGACGCCGTGCTGCACCAACCCCTCCCCAACGGTTCCGGGGAGATTATCCGGCTGCGCTACTTGGTTCATTTTGACACCTAATGTTTGGAATTAAGCTGTTAACAAATACTCGTTTTTGCACGTTCAAATTATTCAAGTCAATTTACATTCTCATGAAGTTATGTTTTCAGGAATATCCAAATCCGCCCGACGGACAAAACGAGCGATTATTTCCGCTGCAATATCACAAACTTTTGGCATAGCCTCCGCCACCGCAGGCGACAGCGTTTCACCCCAAGTCAGCAAAGCAGGCTGGATACCAATCAAAGCACGCTGTTTGGGCAAATATCCGGTGAGGAGAGAAATGGACATCAGGTCAAGCAACCCTACTTCATGAACGCTACTCTTGCGATTCGCGCCAAGAAAACGATCCATCTCTTCGCCTTCGAAGCAACAAACCGTGCCCGGTGTAGCACAAAGTTCAGCCGCATCAATCACCAGCAAAGCAGCACATTCGCTGATTGGTACCGCTAACGTGAAAGACAGTGTCCCTCCATCAAGGAATTCGATATTTTTGTTTGTGCCGAATCGCGCTTCCAATTCGCGCATAACAACTATACCCACGCCTTCGTCAGCAAGTAACGTGTTGCCGATACCGAGAACAAGTAGTGTCATAAGTTATTGCATAATTAATCTGTTCCCACTAAGGAGAATTCAACTATCACTTCATCAAGCACTTCGATGATGCCGCCCAAAATCGAGTATGGGTGTATGCCAAAATCGGACTGACGAAATACAAACGCCCCAGTGGCGGTTAAGCGATTAGGCAAATATTCAACACTGAGTGGCATCGTCATTGTTTTTTGTTGACCGTGCAGATCAATTTGTACTTCGGCAACTAGCTTGGGTATTTCACCTGCAATACGAACAGAGTGAATGTGAACAAGTGGATACAATTCCGCCTGAAGGTTGTTTTCGCCGAGCATATGTTCACGTATGGTATTAATAACGTCAGGGCCTAGAGTAGATGAAAAAGCTTCACCCAGTTTTGAACGCTCGTCCGGGTTATCAATCTCCAATTGATCCAGACGAAACTCCAAGTCAAAGCGTGCATTTGATGTTCCCTTGCCGGGCAAATATACGAATCCAGTGAAATTGGGGGACAACAATACATGGTTATGACCCCATGTAGGAACTATTCCCCCAGGAAAGACATAGATTCTGACAGATGACAGCTTGGGGTTGAGTGCGAAGACCTTGCCATCCGTATTACTCAGTTTTAAATAACCAGCTCGCCAGTCGTCTGAACTATTCGTCTTAACCGCTGTGCCTTCATTTAATTCGGACGCCGAGGCTGCACTTAGGCAAGATATAAAGAGAGCTGCTACTCCGAAAATAAAAAATGTAATTAATTTACGCTGACAAATCATTATTGAGAATTGTAGGTCGAGTGAAAAATGAGCTTACTCTCGGTAATTAGTCATCCAAGAGGTGTCGATCATGCTACCAGTTTTTCTTTCTGTTGAGCAAGAAGCCGGTAATCCAGAAACTGGATTGGTGACTTGTAACCCATACTCCTGATGAAAAGTGGTTTTTAGCTTGTTTTGGGAAGGACTGTGCGTTTGGTTAAGACTGGGGCGGCTTTTGAGAAGATTACTGCCATAGCTCGGAGGCGAAAGACGAAGTGAAGGCGTTTTTCCTGTATTCGAAAATGCCAATGGGACCAACTCGGGGTTGGATCGGCGCCATGAGACCTCTTGCTAAAAAGGTCTAATATCATTATTATTAAAATGGGTTTGCCGTTTACGCTTATTGATTTTCTAAAGCGTGGTGTGTTTTTAATTGTACTTTTATGAGGCTAGATTGATCGCGTTCCCAGTCATTTTTGTTTTCGTACCATTTATCATTGTTGCGTCGACGATTATATTTAATGGCAAACCATCCTGACAGTTAACTCACTTTGACACTTTAAAAACTTCAAAGGCAGCTATTTTTACGGCATCTGCCTATGTTTCAAAACACCAATTGTTGAGGCGGTAACCCGACGGGCGATACCTATAATGATCGGTCATCGGAGTTTCAGTGTCACAAATACCAGATTCGCACTCAAAAAAGCATTACCCTACTTTACTTTCCTGAAAGCGCAAAATGAATACAAGATTTACCAAGCACCTTATATTTGCAGCAATTATATGCGTAGCTCCCTGTTCGATAGTACTAGCCCAAAGCATTCCTGATGCACAGTCTGCAAACACGGATAATTCCACGACACAAAGCGCGGCATCGCAAGCTTCCAGCACGGCCAGTCCGGAGCTGCCTCTCGTCAAACAAAGTAACTGGTATGCCTCATATGGTTTTGCCCGTCAGCAGTATGCGCCTTCCGACATTCATGTAACGCAACCCGGCTTGGGAAATAATTTCACGGTGCATCAGGCTGCGGCAGGAGATGATCCTTCCGATCTAGGCGTTATATTTAACAACGTGATAAATGGACAAATCACCGACTTTCAGGATGCGATACGAGTTGGTCGATTCATGAATCCTGAAAAAACCTTTGCCATCGAGCTCTCGATTGATCATAGTAAATACAATACCAACATCGGGCAAACTGCATATGTTTCCGGAACCGGTACTCTTGGCGGTCAGCAGGTCAACCACAACATTGTGCTTAGCTCGCAAGTTTTTGATTACGAACTTCATAATGGTTTGAATCACATTATGGTGAATGGGGTCTGGTTGCATCATCTGTTTGGACCTGAACAAAAGCCGGGAGATTTGCAATTAATTAGTCGGGTTGGCGCGGGTATTTTATTGCCCCATGCCGAAACTACTGTTTCTGGCATGCAACCTAATCTCGGCCCCAAAGATCAAAACATTTGCTGCTTCCAGAATAACGATTGGTGGCAACTGAATGGCTGGACCACTGGTGTCGAGGTTGGCGTGCGTTATAGGATACTTGAATCAATGTATCTTGAACTCACAGCAAAAGAAGCATACGGTGTTCTACATCACGTTCCGGTATATCAGGGCACGTCAGACCAGACAATATGGATGACCGAAGAGGTATTAACCGCTGGCTTTCTGTTCTAGTGGACTGGAAAGCAATGCCCCTACAAGATGAGGTTCCCCCGAAAAATCGTCTTCCGAGAGTAACGTAAAATTAACGTTACTTTTGAAGATGAAGAAGATTCCGAAGCGGGAATACATCGAGGTGTTTTACACCTACAAGTTTTATCTTGCCGACACGGTAATCAAAAGCTATTTGTTTACTCATGTTTTTCCCTGAATAAAGGAAACCTTTTTACAGCCTCTTGAGTTAATGTCAGTTCTCCTGCAACTAATGCCGATTTGGTTGTTTTAGAGCATATGAACTCGCCTAGTCGTTTGTCGGTGGTCATGATGTGATTGGTCAGCCAGTTCTTCAAAAAGTCGAGTAGCGCGTCCCGCGAATACGGCTTACCTTCCCTCGCCTCAGCCCGGAGTGCAACGACCTGCTCCGAAAAATGCCGGTGCGCGGCCAAGTGCAACTTGGCTTCTTCAGGTACGGCGGCGGCATAGCCAAATTGCTTCATCAACTGTTCCTCGGCATTGAAGTGGTAGATGGCATAGGCCAGCAAATCGCGGGTAATCTTCTCGAACAACGAGTTATCTGCTTCACTGGTCAGCTTAACCTTCGCTGCATTCAGTGTGTCAACCAGGATGCGGTGCTGCTGGTCGATCTCGGTTACCCCGGTTAGCATGGAGTCGCTCCATTGGATAGGGTCTGAATCGTTCATAAAATCGTTCCTTTTGATTTCGCTTATTGCTCAGGATTTATTGCTGAATGGTCGAATCCAGTCCGGGTCGGGACGGAACTCGTTCACCCAGCGAGGAATATCAGCCGCCACCATCGGTCGCGCCAACGCATAGCCCTGAATTACGTCGCAGCCCAGCGCCAGCAGGCGGGTGATGTGGGCCGGGGTCTCGGCACCCTCGGCGACGAGTGAGCGGCCAAACGCCCGCCCCATTCCGATCACGGCTTCGACGATGGCAAGGTCTTCCGGACTGTTCAGCATATGGCGCACGAAGGATTGGTCGATCTTGATTTCCGTGGCAGGCAGATGTCGGAGGTGAGCCAAAGTTGAGTAGCCGGTGCCGAAATCGTCAAGGGAAAAAGCAACGCCAAGTTTCTTACAGTCCTCAATGACATGACGGATAGCGTCCAGATCTTTCAGTGCTGAATTTTCGACAATCTCGATCATTAAGCTGCTCGGCTTTACCTCCGGGTATTGGTTCAGGATCGCAGCCAAGGCATCGGCAAAGCCCGGTTGGAGCAGATGGCAAATGAAGGCATTAACACTGATGCGCAGGTCTATTCCTTCGTGCCGCCACTGCGTCATTTGGGACAGTGCTTCCCGTATTACCCATTCCCCGATCGAAAGCGCAAGATCGGTATCCTCGATCAGCGGCAGAAACTCGGCCGGAGACATTAGGCCCAGGGTCGGATGCTGCCAGCGGATCAAAGCCTCGGCGCCGACGATCATACCTTGCCGGCAATCTACCTTGGGCTGGTAATAGAGACGGTACTGCCCCAGTTCCCGTGCATCGGCAAGCAATCGGAGAGTCGTCTGACGTGCTTCGATGCGCTGTTCGAGATGAGCGTCGAATAATTGGTAACGATTCTTTCCTGCCTGTTTTGCGGCATACATGGCATGGTCGGCATGGCGCACTAGTGTATCCGGATCAACCGAGTCGTTCGGGAATAAAGTCACGCCGATGCTCGCCGAAATCCCGGCATGTTCGCTGCCCCCGATCACGTACGGTTTAGAGATTGATTGCAACAGGCGGTCTAGTGCAATTCGGCATTCCTCCTCGTCGGCCAGTCCCGAGAGCAGGACGACAAATTCGTCGCCCCCCAGCCGCGATACGGTGTCTCCACCACGTACGCAATCCCTGAGCCGGTTTGCTACATCTATCAGCAGTTGATCCCCGGCTTGGTGTCCGAAACGGTCATTGACCTCCTTGAAGCCATCGAGGTCGAGGTAACACACCGCGATAAGCGTGTCGCCCCGCTGGTTGCGGGCAATGGCTTGACGCAGGTGGTCGGCGAGCAGCAAGCGGTTCGGCAAGCCGGTCAGCGAGTCGTGATGGGCGATCCTCTCCAGATGTTCCGCCTGAACTTTCCGCGCTGTAATGTCGTGTACAACCGCAATCACACACTGCTCCTCATCTATTTCGACGAGCTTGCCGGAAATTAGCATGGTTGAGACCGATTTATCCTTAAGCCGCATTTGTGTTTCGAAACCGAGTACTTCGCCGTCGCGCACAAGTTGTTCCGTCCACTGGCGCCGTTGCCCGGCATTTGCCCACACGCCGAGATCACCGGGCAGCGTGCTCCGTCCGGCAATGTCATCGGCTCCGAAACCGAAATATTCGGAAAAGCTGCGACTGGCTTCGATCACCATACCGTCTTTGAGGCGCGTCAGCGCCAGTGGCTCCGGAGTCAGGCTGAACAGTGCCGAAAATTTCTCCTCAGATTTGCGCAGTGCTGCTTCCGTTGCTCGCTGCTCCGTGATGTCGTGAAGATTTGAGATTACGCACGGCTCACCGTCTATTTTCACAACCTTACTGAACATCAGCACGCTCGCAAGCGTACCGTCCTTGCGCCGCACCTGCGTTTCAAAACCGAGAACTTCTCCTTCGCGCGTGAGTTTCTCCACCCACAGGCACCGCTGATTGGCATCGATCCAGAAGCCGATATCCTCAGGGAGCGAGCTTCGTCCGACAAGTTCCTCTCGCGTGCAGCCCCAATACAGGGCGGCGCTGCGACTGACATCGAGCACTAGACCATCCTTGAGTCGCGCCAATGTCAGCGGTTCAGGTGTCAGGCTGAATATTGCCTCGAACTTCTCCTCGGACTTGCGCAGTATCGCTTCCGTCTCCTGTCGTTCGCTGATGTCACGCGTGATCGCGATGAAGCAGGTCTGCCCATCATAGTTAAATACATCCGAGTCCACTTCCACCGGAATCAGGTGACCGTCCCGGTGGCGGTGATAGGTGAGGAATTTTCGCAGTCCTTCAGCCTTCATGCGCTGCGTCAGTGCGCCCTTGGGCCCCCAAAGTTCCGCCGGCGTGCCGGGATCGATGTCCGGAATTGTCATCTGCAACAATTCCCCGTACGAGTAGCCAAGTAATTGCTCGGTCGCCGGATTAACGTAAATTATGCGTCCATCCTCATCGATCCAGTACACGCATTCGCGGGTGGTTTCCAGCGCCTGCATGGACATACGCAGGCGCTTTTCTTTCTGCTTGCGATCGTTGATGTTTTCAGAAACGAGAACTATTCCGCCTACGCTCCCATCAGCTTTACGCCATGGCCATATTTCCCACTTTAGCCAGTCTGTTGTGCCGTCTACTCTTTCGAAATAATCCTCGTCAGCACGCAATACCTCCCCTTCCATACCACGGCGATGGAGCGCCTTCCAGCGTTCTGTTATCTCGGGGAAGATTTCATAGTGAGATCGGCCAATGATATTCTGGTCGCCCAAGTCATAGTCAGTCATCCAGCGTTGGCTGACAGCCAGGTAGTGCATCTCCCGGTCGAACATGGCGAGGGCGGCTGGCGCATGTTCGATGAACAAATGAAGCAGCTTTTCACTTTCACTCAAGGCACGAGTAGTTTTCTCGTTTTCCTGCAATGCCGTTTTCAGTTCGGCGGTACGGCGGTGCACCTGATCTTCCAGCGTAATTGTGTCCTGGAACAAGTTGAAATCAGAAATTTGCATACTGGTGTTGTTTTCGGCACGATCCATCAATGCCTGATTGATCTTGTTCAACCGAGCAATCTCGGCAAGCAATGCCTGTGTGTCCGCGCCGGATTTCGGCTCCATTTTGTCAGCCATCAGTCGGCTCACTTGTTGACTCTGCCTCTTCGCCTATGGCGATCCCGGTAAAAGTCTGGTTGACATGTGTTCCCTGAAATTGCTCACCGTAGCTATTAAAGCCAATGGTGTTGTTGCATCGAAAAATCTCTTCGACGCGATCTTCCCATCCGTTCCTGGAAATTTCCAGATTACGCAAAATGCAGTCGCAACCCAAAACAAGTTGTGGTTTTCCGATTTCAACCCGGATATTGTCGAAAGTCTGCTGCAGATTTTTTACTAAATCTGCGCCATGCGCCACCCGGAGCACCACGCCTTTATCAATGGCACAAAATAAAGTCAGGGAGCCGTCGGCATTTGCCTTCTGGATGGAACGCACATATTCCTGGCCACTTATTTTTACCACTAAAGGCGAAGTGGAAAAATGCCTGGCACCAAGATCGCGCACGTCGACACCGATCAGTCTGGCGTACTCGGCGGCAGCGGGTCGTCCATTGATTTCTGAGACCGTGCGCGTGGCAGAATCGGCTTGTGTTACCACCAGTCGCTCATCGGTGGAAACAAAATGCTGAGTCATGAATACCTTGAAAGGCAGGGAAGTGCTGATCAGAATCAGGGCCGCGCTATCGGAGTGGAAACTGCCATTGCGGTAAACGTAGGTACGGGAAAATTTCTGGTCATCGCCCGCTGAACCGCCAAACAGGATGGTCTTGCCCAGCGCGTACTGAAACGTATGAGACACTTGCTCTTCCCTCACGGACATTCCGTCAATCAGCAACAATGCAAAACTGTTATCCGGGCGAACTTGCGGAATTCTGTTTTCAAGTTGTTGCAACAGAGTTTGGGCGAAATCATGTCCTTTCGCCATATCGAACTGGCTCAAGTTATCCAACAGATCGCTGACAGCCACAAAGTAGTCTGCTGGAAAGCTCGCACCTGACAGGCTATGCGTTCGACAACCGCCCGGCCCGATTTCTCCTGCCGTGGTGCATCCAACGACTTCAATTCCAGCAAATAAGAGGCTCATTTCCGCTGCCAGCACATCGAGATCGTAGTCACTGGAGCAAAAAAAGACGACCAGTTCCATGTCTGGCTGCTGCACAGCAGCGTGAAACTCTTGCACCGCCTGTCGAGGCTCCGTTGAACAAGATTGCGCTATGCGAATACGCTGAACAGTCATGTCTTTCACCCGCTCTTTGAACTCTATGTTGTATTAAGTTATTTAATAATTCTGAACGACTAATCAAGGTGAGCTTGTGTGCATTTTTGTTCTGTGCGGTAACTGCCCAAGTGTCACACGCCATATGTTTTGTGGCAAGTCCATTCCAACGCCAGTCGCCGGTTCGACCCTTTCTTCACTACTAAGCCTACAGGCATTGGCATGGGACTAGCGATCAGTCGTTCTTTGATTGAGGAAAATGGTGGTCAGTTGTGGGTCGATCCGAATGAAGGTCCCGATCTAACTTTACCCTTTGCGCTATGCACGAAGAGGCTATTCGTGTACTTAATCGGCATATCCGATTAAAATTCGGCCATTGAGATTTGGGGATCATTATGCGCAATATCATGCTGTTTGGAGGAGAAAAGCACAAGTTCATCTTGTTAAATGAGAGTGAGCCGGGCGAAGAAGAAGGCGTTCGCTCAAATCAATACCTCATTCAGCATGAGTCAGCCGGAGTGATGCTTGATCCCGGTGGATTCGGAGTAATGCCGAGAGTGCTTTCCGAGTTGCTGCGATATCTGTCACCCGATCAATTGAAAGGTATCGTGCTTTCTCATCAAGATCCGGACATTGTCGGCGGCCTTTCGACTTGGTTGGAACTGACCGGTGCTCCGGTATATGTTTCCGAAATATGGATGCGTTTTTTGCCGCACTACGGGATTAAAGGCATGCGCCGTTTTGTGGGTGTGCCGGATCAGGGCATGGACTGGGAGGTGGCTCCGGGCTTTGATCTAAAGTTGGTTCCCGCGCACTTTCTGCATTCCGAAGGTCAAATCAACGTTTACGATCCCATATCCAAAATACTGTTCAGTGGTGACATCGGTGCAGCCATGCTCCCGCTAGACAAAGACTACGCCTATGTGGACAATTTTTCCGAGCATCTGCCTTACATCGAAGGGTTTCACCGACGCTATATGTGTTCCAATCGTGCTGCCCGTATCTGGGTCGAGCGTGTGTCGAAACTAGATCTGAATATGATTGCACCGCAGCACGGTCCCGTCTATCGCGGCAACGCCGTAAAGGAGTTTTTGGCATGGTTCAAGGATCTGCAATGTGGCGTTGATCTGATGGACGAGAGCGGGCAAATTTAAAATGCCTTCCATATTTTCAGTTGCCCCCCAGAATCTTGATGAAATGCGGGAGCAGGTGCTGGAGCGTTTCGCGGCGTTAATTGAAAGCCAGGGACGCACCCAGTTATTTGCCTCTACTATTGGTGCGCTGGTGCATGACATTAATGCCGAGATAGTTTCGGGTAGTAGGCAGAGTTTCAAGTTGTCGGATAACATCGATATCAAGCAAGCTGACCGAAATGAAATTCAGGCACGTCTGCGCAACGATATCGCCTTATCCGGGCGCTTGGAAAAAACTCTGGATTTGTTACTGGCTGAACGTCAGCGCCAATGGATTGTGAATGACAATCAGCTCAAGCAGGTCATGCTGGATTTTAATAAAACAGTTCAAAATCTGGCGGGTACTCTGATCGAGAAAGATTTACTTGAACGCCAAAGCCATGTTCTGGAAAATATTATCATCTCGCACGAGAAGGTTTCTCAATGGCGGCAATTCGTACAGGAGATTTTGTCGAAATTTCACTCAATTTTTCCGTTTAATTTTTTCTTTATTGCTTTCGCCGAAGAGCACGGATTGTCGCTGTACCTGTATTTTTTGGGCAGCTATTCGGATGAAATAAAAAAATCGGTACGCGGTAAGTTGGTGCGCGAAATGCTGTCCAAGCTCGATCTGCCGGAAGATACCCTGACCGACATTGAAGAGTTTGACATCGAAGCCAAGGTTAGCGCGGAATCGCTGAATGATATTGATCTTATTACTGTGCGTGTTCCAGACATGGACGTGCTTAATCTTGCGGGTGTGTTGGGTGTGGCTTATGGCTCCATGCAGAAGTTGACGGTGCAAGAGTCTAGCGTCATACGCTCTATTCTTGCGGTAATGGTGATGGTGGTTGGTTCCAGTAAAGCATTGAGCAAGACAATGTCAGAATTGGAGTATTACTCCATTCACGATCCGCTTACCGGGCTGCACAACCGACGGCACTTTAATGAAATGTTGGAATACGAGATCGAGCGTTCGGAACGGCATAAGCACGAATTTTCTATTTTGATGCTGGATCTGGACGATTTCAAAGACATTAACGACACCTATGGGCACCCATGTGGTGACTCAACGTTGCGCGGCGTAGCCGATATTTTGCGCAACAATGTGCGCAAGGGAGATATGTGTACGCGCATTGGTGGAGACGAGTTTGCAATGATTCTCACCGAAACATCACAGTTAGCCGCACAAGAAGTGGCTGAAAAATTGCGACAGGAATTACGCAATAAAAAATTTGAAACCCCTGCAGGAAAAACATTTCATGTCACTACTTCTATCGGAATCATCGCTTACCCTAATGATGCGTTGAATATCTCCGATCTGATGGCGGGTGTGGATATCGGTTTATATCGTGCCAAGGCTATCGGCAAGGATAGTGTCTGCACTGTAGAGCAAGTGGAAGACAAGATACAAACAGGACGTACCGTACGTGACAATGCGGAAAAGTTACGTGACAGCCTGCGTGAGGATCGAATCACACCTTACTACCAGCCCATCTTCGATTGTAAGACGGGAGAAATATTCGCTTTTGAAGCTCTTGCACGCCTGATAGAGCCGAGCGGTGAAACTATTTCTGCCGGGGTGTTTATCGAGACTATAGAGAAATACGGCTTAGGTCGGGATCTTGATCGGGTGATGATCCAAAAATCACTGGAAGCGATGAAAGTACACACCGAAGGTAGCGGCCCGCCGCGAAAATTGTTTATCAACTTGTCATCTCAAGAAATACAAGGTCGTGGCGTATTGAGCTATGCTGAAAAAATGTGCAAGGACATGAACATTCCACCGCAAAATATTGTGTTCGAGATACTTGAACGAGACGCTATTGGCGATATGACGCGCATGCGCAAGTTCCTTACTGAATTGCGCCGCAGTGGCTTCTCTTTTGCACTGGACGATTTTGGGAGCGGTTACAATTCTTTCCATTACTTGCGCGAACTACATTTCGAATTCGTTAAACTGGATGGCGACTTCGTACGCAACATTCTGACCTCCAAGATTGATTACTCATTGGTTAACAACTTGAGCCGCATGTGCAGCGATCTGGGCATGTTGATGGTAGCCGAGTTTGTCGAGTCGCAAGAAATTTTGAATGCCTTAAAAGAGATGGGGGTGCACTATGCGCAGGGTTTTCATTTGGGTGTGCCAACGCCGAAAATGAAATGATGCATTGGTATATTGGCATGCGGTTATGTCCGAGTATTTTGCATAGTAACGCTCTCATCTTCGATTGCGCATTTTTAAGCTGGCACCCATATAACCTTTGTGTAATAATGGGTAATGGGCTTAAATATAGACTTCAGTTACGCGGTTCTTTGAGCTCTTCATGGCAAATCATACTTATCAGTTTAACATTGATCCATGGTCATTGGAGTCAAGCGGTAGAGCCGAGGATTTACTTCATTAAATTCTGATTGAGTGAAACCCTCTGAGCACAGTAACTGGTGAGGTACTTCAATCATGTTAAGATGTAACATTGTTTATTATAAATAATTACAGCCCAATTCATCCATCATGGTAAACAAACGCAGTATTTCCTTCTTCTTGGTATGCACATTAATATTCTTCAATAGTTTTGCATATGCTGACGATGCATCCACTGCGCGAGAAGCCGACGCAGCATTCAAATCGAAAGATTACACAACAGCGCTAAGCAAATACGAAGCACTTGCTGAAAATGGCAATTCTGGCGCCCAATACAATGTTGGAATTTTTTATCTCAACGGCTTGGGCGTACAGAAGGATGAAAAACAAGCCTACGCTTGGTTAAAGAAATCAGCTATAAAAGGTAATGCACGCGCAAAACAAGTTATTGAAACCGCCGCAGCCAAAGGTAACTTGTATGCAAGTGATGCTTTAAAAGAGTTGCAACAACCTACCCCTGCCCTTCCTGCCGTAGCTTCTTCGAATACAAATAAACCATCCGACAAAGAACGCCTTGTTCTATTGCCTATAAGTTTGGACGAAGAATACAAGAGTCGCCAAACATCGATAGAAACAGCGTTAGTTGGAAGTTTGCAGAAAAAGTTCGTCGTAATCTCAGGTGAACCGGTATCTCAAAAGATTCGCCAGATATCCTTGAAAGATTCGGCTAGTAAAATTTTCAAAGGGTGTAATGATACACATTGCCAGCGCGAAATCGCCGAAGCATTTCAAGCCAAACTGGTAGCAATTGCAAGCGCATCAAAAGAAGTTGATGGCGATTTTCTTGCGGTTAGAATTCAGAATATTTCCGACAACAAAGAAGTTTTCTCCAATTCGGCTCTTTGCCCTAAATGCAATGCCAATCAAGTAGCAGATAAATTTGTTGAGCTCCTAAATGCAGATGCCAATAAAAGAACGGCAGTATCTGAGCAGACTTCCCGCTGGCTTTCTGCCAGCGCTAATAATACAGAAGAAATATACGCTTTATTTGTAGCTGACTACCCTGATGGAGAATATACGTCAGCAGCGGGTGACAAAATATGGATTATTATTGCGCAAAGAGAATCAAGAAAAGAAATAGACAACGAGACCGTTAAATCTTATCGAGATTTTATTCAGCATAATCCCAAGAGTAAATTTATTGGGTTAGCAAAAACCAAATTAAAGGAAGCACTGGATAACCTCTCCCCTGATAAGCCAATCGGTTTGTATGTAGGTGGGCAATTCGGGCAAGTAGGCTCAGTAACCGGAGTCAATTCTTCAACCTCGCTTGGTGGCTTGTTTGGTTATGACATCAACAATACTTACAGCATGGAGTTGGGCTATGCAGCTCTTTATCGAAAAACAAATGCCAATGCTGTCGCAGTAAGCTTGAATGCAGGCAGCACAGGAACTTTTTCTCTTAACAGCCTTTCTCTGGTTGGACAATATGCCTACCATCTTTCAGGAAGCACCAAATTACTAGGTGGATTAGGTTTCCATAATTCAAACTATAACCTCGATAGTGGCAGCAACAATTTGCTTTCCGGCCATTCTTCCGGTCTTGTTTTCGTGTTGAAGGCCGAGTATGACGTGACAAAGAATTTCGGCCTGCGAGCAGGTATAGATTCTTACATTATGCAGGGAGCTATTAAAGGCTCTGTAACCAATGTTGGCGCTGCCGCACTCTTCAAATTTTGATATACCAATTACCTTAATTCTTAGGCTTCAGATTTGTCATTATGAAAATTGCCATCGCTGGAACCGGCTACGTCGGGCTCTCTAATGCTATCTTGCTTGCCCAGCACCATGAGGTGGTGGCGGTTGATATTGTCCCTGAAAAAATTGAGATGCTTAATCGCAAGCATTCGCCAATTGAAGATGCTGAAATTGAAGATTACCTGAGGAACAAACACCTCAACTTCAAAGCTACGCTGGACAAACACGAAGCCTATTCTGGAGCAGAATACGTCATCATTGCCACCCCTACTGACTACGATCCCGAAACCAACTACTTTAACACTCGCTCGATTGAGTCGGTCATTGAGGATGTTACGGCCATCAATCCGCATGCTGTGATGGTAATTAAGTCTACCATCCCGGTTGGATACACCGTCAAGGCACGCGCAAAGTTCAATTGCACCAATCTCATCTTCTCGCCAGAATTCCTGCGCGAGGGCCGCGCTCTTTACGACAACTTGCACCCCTCACGCATCGTGGTCGGTGAGCGATCGAAACGAGCCGAAACCTTTGCAAATTTACTAAAACAAGGTGCAATCAAGCAGAACATCCCCACACTTTTTACTGACTCAACCGAGGCCGAGGCAGTAAAACTTTTTGCCAACACATACCTTGCCATGCGCGTGGCCTATTTCAACGAACTCGACACATATGCTGCTACACACCGACTGGACACCAAACAAATTATCCAGGGAGTCTGTCTTGACCCCCGCATCGGAGACCACTACAACAATCCCTCCTTTGGCTACGGCGGCTACTGTTTGCCCAAAGATACAAAACAACTGCTCGCCAACTATCAGGACGTCCCGCAAACCCTCATCAACGCCATCGTCGCCTCCAATACCACCCGCAAAGATTTTGTTGCTGAAAGTATTGTCAAACTCAACCCAAAAACTGTAGGCATTTACCGCCTTATCATGAAGAGTGGTTCAGATAACTTCCGTTCTTCCAGCATACAGGGGATTATGAAGAGGATCAAAGCCAAGGGGATCCAAGTCATCATCTACGAACCTGTATTCAAAGAGTCGAATTTTTTCCATTCAAGAGTGGTGAATGATCTGGAGCAATTCAAGAGTGAGTCCAATATTATTGTCGCCAACCGCATCACCGACGAAATAAAGGATGTGGCTGATAAAATTTATTCGCGTGATTTGTTTGGTAAGGATTGAGTTATCAAACCACAATTTGATATGGGAACATTCATGTTAATACGGTGTCACGAATAGGTAGTTGAACTGGTCTAGTAATAATTCATACAAGTACTAGTCCGGCCTAGTACTTTTTGCGACAACGAGAATGCTAAAGTCATATCTGACAATGAACAGAATGATCCTATTTAGAGTCAGTAAATTGATTGCAATATATAAAATATTATTTATGAAAAATTCTTTACCAAGACTCTTAAACAACGTACTAGTTCAAAAAATCTCGCCTTATTACTCCAAGCAGTAAATAAGTACAAATGTCCTATTTAAACTCAGGAATAAAAGTATCTCCCTCCCATGTCTTAAAGTTGTTGCACGCTTAATATATATTCGTAAAGTCTGTTTGAAAGTCTAATGCTCGAACTAGCTTAATTAGAGGTAAATGCCATGTCAAGAACAAACCATTCAACATCAGTTATAAGCCTGAGAATTTTTCTGGATCCACTCATTCTGATTGGACTACTCCTACTACTCACAAAAATTTACAGTGTGCCATTTTCTGGTATGTACTTAGCATTGTCGGTTGTTACAATAATTCTTTATCGATATGTCAGCAAACGAGTTGATGTATTTCGCATGAATAGTATGGTGCATACAATCCGCGATGTCTTTGTCGTTTGGGGAGTGATTATCGTCTCCATGGCGTTCCTGATGTTTTTAAATAATATCTCCGAAGGAATGCAACATTTTTTTAAGCCCGTCATATTTGCTTGGCTTGTTATTTCTCCCTATATTCTTCTTCTAAGCCGATTAGCGGTTAACATGATTGCGAATTGGTTGAACGGAGAGAGGAATGTTATTTCCGCTGTTGTTGTTGGTATTAACCCAACTAGTCGGCATTTGATTAGTGAGCTTAAAGATCACCGCAGCGAGCAACATGTAAACGTCTTGGGATACTTTGATGATCGGGAAGATGATCGTCATGGCAGTGCGTTAGAAAATGGATTCGGTCCATTATTGGGTGGTATCAATAGCGTTGCTGAGTATGTAAGGGTGAACAAAGTGCAGAAGGTATACATAAGCTTGCCTTTTTCGTCTCACCCGCGCATCCGTGCAATTGTTGATGAACTGCATGACGCTACTGCATCCATTTATTTTGTTCCTGAAATGAATGCATTTAATTTGATGCAGGCGCGGACAGATCACATTGGCAGCATTCCATTAATGTCTCTTGGTGAGACACCTTTTTCCGGTTTTAATGCAGTGATTAAAAATATGAGCGATTTTATCTTCGCTTCAATAATTTTGATCTTGATTTCTCCGATCATGCTTGTTGTTGCACTGGCTGTTAAATTTTCATCACGGGGCCCGATTATATTTAAGCAACGTAGATATGGCCTGAATGGGGAAGAGATTATTGTCTATAAATTCCGCTCAATGACGGTTTGTGAAGACGGCGATCGCGTTATCCAGGCTACCAAAAATGATCGCCGAGTTACGAAAGTGGGAGCCTTTTTGCGAAAAACATCCTTGGATGAATTGCCTCAGTTCATCAATGTATTGCAAGGAAGAATGAGCATAGTTGGCCCACGTCCACATGCAATCTCACATAATGAACAGTATCGCAAGCTGATCAAAGGCTACATGCTTCGCCATAAGATTAAACCAGGTATAACCGGCTGGGCTCAGATTAACGGATACCGTGGCGAAATTGACACATTAGACAAAATGCAATCTCGCGTGCAATATGATTTGGACTATTACAATCACTGGTCGCTGTTTTTGGATTTAAAGATCATACTGCGCACCATGATGGTATTTACTCATAACGAGAATGCTTATTAGTTAAATGACCTCCGGCATAGTCTGAGTCTTATTGGATTCACTGTCTGAAAATCGGGGGCCACTATTAACTAATGATTAAAAATGAAGAACCCCGCAGCAAGCTACGGGGTATCGCCCCCCAGTCAAACCCCGCAGGCTGTCGCCTACCATCGCCCCAAGGGGCGGGGAATTGAACCCGGAGAGATTAAATGATCCCTGCAAGGCTTAATATCTGCATAAGCTAATTCAAAATAAACTGGTAAATTGATCAAGGAATTCATGGTTCTTTAAATATTGATGCAAGGTATCGTACGCACCGTTGACAATTTTGGAGCGCGCGGCATCATCTGCAAGGTAATAGTTCAACTTCTCTTCAAGGTCCGAAAAATCCCAAGCCACAGGCACATAGGTTTCGTAAGGAACAAAAATATTTGGGTCAGTTTGAACGTGTGCCATATCTGGTTTGACTAACAATGCCCCGCACATTATTACTTCATAATCTCGCCAACACACCTCGCCATAACCAAAAGGACTAAAACAAATCTTGGATTGTTCTAATTCTCTCATGTACTTTGAGTTGGTAATATATTCAGATGTCACAATACCGCTCCTAGTAAAAGAATTACAAGCACTTAAAGCATGCTCTCGCATTGCCTGATACCAAGGAGTACCTTTCACAGTCAACCTTGCATGAACGCTATACTTCTTATTATTGAACAATGGGGTAGTAGCAGAATGAATTCTGTTCAACATCTCTCTTGAAGTAAAAAAACTTGGCCCTATAGTGG
>Ga0224559_1000658_pt1 | contig 21748 bp, 22 predicted proteins | sample 714S33034metaG_FD_180676 | JGI IMG/M metagenome (GOLD analysis project Ga0224559, IMG submission 180676) | Peat soil microbial communities from Stordalen Mire, Sweden - 717 S3 30-34 | ecosystem: Environmental > Terrestrial > Soil > Wetlands > Peat | place: Sweden: Norrbotten County, Stordalen... | reverse complement strand
CGGCGCGCCTCGAAGGCTACGCGCTGCAGATCGCCGCGCTGCTGAAGGGCGACCGCTTGGCGGCGATCCGGCGCGGAACGCCGGTCGCCACGCGGTTGGACGCCGATGCGCGGACCGTGCGCTCGGGCGCGAGCGGCGCGATCGTCGCCTTGCCGTCCGACGTCGGCTTCGACGCGCTGCTCGCCGAGCGCTGCGGCGATCGCCGCGTCGGTTCGTCGATCGATTTCTTCCCCAGCGGGGAGTCGTGCGGCGGGACGATCGCCATCGCGCGGCAGGGCCTCGGATTCCAGGTGCGAGTCAATTGGCTGACGGGAGTCGTCGAAGTTGTGCCAGCGACCAAGTCCTGAATTGCGGCGCGACGGCGGTTTCACCCTCGTCGAAGTCCTCGCCGCTCTCGCCGTCCTGTCGGCGTCGATGGCGGCGCTCGGCGCGTTGGCGCACACGAGTATGCGCTCGTCGCTGCGCGTCGAGCGCCACGTCGCCGAAATCGAGACGGCGCGCAAGATCGTGGCCGGCTTGCCGCCGCGCAGCCAACTGCCGATGGGCGCCCTGACCGGCGAGCTCGACGCTCACCAGTGGCGCGTCGACGCCGCGCCATTCGCCGCCGCGCTGGCGCCGGCGGAGGGCGCCTCCTCCTGGTCGCCGCAGGCGATCACGCTGCAGGTGCGCGCGCCCTCAGGTGAGCGCGTCGAACTGACGACCGTGCGATTGCGGCAAGGAGCGCGCCCGTGACCGTGAAGCGTCGTCGCGCCGACTCTGGCTTCACAATGATCGAAGCGACGGCCGCGCTGGCGCTGACCGCTTTGGTCGTGCTGACGTTGTCGACGATCGCCGGGCAATGGATGCCCAACTGGCGGCGCGGTTTCGTCGGGGCGCAGCGCGCCGACCTGTTGGAGCTGGGCCTGGAGCGGATCGCCGCCGATCTCGCCGCAGCCGAATTCGTCACGGTCGGCGCGGACTCGCCGGCGCCGCTGTTCGAGGGCGAACCGCTGTCGGTGACCTTCGTTCGATCGTCGATCGGACCGAATTCGTCGCCGCGGCTCGAGGTTGTCCGTCTTGCCGAGACCGTCGACGGGCGCGGTTTCGCGCTGGTGCGGACGGCGGCGCCGTTCGCGCCGACCGTCTCGGGCCGCCCGCCCTATGATTTTGCCGATCCGGTCGTGCTGGTGCGCGCTCCCTTCCGCATCGCCTTCGCCTACGCCGGCCCGGATCGGCGCTGGGTCGACGCCTGGCGGGGCGTCAACCGGCTGCCCGACGCGGTGCGGGTCACGGTGCGCGACGCCGCGAGCGAACGCGTCCTCGCCGCTTCGACCGCGGTGCGGCTGAACGTGGCCGCCGCGCCGCCGCGAACTTTGACGCCGCAGGCCGACGGCGCTGGCGCTGCGTCGCCACAACCGACCCCGGCGCCGCTATGAGCCGGCCGCCGCCCCCCAGCGCCGCGCCGCGGAGCGCGAATGGCGGCTTCGTGCTCGTCGCGGTGCTGTGGATGGTCGCGGCGCTGGCCACGCTCGCCTCGATCTACGCGATCTATGCGACGAACGCCGCCGCCGGCTCGCACGTCAGCGACGACTGGTTGCAGGCCGAACTGTCAATCCGCGCTGGCGTCGAGCTCGCCGCCTACCAGGTTCTCGGCTTTCCAGAGCCGGCGCGCCCGACGCACGGCCGTTTCGCCGCCACGGTCGGGCGCAGCCGCGTCGCCGTGGAGTACCGCACGGAGACGGCGCGCATCGATCTCAACGCCGCGCCCAAGGATTTGCTGGTCGGGTTGTTTCGCGCCGTCGGCGCCCGCGACTCGGCGGCGCAAACCTACGCGGAGCGGGTGATCGGCTGGCGGACCAAGGTCGAGCCAAACGCCGACAATCCGGAAGCGCGAGCCTACGCTTCCGCTGGGCAGGCTTATCGGCCGCGCCAAGCGCCGTTCGAGGACACGCTCGAGCTGGCGCTGGTGCTCGGGCTGCCGCAACCGCTCGTCGAGCACGCGCTGCGGCTGGTGACCGTGTTCAGCGGCCGGGCGCGCGTCGACGTCGTCAGCGCCGACCCAATGACGCTGGCCGCATTGCCCGGCATGACGCCCGACGTTCTGCACGCAGTGCTGACGGCGCGAGCGAAGACTCCTGACGACGGCCGCGCTCTGCTTTCGCTGCTCGGGCCGGCGCGCGACGGCGCAACGACTGATCCGTCGAAGGCGATGCGCACGAACATCCGCGTCGACCTCGACGACGGCCGGAGGATCGCCGCCGAGGTGGTCTTTCAGCTGCGCGACGGCGGCGACGAGCCGTTCGACATTCTCTATTGGCGGGACGACATCGATGGACCGTGGGAAGCGAGCTAGAGCCGCGGCGAGCCGGAGCGCGCGATGAAGGCGCTGTCAACGTTTCTCGGCGGCTTGTCGCGCGGGCTTGACGAGGCGGCGCTCGGCGTCGTGCTGATTGCCGCCGCGACTCGACGTCGCCGCGTCGTCAAGATGGTCGAGCAGCCGGACGGCGCTTTCCGCGTTCGATTGCCGGGCGCCGGTGCGGCGGACGGGCCGACTCTTCGGCTTGAGGGCGCGCGTTTCATCACGGCGTCCGCCGACGCGCGCAAGTTCGTCGCCGGCGCCCGCGTCGAGATCGAGCTCACGCCGTCGAGGTTCGTCTTCCGTCCGCTCGGGCTGCCGCGCCGGGCCGGCGAGTTTCTCGACGGCGTCGTCCGTTCGCAAATCGATCGCTTGACGCCGTGGACCGCCGCCGAGGCGGCATTCGGCTATGCGGCGCCGACCGACGAAGGGTCCCAGCGCATCGCCGTGGTCGTCGCCGCGACGGCGCGAACGACCGTCGCGTCGATCGCCGAAGCCGCTATGGCGTTCGGCGCCGAATCGGTCAAAGCGTCGACGCGGCCTGATACGCAAGGCGCTGCCCCGATCGAAGTGTTCGCCGAACGCTCGCGAACCGAGCGACGGGTTCACGGCGTCAAGCGTCGTCTGGCCGCTTGCCTCGCGCTGGCGAGCGCGGCGGCCGCGCTCAGTCTCATTGGCGCCGTCGCGCTCGGCGGCGACGCCGACGCGCGGCTCACGACGCTCGAGCGGCGGATCGCCGCGCGCCACGCCGCGCTTGTCGACAGTCGCGGCGGCCGGGAGGATGCGGCGATCGCCGAGCTCGACGCGCGCAAGCGCGCTTCTCCGCTTGGCGTCCTAGTGCTGGAGGCGTTGTCGCGCATCCTGCCCGACGACACTTATCTCGACGAACTGCGCATCGAGGGCGACAAGATCCAGATCGCCGGCATGACCCGCGACGCGCCAGCGCTGATTGCGCTGATCGAACGCTCGCGGCGCTTCGCGCGCGCCATGTTCTTCTCGCCAACCACACGCGGCCCGGGCGACAACGCCGACAGCTTCCACATCGAGGCGCATATCGAGCCCGCATTCGCGACGGGAGAGCGCCCATGACCGGGGCGGCCGCGCTTCTCAGTCCCGGCGCGCGTCGGGTCACGGCGGCGATCGTCTGTTGTCTGGCGGTGATCGCCCTGTTGGCGATCGCGACCGGGTCCGCGCTCGACCTGATCGGCCGTTTCGACGCCGTCGACGCGGCGCAAGCGCGCCTCGCCGCGCTCGACGGCCGCGCCGCGGCGGCACCGACCGGCGCGACCACGAAGGAGTCGCCGTTTCTCGAAGGCCAGAGCGTGACCATCGCCGGCGCGGCGCTGCAACAGCGCGTCGGCGCCGCCGTCGCCAACGCCGGCGGCGCGCTGCTATCGTCACAGCTCGACCTCGAAGGTCCACAGGCCAAGGACGGTTTCGTCGAACTGACCGTCGACGTGGAGATCGCGCAACCGGCGCTGCAGGCTCTGCTCTACGACATCGAGGCGGGCATGCCCTATCTCTTCATCGAAAAACTGGCGATCCAGGCGCCGCAAGCGACCGGCGAAGCGGAGAACGGCAAGATGCGCGTGACGACAACGATCGCCGGCCAGTGGCGAGCGTCACGATGAGAAGAGCGCGCGCTGGCGTCGTGGTCGTCATCGCGTTGGGCGCAGTCGCGTCGGCAGGCGCTGACGAGGCGATCGGACCGACCGCCGCCCTCGAAACCGGGGCGCCGCGCCGGTATGACGAATCGGCCGCGGCGCCGTTCAGCGCCGGACCGCCAGCCGAGCAGGGGGAGTCGGCGCCGCGCGGCAACCCGCTGTGGTCGATTCCGCTACGCGCGCTCACGGAAACGCGCGAGCGGCCGTTGTTCTCACCGTCGCGCCGGCCGCTCCGCCCGATCGTTCCGGCCGCTCCCGATTCGATGCAGCCTCCGCCGCCGTTCGCCGCCGCGCCTGTCGAGCCCGAGCGGCCGCCGCTGACGCTCGTCGGCACGGTCGTCGGCGGCCGCCCCGACGCGGGCGTCGCGCTGCTGCTCGACGCGACGACCAACATCGTCGCCCGCGCGCGGGTGGGAGAGAGCGCCTCGGGTTGGCGGGTGAGCGCCGTCGCCGAGCGATCGATCGTCGTCGAAAAGAGCGGCCTGTCCGTCACGCTGGCTCTGCCCGACCCGCGCGAAACGGCGCCGATCGCGGGACCCCGCCCGCCGCCGCTCCTTGGGACGTTGCGCCGGACGCGCTGAGCCGAGGGTTTGCGCTGCGCCCTACTTCATCGCCGTCGGCGTCATCAGTCCCCCCTGCGTCCACAGCGCGTTGAGCCCCCGTTCGAGTTGATAGGGCCCGCCCGTAGTGCGGTCGAAGATTTCCGCGTAGTTGCCGGTGACTGCGATCACCTTGGCCGCCCAATCGCGCTCGAGACCCAGCGCCTGCCCGGCTGCGAAGTCGCGACCAAGAAGTTGAGCGGCCCGCATATCCTCGCGTTTCTCGGCTTCGACCACGTTGGCTTTCGTGATCCCGAGCGCCTCGGCCTCGATCAGCGCGCCGATCGTCCAATCGACAATCCGTCCGAACGCGCGATCGTTGTCGAGATAGGCCGGGACGACGGGAGCGAGAGTCAACCTTTCGGGCAGGAAGACGAAGTCGCTCGTGCGCGCATGAAAATTGGCGCGCGATTGCGCAAGACGGGACTCCATCCCGGTGCCGACGCAGCGGCGCACGGCGATGGCCGCGTCCAACTCGCCCTGTTCGGAATGCGACATCAGCGCGAACGCAATGCGTCTGGCCGTCAATTCGTCGCGCAGAGTCCGTTCCGGCGGGCTCATGTCGAGCGCGCAAATGACTTGGTCGCGCAAGCCGGCGAGGTCGGTGACGCCGCTCTGCTTGGCGACCAGAATGCGCTGCGAATCGTAGAACACGGGCGGCCCGAAACTGACCCCAAATTGGGCGGCGACGGTCGCGGACGGCGAAATGCCCACAGCGAGCTGAATCGTTCCGGTCTTCAACGCCGCCAACGCCTCGGGCTCGGCGGGGAAGTCGCGAATGGCGAGTCCATCCGAACTGCCGAGAATGGCTACGGCGACGGCGCGGCAGATTTCGCCGCCAAGGCCGGAGAGGTCGCCGTGGATGTCTTCTCCGTTCCAGTCGTCGACGCCTTGGATGACGCCGCAATCGAGATGGCGCGAGGCTTTGACCGACGCCAGCGTCTGCGCCTGTCCGGGGACGGCGAGCAACAGGAGTCCAAGCGCGAGAAGTCGGGCGAACAAACGAAACATCAGCAATCTCTCTATGCGGTTTTCAACAAACAAAAGGACGGAAGCCGCGGCTTCCGTCCAATCGGAGGGCGCTCGGGCCCCCAGCCTCAGAGGGCGACGAGGATCACGGCGTCCACCCGCCCGAAGTCGGCGTGCCGGGAGATGCTGTGGGCCGCGGGTTGACGTCGGCCGAGTAGGCGTCCGTCGGCTTGCCGCTCTTGTAGTCGGCCAAGGATTGGAAGTCGGTCGGCAGGACGCCGATCGCTTCGCAAGCGCCGTTTGTATAGCCGTTGGCCGAGTAGTTCGCCTTGGCGAGGTGCGGCAGCGTCTTGATCGCCGCCGGCGTGAAGGTCGCCGCCGACGCCGGAATCAACGCCTTTTCGCCCGCCAGCCTGTCGTAGTCGAACGCCTCGGTCAGATCGCCGACCTCGTTTTCCGGGTCGTCGGACGGCCCCAGATTGTCCTGGCCGAGATTGACCTTGCCAAGATGACGACCGCGCCATTCATCCGGCAGACGGGCGAGCGGGACGAGGCCTTTCAGCTCGTTGATGAACTTGATGATCGACCCGTGCTCGCTGTAGCGATGGGAGATCTTGTCCGACGCGGCGTAGGGCGAGATCACGATCGTCGGAATGCGCGGCCCCGCCGCAAGGATCGACCCGTCGCCGAATGCGCTGCGCTTCGCCGGCGAGACGTGATCGTAGAAGCCGTCCGTTTCGTCATAGGTGATGACGATGGCGCTCTGCGACCAGTACGGGCTGTTGGCGATGTCGTTGATCGCCCGCGCCGCGAAGGCCTCGGAGATCTGCTGATCCGAGTAAGCCGGGTGATCATCGTTGCCGATAAACACGTGTTGGATCGCCGGCGTCGGATCCGCCGGAACGAGCCCGTCGTTGTTGTCATATCCGCCGCGCAAGTAAAACACGCCGCCGTCCGACGGCAACGTTCGGCCTTCGACCGCGTCGAAGAAGTCCTTGGCGCCGTGCAGGTTGGCGTTCAGAACCTTCGGATTGTCGGCGAGATAGCCGAAATATTGCGGAGCGTTGTGATGCAGCACGTAGCCGCTGTTCGCCGACGGGGTGGAGGTCGGCGCCGTCGCCGACCCTGGCGGCTCGTAGGGATCCGCCGCGTCGTTGGCGTTGAAGCCCTGCTGATACCAACCCCACTTCACGGGGCGGTTGAAGGACGCAATCTTGCGGATGTCATCTTGCACGTCGCGCAGATCGGCCGTCGGATTCGGGTCGCTCTTGATGACCGCATCGATGTCGTGTCCCATGAACGACAGCGGTTGCGTCGCGAAGGTCAGATTGAGCGCCGGATTCGCCGGGTTCTCATCGAAGTTGTACGGCGGCTTGACGGTGTTCGTGTCGAGATTCGAACCGGGGAACGGACCGGGATCGGCGACGATTGGAACGTAGGCGTTGCTGATCGAGGGCGTGACGTTCGAACCGTAGACGGCGCCGAGCGGATTCGGGAAGGTCGGGTTGGCGTAGGTGGTCGCCACTCCTTCATCGGGATGCAAAGCCCACTGTGTCTCGCCCGACTGCCCGGCGATGATCGCGATCGCGTTCGGCGTCGAAGGCCCGACGATCGTCTGACGGAAATTGTCGAACAGGACGAAGTGTTTCGCCCAGCTCCACATGAACGGGATCGTATCGCAATCGATGTGGCTGATGTCGGTTTCGGCCTTCTGCGCCTGCGCCAGCGTGACCGCCGTCGGCGTCGCGCCGGTCTTGGTCACGATGGCTCCGGATGAATTGGTTGTCAGGCCTTCCTGATTCATCGCGTAGCGGTCATTGGCGGATACCCCAGTCGTGGGGTCGACATGCAGATCGTTCGCCATGCCTTGGTGGCTGTGGTCGACGGAGATCTCGTCGGCCGGGAAAATCGGAATGACCTTGCCGGCGCCGACGACCGCCTGGGGCATCAGAAACGGCGAAATCGTTTTGACGTTCAGAGACGTATCGAGATAGCGCTGAGCGAAGCTCGGCGTCGCGTTGGCCGGCGTGAAGCCTTTGGGCGCCTCGAAAAGGCCGTTAGCGCCCGGATAGGTGCCGAAATAGTGGTCAAACGACTCGTTCTCGTGAAAGATCACGAAGACGTATTTCACCTTCTTTCGCAGAAGCTCGATCTTCCGCTCGAGCGACCGGTGATCGTCTCCAACTCGGTCGCCGTCATTCCTGGCGCCGCCATAGGCGCCGTCCCACTCCCCGCCAATCGCCATGGCGTTCGAAACCATTGCCATCACGCCGAGCGCGGCGACGGCGGCTTTGCGATACCTTATGCTGCGCATACGGCTCACCCCCCAATTAGAAGCTGATACGTTTAGTGGCGTTCGGACATTGCGCGACGCCACTGGCGCCAACACGTAAAGTGGCCAAATTGCTAGTTGATGACAGTTCTCGGACGTTTCTGTACAGGCGCCGGCGCTGCTTAGGCAGTTTCATTCGATCGGCCGACGGATTTGTCTTCGACAATGCGGTCATCGGTTGGCGGAGCGCGCGCCACGGCGACGACGATAGGCTTGCGGATGGTCGGCAGCGTCGGTCGAAGCGGGCTGGCTGAAATTCAACTTCCTCCCGCTCGCGGCGGCGATGCGAAGACGCTGGGGGAAGGCTTAGGCGATCAAGGTCGCCAGCGCGCGACGATGAAGACCTCGCCATGGGCGGCCTTCAAAGTGGTCGCGGTCTTTGCGCCGCTGACGAGCCTGGTCGCAGACCCGACGCGACTTGATCGTCGCGGCCAGCGTTCGAAGAGTAGCGTCAGCCAGCTCGTGTTTCTGCTCGCCGAACAATTTCCGACACGTTGATTGTGGGTCGGCAAGCGGCGCGCGAACGCGACGCTGTGATCGCCTGGCGCGGCGCTGAGGCGCCGGCGAAAATGGCGCCTGCGCGGCTGTGTTCTCGCTGGCGATCTCGTCTACACCTAAGAGAATCTGACCGGCTCCGATCCGGCCGGATCCGGCGGGGGTTGCGGGGGTTAGAGTCGCGGGTTGAAATTGGCGCTGAAGCGCCGGGGGAGCAACGGGCGATCGGCGCAGCTGACCCGGGCTTTCCGCCGAGACCTGATCCGCCTCGGTCGCCGCGCGCTCTAGCGTCGGCCGCCTTCGCGCAAGAAGGCCTCGAAGGCGCGCAGCGTCGCCGCCGACACGTAGTGCTCAATGCCTTCGGCGTCCGCTTCGGCCGCCTCGCGCGGCGCGCCGAGCGCGAGCAGCACATCGACCACCAGACGATGGCGCTGATGCACGTTCTTGGCCATCGCGAGGCCAGCCTCCGTGAGGAAGATTCCGCGATAGGGGCGGGCGGTGACAAGCCCCTCGCGCTTCAGTCGCGCGATGGTCTTGGAGACGGTCGGGTGGGCGACGCCGAGACGACGGGCGATGTCGGCCATGCGCGCCTCGCCGTTGGCGGCGATCAGGTCGGCGATCAGTTCGGTGTAGTCTTCGAGCGTCGCGGCCGAGCGCGCGGTGCGCGCCTTGCTGAAGCGTCGCGCCTGCGCCGCCTCGGTTGCGACTTGCGCGTCTTCGCCCTTCCGCCCTGCTCGACTGTCCTTGGCAGCCACACCGCCCTCGCTCAATTTGTCGCGATCCCGCGTCATAGCCAGCGGCGACACAATGTCCTTGGCGTCGTTAATATGCAGCCGTGGCTGCAAACACAATACCGACTTGCGCGAAGGCGCCTCGCTCAGCGCGCTGGCCGCCAGGATTGCGCCAGCCAGCTATGTCGTGGAATGTAAACAATTTTTGTCGCGTTCGGGCGGACCCAAGGCGGCTCGGCGGAGGCCGACGCGGCGCGATGTCGCACGGTGGCCGCGTCCCGTGTCGCCAAGGCGGCTCGACGGCCCACTCCAGGATAAACCCTCCACTTCCGAGTGAATACAAGGGGTATCAAATACGCCTATTGACAGAAATGTAGCAGTGGCTACGTTAGCAGCAACAACGCAGTTTGGCGGCGCCGGAAATCCGCGGTCGCCGTCCTAGGAGGTCCCGTGAGCGACAGCACGATGAACTTCGGATACGCGAAGTCCTCCGTCGTCGGCGCGGAGGAGCTCTTCACCTACGAGGACGTTCTGCGCGCCCGCGATCGTTTGAAGGTGCTCAAGAGTCGCGCCGCCAAGAGTTCGCTGCGGCTGCTCTGGCTGCTGGCCGGTCCGGGCGTGCTGGTCATGATCGGCGAGAACGACGGCCCGAGCATGGTCTCCTACGCGACCACCGGCGCGACCTACGGGATCGGCTTCTTCGTTCCGTTCGTCCTGCTCACCTTCCTGATGGCGTACGTGGTGCAGGAGATGACGGTGCGGCTCGGCGTGGCGACCCATCGCGGCCATTCCGAGCTCATCTTCCAGCGCTTCGGCCCGTTCTGGGGCTATTTCGCAATGGCCGATCTGCTGTTCGGCAATCTGCTGACGCTGGTCACCGAGTTCATCGCCATTCAGGCTGGCGGCCTCTATTTCGGCGTGCCGGCTTGGGCGTCGGTCGCCATCGGGGTGGCGCTGGTCATCGGCTCGCTGGCCTTCCGGCGCTACGCGACGTGGGAGCGCATGCTGATGGGGCTCGCCGCGTTCAACCTGCTGTTCGTTCCTGCGGCGTTGCTGGCGCATCCGGACGGCGCGCAGCTGACCCATGCGCTCGCCACATGGGGGCCGGTGCCGGGCGGCTTCACCACGGCGTTTCTGACGCTGGTCCTGGCCAACGTCGGCGCGACCGTGACGCCGTGGATGATCTTCTTTCAGCAGAGCGCGGTCGTCGACAAGGGCCTGACCCGCGCCGACCTGCCGCAGGGCCGGATGGACACCGCGATCGGCGCCGTCCTGGCCGCCGTGGCGGCGATCGCGACGCTCGTGGCGACCGCGCCGCTTTTCGCCGCCAAGGTCGACGTTTCGCAATTCGCCAACGGCGCCGATTTCGCGACCGCTCTGGCCCCGCTGATCGGTTCGACCGGCGCCTCGCTGTTCGCGCTCGGCATCCTCGAGGCGGGGCTGATCGCCGCGATGACGATCTCCACCAGTTCGTCCTACTCGCTCGCCGAGACGATGTCGGCGGCCGAAACGACCTCAGCGCGGCACAGCCTGAATCTCGACTTCGCCCACGGACGCTTGTTCTACGGCGCGGCGATCGTTTCGACGATCTTTGCGGCGGGCGTGGTGCTGATCCCCGGCGCGCCGCTGCTCGTCATGACCCTGACCGTCAACGTCATCGCCACCCTGTTGATGGCGCCGGCGCTGCTGTTGCTGCTGCTGCTGGCCAACGACACCGAGATCATGGGGGACCTGGCGAACGGCCGGTTGGCCAACCTGGCGGGCGGGACGATCGTCGTCGCCATCGCGTTGGTCGGCGCGCTCTACGGCGTGATCACCGCTTTCCCCAACCTATTGTCCAATTAGGAGCGTTTCCATGGCGTACGATCCGGCGCTGATCAGCGCGCTCGAACCCGGCCAGCTCGTCGCGGCGACCATGCGGCCCTTGCCGCGCCGCAAATTGTCCAAAGGGGTCCTGGCGCTGCTGGTGCTGCTGCGCGTCTTCATCCTGATCGCGGTCCCGGTCGTGATCTACGCATTCGTCCACGCGCTCCTGACGCCGCATTAGTCGCGCCGGTCGGCGGCGCGACGTTCGTTTTGACCGGCCCTTAACTCAACGCCAGAACGCGTCGCGCTTTCGCTGCGGAGGTCAGGCGTCCGCCCTGGCGATGCGGCCGGCGCGGCGGGCGAAGACGCGCTCGAGGCCGGAAAGCGCGTCGTAAAGGATAACGGCGAGCCCAGCGACGACGACGCCGCCTTGGACGACAAACGATAGGTTGTTCGACAGCAGCCCGGCGATGATGACTTCGCCGAGGCCCTTGGCGGCGACGGTTGAGCCGATGGTGGCGGTGGAAAGCCCGATGACCGCCGACAGCCGGACGCCTTCGAGAATCACGGGAAGCGCGAGCGGCGCTTCGACCTGCCACAGCCGCTGCGTCCCGGTCATGCCCATGCCGTCAGCCGCGTCGACGACCTCTTGCGGCAGAGTCGTCAAGCCGGTCACGGTGTTCTCGAAGATCGGCAGCAGGCCGTAGAGAAAGAGCGCGATCAGCGTCGGCTGGTCGCCGAAGCCGACGATCGGCACGGCGAGCGCCAGGACCGCGACCGGCGGGAAGGTCTGGCCGATGTTCACGATCGAGCGCGACAGCGGCAAGAACTCGGCGCCGATAGGCCGCGTGACGAGGATGGCCAGGCCGACGGCGACGACGGTCGCGGCGCCGATCGCGATCGCCACGATGGAGAGATGCGATAGCGTCAGCGACAGCAGGCTGGCGCGGTCGTAGATGACCGGCTGGCCGGCGTCGCACAACGGGGCGAGCAGCGGTCGGAACAGGTCCGGGCGGATCAGGAAGGCGGCGAGCGCGGCGACCGCCAGCGCGCGCAGGAGGATCGGCGCCGATCGCGCGAAGCGGCGCGTCACGTCGGCGTCCCCGCGCGGTCGATCAGCCGGGCGAGCGTGACGCGGCCGATGACCCGACCGTCGCCCCCGGCGACCGGAGCCGCCGCTCTGCGCGACCACAAGAGTTCGGCGAGAACGCCGCGCAGATCGGCGTCAGCCGCGACGACCGCGCCCTCGGCCTCGCCGGGCTCGACCGCCTGGGCCACGGTTTCGAGCGACAACAGGCGGAAGGGGCGATCGCCGACGCCGATCAGCGCTGCGACGAACGGGGTCGCCGGATGAACGAGGATCTCGGCTGGCGGCGCGTATTGCAGGAGCTTGCCGCGGTCCATGACGGCGATGCGGTCGCCGAGGCGGATCGCCTCCTCCATGTCGTGGGTGACGAGAATGATCGTCGTCGAAAGCTGGCGCTGGATCGCCTTGAGATCGTCCTGGGCCTTGGCGCGCACCAGCGGGTCGAGCGCACCGAATGGCTCGTCCATCAACAGCAGTTTCGGCTCCGCCGCCAAAGCGCGCGCGACGCCGACGCGCTGCTGCTGGCCGCCGGACAGTTCATGGGGATGGCGCCGCGCGAAGATCGCCGGATCGAGCTGGAAGAGATGGAGCAGTTCCCCGACCCGCGCGTCGATGCGGCGGCGGTCCCAGCCGAGTAGCGTCGGCACGGTCGCGATGTTCTGCGCCACGGTGCGATGCGGGAAGAGGCCGTGGCTCTGGATTGCGTAGCCGATGCGTCGACGCAATTCGTGGACCGGCAACTCGGCGGTGTCCGCGCCGTCGATCCAAACGCGCCCGGAGGTCGGTTCGACGAGCCGGTTGATCATGCGCACCAGCGTCGACTTGCCGGAGCCGGAGGCGCCGACGATGACGGTGAGGGCGCCGGCTTCGACGATCATGCTGACCTCGTCGACCGCGACGTCGACGCCGTAGACTTTTCTGAGGCCTTCGATTGCGATCATGGCCGCGCTCCGCTGACGAATTCGACCGTCGCGTCGAGAACGATGGCGGCGGCGAAGGCGAGAAGGACGGTCGGCAGGGCGCCGAGCAGAATGAGGTCCGGCGCGGTCTGACCAAGACCGGCGAAGACGAATACGCCGAAGCCGCCGCCGCCGATCAGCGCGGCGATGGTCGCCAGTCCGATATTCTGGACCAGGACGATGCGAACGCCGGTCAGGATCACCGGCAGCGCCAGCGGCAGTTCGACCGAAAACAACTGCTGGCGACTGGTCATGCCCATCCCGCGGGCGGCGTCGACGACGTCGCGCGGCACGTTGTCGAGGCCGACGACCGTATTGGCCGCCATCGGCAGCAGCGAATAGAGAAAGAGCGCCAGGAAGGCCGGCGCGGCGCCGATGCCGTGAACGCCGAGCGCCGCGGCGCCGGGGACGTGGTTGGAGACCCAACCGAGCGGCCCGATCAGCATGCCGAACAGCGCGATCGACGGGATCGTCTGGATCGCATTGAGGGTATTGAGCGCGGGCGCGCGCAGTCCCCGCCTGCGCTCCATCAGGACGCCGAGCGGCAGGCCGACCACGACCGCCGCGGCGAGCGAACCGACCGCGAGAACGAGGTGCGCGCCGGCTTCGCGCCAGAACACGTCGGCGCGGGTGGCGTATTCCTTGAGGATCGACAGTTCGTTCCACAGGCCGGACCACAGCGCGAGCGCAAACGCCGCCGCGCCCAGCGCGAGCGCCAACACGCGCGCCAGAGGGCCGAGTTTCAAACGCACAACGGAATCGGCGAACAGGATCGAGCCCGCGAAAGTGAGCGCCCAGAAGCCTGCCGCTGGCGCGACCCGGGCGTAGCGGTCGCCGGTGGGCGTCAAGTGGTCGGCCGCGACGCCGATCAGTCCCGCGAGTGCGACGGCGAACACGATCGCCGTCGCGAGCCGCGTGCGCGCCGAAGTCCTGAAGAGCGAGATTGCGGCGGCGCCGAGCACGGCCAGCGCGAACAGCGCGGCGGCGAGCGCCGGCAGCGCTGCGAAAAAGAACTTGGCCTCGCCGGCGACAATCCGGTTCGCCCGGAACACCGCGAACGGCGAGGCCGCGCCGACGGCGAGCAGCGCGGCGACGACGACGCCGAGCTTGTCGAGGCCCAGGCGCGCGATGCCTACGGGCGGGGCGACGAAAGCGGCCATGGGACTCCTCGGGCGGGCGCGCGACCCGATGCGCCAGGGCGGAAGGGCGACGCCCGTAGCCGGCGCGCCGTCGCCTCCGCGCCGGCGATTTCTTACTTCAGGAAGCCTTTGGACTTGAGGAAGTCCTCGGCGACCGCCTTGGCCGGCTCTCCGCCAACCTGGACGCGCGCGTTGAGTCCCTGCAGCGTGGCGAGGTCGAGGGCTGCGAAGATCGGCTTGAGAATGTCGGCGATCTTGGGATTGGCCTGCAGCGCCGCCTCGCGGATGATCGGGGTCGGACGATAGACCGGCTGCACGCCTTTGTCGTCGTCGAGCACGACGAGGCCGGAGGGCTGGATTGCGCCATCGGTGCCGTAGACCATGGCGGCGTTGGCGCCGTTGGTCTGTTCGGCGGCGGCCTTGATTGTCGCGGCGGTGTCGCCGCCGGAGAGGACGATCAACTGGTCGGGCGAGAGCTTGAAGCCATAGGCCGTCTGGAAGGCCGGCAGGGCGGCGGGGGAATTGACGAACTCCGCCGAGGCGGCGAGCTTGGCGTTGCCGCCGCCGGAAATCCACTTGCCGAAGTCGGAGAGCGTAGCCAGCTTCGCTGAAGCCGCGACTTCCTTGCGCAGCGCGATCGCCCAGGTGTTGTTGGCCGGCGAGGGCGTCAGCCAGACGATCTTGTTGGCGTCGTAGTCGAGTTTCTTGGCTTCCTCATAGCCTTTGGCGCCGTCCTTCCAGATTGGATCGTCGGCTTTGTTGAAGAAGTAGGCGGCGTTGCCAGTGTACTCCGGATAGATGTCGATTTCGCCCGCCGCAATCGCCTTGCGCACGACCGGCGTGCCGCCGAGCTGGATGCGGTCCTCGACCTCGACGCCGTTGGCCTTGAGCGCCAGGGCGATGACGTTGCCCAGCACGCCGCCTTCCGTGTCGATCTTGGATGAAACTACGACCTTGGCCGAGGCCGCGGTCGCGACCGTCGCCGCGAGCAGGGCGGCGGCGAACAAAACTGGTAGGCGCATTGTCGACTCCCCTGGATTGGGCCGCTGTGCCGGCGGCGGAGATCTAGACGCCGTGATGAATGCGGCGAAATGGCGCCGCCGGCGCCACGCCCCAGTTGAGCAGATCGAGGCAGCCGCGGATCAGCGTCTCGCTGCAACCGGTCTGGCCGGCCAGCGCGCTGTTGGCGCGGATCGCCGGCGCCGCTTCGAACGCAACGCGGCCGCGGTGAACGCGCTCGAGCCCCTCGGCGGCGGCGGCGACCTCGACGTCGCCGCGTCCGATCCGCGCCAACGTCGAATAGCCGCGCGGCTTGCCATCGAGCGCGACGGCCGGAACGGTCCTCGCCGCCTCTTTCGCAATTCCAGGAAATGCCATTTTCTGCGTGCCTTATGCGACGGCGGTGACGCCGCCTTCGCCGTGACCAGGGTCGTGGACCGGATACAGCCGCGTTTGTCGCATGCGCCGTCGGGCTCGGCGAGCGTTCGTTTCGCGGCGCCGCAGATGAAGGCGGCGAGGTCGCCCTTGGCAACGAGCGCGTCGGCGACGCCCGCCTCCTTGGCCTGGGTGCGGATCAGATTGCCGTTGTCGAACGCCTCCGCGCCGCGTCGCCGGGATTCGAGCGACGCGCTCGGGGTCGACTTCGACGCAAAGGATCGCCGCGCCGACTATCCGTCGGGCGAGCGGCTGAAAGCCGCCCATGCCGCCGAGACCGGCGGCGAGAACGAAACGACCGCGCAGGTCGCCGCCGATTCTCAGGCGAGTCCGTCGGCTTGACGCCGCTGCCGTAGTACCGGTATCCACAAGGGGGATTCGTTCGCTGGCGGGGTGCCGGCGCTTAGTTGAAAAAGATGGAGTTTGGCCAGCGTCGGCCGGCGTTCGTAATCGCGTTCGGCGATTCCGTTGGAGGGGGCGTTGGAATGGTGGCGCCGATTTTTGCGCTCTTAGGCGTGTTTGGCGGCCTCGTCCTCGCGCCGGAGTCGATCGATCCGTCGTCGCTTGCCGCTCTCAGTTCCGATTCGTTCGCAATCGTCGGAGGGTCGGAGCTCATGCACCTGACCGAGTTCCAGGCGCATTATCCTGAGGCGCACGCCGACTACATTTACGGCGGCCTATCCTGGCAGCAGTTCCGCCCGCGCGTGGCGGTTTCGGAATCGACGCATGGCGACTTCTGGGCGGGGGCCGGCGTCGATTACGAGAAGTACTGGTCAATCAACAAGAACCAGGCGATTTTTGTGGGCATGAGCTTCCTGCCTGGCTACTACAAGCCGGGGTCGCTCAAGCTTGGCAGTCCGCTCGAATTCCGCACCCAGATCGAAGTCGGTCTGGTGGAAATCAATCACTGGCGATTCTCGGTCTACGTCGAGCACAGGTCCAACGCCGGAATCGGCCGCACCAACCCCGGCGTCGAGGGGATCGGCGCAAACCTTGGGCTCAGCCTCTGAGCCCTGCCTCTCCCGCCGTCATCGTCACGCGCGCAAGGGACGCTTAGCCGGCGCCGCGCCGCCCGGTTCGCGCCGTGGCGGCGCGGCGCCGCACGCGAGGGCCGCCGGACGCCCGGTCGAACTCGTAGGCGAGCCCGGCGCCGGCGGCGATACGCAACGCCGGCGCCGCGGCCCCGCCGCCTTGCGGCGATCAGTGGCGCGTCAGCACCTTCTTCCAATCTCGCGGGATATATTCGAGTAGCTTGTTGAAGCCCGGCGTCGCCTTGGCCCAGGCGCTCAGCGCGTGCCGCAAGTAGGTCTCGCGCGCGTAGGCCTTGGAATCGACCCAGCAGAACTGCAGGCTCTTGCGTTCGCTCTTCTGCGGCAGAAAGCCGTGCCAGGACTTTTCGGACACCTTGAACAGGCACATCTTGCCGTATTCCGGCGCGTACTCGAAGGCGTAGTCGTCGCGGTTGTTGCTGCGCAGGATGCGCAGGCGGCCGCGTTCGTAAGGATACTCGCGCGTGAAGCCGAGCAGGACGGTGAAAAGCTTGTGCTTCGAATCGGGGTGGGCGTAGCCCTCGTTGTAGTGTCCCGTCGTGCTTCCCATCATGACCATGGTGGGATAGCCCTTGCTCAGATCGACGCCGAACTTCTGCTCGACGATTTTGCGAAAGCGCGGGTTCAGGAGGTCCTTGAGCACCGCGTCGAACTTGGGGCCGTAGCGGAGATTGGGAACGCCATAGGTCCCGCGATGGGGAATCGCCGGCGTGTCGGCGATGATCTCCTCCTTCATGCTGGCCGGCATGACGTTTTCGACATACGCGTAATCATAAGGGTCGTGGCGAACCTCCATCGCCGCGAGAACCGATTCGTCGAGCACGGAAAATGGTTGATCGGTGGAAGTCATCTGTCCATTCCTTTTCAGATCTCTAGACGCCGCGGTCAGCGGCTGGCGGCCTTCGCCTCGTCTCGGCAGAGTCGATGTTCAGCTCTTTTCGATTGGTCGGCCGGCGTCAGCAGAGGATTTCAGCTCGTAGTCGCCGCCGGCGATGCGCAAGGCGCGGGCGTGAACCAGCGCATCGGCCACGGCTTTGCGCCCCTCCGCCAGGATGCGGCCGAAGGTGTGGCGCGAGACGCCCATGCGCGACGCTGCGTTTTCCATCGTCAGCTCCTCGAGGTCGGCCAGTCGTATCGCTTCAAATCCCTCGACCGACAAGCAAGCCTCGCTCAAATCCCGCAAAGGAATGGCGCGCGGCTTGAAGTAGGTGGCCTTCGGCATGCCGGCGATGCGGCGGCACAGGCGCGGTCGAGCCACGGCGTCCCCATTGATTTGCTCAAACGCGCGTTATGAACTCCGATTGAGATTGTCAAACGTAGCGGCGGGGCGCGCCGAGCGCTGGACTCAAATCAAATCAGAGCGCCGTTCGACCCCGACCGGCTTCCCGCCGCGCCGCTCGACACACGATTAGACAGCGGATAACTTTGATGAATTCGACCTTGCCGGAAATTCGGCCGTGGACGTCGAAAGCGGCGTCGAGCTTCAAACGTAGTCCCGCGCGCAGCGACAATGTGTCGCCGCCGAAGCAAGCGCTTCGCACAATCCCGAAGTCGCGTTCGACCGAGCGACCGCGCCGATTGGCGTTCGACGCGCGCCGTGGATTTGACCGCGAGCAATGACAATCAAGGCGGCCGGCGTCATTCAGGCCGCGTTCGCTGGCCGACCGGAACAGAATGACAAGCTCGCGCCCGAGGTCGCGAAAGTTGGAATGTTGTGGAGGGTGCAATGGCCAAAGGTCAACTCAGGAGCAACAAAGAGGCCAAAAAGCCGAAGGCTGAGAAGCCGAAAGCTCACGTTTCGGCCTATAAGGCCTCGCAGATCAAGGCGCCCCAGTCGGTGACCGCGCCGGCCAAGAAGCCGTAATTGCAAACCGAACATCCCCTGAACTGAAGACGCCTGTGCGCGTCATGCGGGCGCGTTCAGCCGCCGATGCGACTCCGTCGCAACCCGCGATGAATCTCGCGGCGCGTCCAAGGGGCTGAGCGACAGCGAACGGCGTGTGTCGAGAGGCGGGGCCTTGCGATTGGCCTTCGCCGTGATCTGACGTCGACCGTCGTTCGCCGCTCTTCCGATCGTCTCACCAACGAAGTCGCCGCGTCGCCTCTGCGCGCCGCGCGCCGCGTCGCGTCGACGTCCGCCGACCGCGAAGAACCTGCGTCAGCACACCGCATTGTCGTCGTATACGGTCTTGTATACGACGATCTACGGAGGACAGCGGGCTAGGCGCCAACCTTCCCGCTGCATTGGACCGTCGAAGACAACCGGCCAGTCGCACAAGTGAAGACAATCTTTATCGACAAGGAGTCGTATTTCGACTCCGCCCTGCTCATGCTCACGAGCCAGGAGGTGAAGAAGACCTCAGGCGTGCGTGACGCAACCGTCGCCATGGGCACGGCGATGAACCTCGATCTGCTGCGCTCGCTCGGCTTCGACGCCACGGCGCTCGCCGAAGCGACGCCCAACGATCTTCTCATCGCCATCGACTGCGAATCGCCCGAGAGCGCCAACGCCGCGCGCGCCGCGGCCAAGCAGGCGCTGAGCCGCAAAGCGAAGCCGGCGACCGGCGACGCGGCGCATGTCGCGCCGACCAACCTCGCCTCCGCCCTCGGCGCTCAGGCCGACGCAAACCTGGCGGTGATCTCCCTGCCGGGCGCTTACGCCGCGCGCGAAGCGCGCATGGCGTTGGAAAACGGCCTGCACGTGATGCTGTTTTCCGACAACGTCTCTCTCGAGGACGAGATCGCCCTCAAGGCGTTGAGCCGACGCAAGGGCCTGCTGATGATGGGGCCCGATTGCGGCACCGCCATCATCAACGGCATGCCGCTCTGTTTCGCCAACGTCGTCAAGCGCGGTCCGGTCGGCGTGATCGGCGCCTCGGGCACTGGCATCCAGGAAGTGACCTGCCTCATCGACCGCGCCGGATCGGGCGTCAGCCAGGCGATCGGCGCCGGCGGCCGCGACCTGAAAAACGAACGGGTCGGCGGCGCGACGACGCTGATGGGCATCGAGGCGCTCGCCGGCGACGACGAAACCAAGGTCATCGTCATCATTTCCAAGCCGCCGGCGAAAGCGGTGGCGGATCAGGTGGTCGCGGCGCTCGAGCGCGCCGGCAAGCCTGCCGTCGCGTTCTTCGTCGGCGCGGCGCCGGAAGCGCGCCGGAACGGCTCAATCGTCCATTTCGCCGGCAATCTCGAGGAGACCGCCGCGATGGCCGTCGCCCTGGCGACGGGCAAGCGCTATGCGCGGCGCGACTTCACGGCCACCGAGGCCGAGATCGAGGCGATCGTCAGACGTGAAACCCGCCGCCTCGCGCCGTCGCAGCGTTACCTGCGCGGCTACTTCACCGGCGGCACGCTCGCCGACGAGGCCTGGATCGTCGCCCACCGCGCGACCGGCGCCGTTCATTCCAACAATCAGACCGATCCCCGCTTCGTGTTGGCCGACCCCCGCCGTTCGATCGGCGACACGGTGGTTGATCTCGGCGACGACGCCTTCACCGTCGGTCGCCCGCATCCGATGATCGACCCCAGCGCGCGCGTCGAGCGGATGATGGCCGAGCGCAACGACAGCAAGATCGCGGTCGTCGAGGTCGACGTCGTCATTGGTTACGGGTCGCACGCGGATCCGGCGGGAGCGCTCGCGCCCGCGGTCGAAGCGATGCGCGCGGCGGCGCGCAAGCGCGGCGGCTATCTGCCGGTTCTCGCTTCAATCACCGGGACCGCCGGCGACCCGCAGAACTTCGCGCAGCAGAAGGCGAAGCTCGAGGCGGCGGGTTGCGTCGTCATGCCCTCGAACCACCAAGCTTGCGCGCTGGCGACCAAGATTCGCGAGCGAGTTGGGGCGCGCAGAAAGAACAGAAAGGCAGGCGCGCGATGACTGAGCAATCCCGCGTCGCGCCCGTGACGGCGCTGTTCAACAGCCGACTGTCGGTCGTCAACCTCGGCCTTGCTTCTTTCGCCGACAATCTTGCCGCCGTCGGTGCCGAGGTCGTCCAGGTGGACTGGCGACCGCCGGCGGGCGGCGACGAAGTCGCGCTCGCTGCGCTCGATCGTATCGCCAACAGTGAAACTGACGTCGAGGCGGCCAACAAGAAGGCCGTCGACATTCTGCTCGCCGCCAAGCCGACGCTGATCGATATCGGCGTCGCCGGCGAGGTCATCCCCGGCATGACGCCGACCACCGTTCTCCATTCCGGACCGCCGGTGACCTGGGAGCGGATGTGCGGCCCAATGAGGGGCGGCGTGATCGGCGGGCTCATCTACGAGGGCCTGGCGAAGGACCGCGCCGAAGCCGAGGCGCTCGCCGCCTCCGGTCGGATCACGTTCGCGCCCTGCCACAGCCACGGCGCCGTCGGCCCGATGGCCGGCATCGTCACCGCGAAGATGCCGGTGTGGATCTTCGAGAACGCCGCTTTCGGCAACCGCACCTACTGCACGGTCAACGAGGGGCTCGGCAAGGTGCTGCGTTATGGCGCCTTCTCTGACGAAGTGCTCACCCGCCTGCGCTGGATCGAGACGGAGCTTTATCCCGTCATGAAGAAGGCGCTGAAGCTGCACGGCCCGATCGACATGAAGGGCGTCATCGCGCAGGCGCTGCAGATGGGCGACGAGGGCCACAACCGCAACCGCGCCGGCACCTCGCTGATCATCCGCGAACTCGCGCCCTTCCTCGTCCAGCTCGGCGAGCCGGTCGAGGCGATCGTGCGGATTCTGAACTTCCTCAACGCCAACGACCACTTCTTCCTCAATCTGTCGATGCCGTCGTGCAAGTGCGCGCTCGACGCCGCCCGCGGCGTCAAGGGCAGCTCGATGATTGTCGCCATGGCGCGCAACGGGACCGACTTCGGCATTCAGATTTCCGGCCTCGGCGACCGCTGGTTCACCGGACCGGCTTCGATGGTGGAAGGGCTCTATCTGCCGGGTTATTCCGCCAAGGACGCGGCGCCCGACATCGGCGATTCCGTGATCACCGAGACAGCGGGCATCGGCGGCTTCTGCATGGCCGCCGCGCCGGCGATCGTGAAGTTCGTTGGCGGCTCCCCCCAGGACGCGATCGCCTACACCACCCGCATGTACGAGATCACGCTGGCGGAGAACGCCGCCTATCAGATCCCGGCTCTCGACTTCCGTGGTTCGCCGACCGGCGTCG
>Ga0224559_1000657_pt1 | contig 21754 bp, 21 predicted proteins | sample 714S33034metaG_FD_180676 | JGI IMG/M metagenome (GOLD analysis project Ga0224559, IMG submission 180676) | Peat soil microbial communities from Stordalen Mire, Sweden - 717 S3 30-34 | ecosystem: Environmental > Terrestrial > Soil > Wetlands > Peat | place: Sweden: Norrbotten County, Stordalen... | reverse complement strand
AATTTAAATTCATTGCAGTCGATATAATAATAAATGCCTCGGTGGCTCAGTTTGGTAGAGCGCGTGACTCGTAATCTCGTGGTCGAGGGTTCAATTCCCTCCCGAGGCTCTGCTTTTTTTAAGGATTGGAGGGTATATAGATGATTAAATCTATAAATAAGCCTATACACACAGATATTACATCAGATCCACTGTACATAGAATACATAAACTACCGCAATTTAAGTTCAGCAATCATAAAAAGCTACAACAGAAAACTTACAATGTACTAAGAGAAGGAACAAACATTCTATTTTACCATAAATATAGATAGATAAAAAAAAATTTTGTGATGTTAATTACGAAAACTTACAATTTTTAGCAATTATCATCCTTATATATCTTATTTCATGCGCTATTATTTGATTTAACAATAAATATTGCCTTTAAATTTTTCTGCGTGTTTCAGTTAGACTATTCGAATGGATATCCATTTCTAACTTTATCATAATTATTGAAAAAGTAAAAAATTGAAAATGTTTAGTTTTTGATAGTTCACATTTTATGTAGTCATTGATCTTCTAAATAGTATTACGGCAAGACTCATCGTAACTATTCCAAAGGCTACAAGTATGAGGATTTGAATTATTACATCGCTTATATTCGCGTTTAACAACATCACTTTTCGCATTGCATCTGCTGCATAGGTTAATGGTATTATCTTAGAAATGTCTTGCATAAACCATGGCATCTGTTGTATGGGAAAGAATATACCTGCAAGAAACATCATAGGGAACATTATCAAATTTACGATTGTAGTACCCGTGGCTTGATTCTTTGATGATGAAACAGCTAATATTCCAATCCCTACGAAGCTGAAAATACCTAATAGTAATAGGAAGAATGCTAGTAGAATGCTTCCTTGAATTGTAACGCCAAAAAATATGATGGCTATTGCTAGGACTAAAATAACTTGTGCAAATCCTTTAACGCATAGTGATGCAGTGTATCCTAGTATGATAGAGATTTGGTTGATTGGTGCAGATAGCATACCATCAAATGTTCCCATTTCCCTTTCCTTTGAAATTGCCTCTGGAATTCCGGTCATAACCGTTATCATAACAATCATGATCATTAGTCCCGGTGCCAAGAAATTGAAATAATTTGATTTACCGGGTATTGTTGTTTCAATATTTTGGGTAAATGGAAAAACTATTGACTGTGCATTTACTGTAGTTGAACCCATTTTTACAACATTGATCTCTGCTTGCATACCATTTAAAGCTGTGATAGTATTTGATGCAGCACTCTCAATTGAAGATGAAAGTTGTGGATTACTGTTATCTACATATACAATTAAATTCCCAGATTTGCCATTTGTCAAATTATTCGAAAAACCAGGAGGTATAATAAACGTCCCATACACGTTGCCTCTATCGATTTGAGTCTTGGCCTCTTCAATGCTTGAATAATTTACTATGTTCATAGCACCCGAATTTTTATTCATATTTTCTATTTGTGTTACTAATGCACTACTGGCTTGACCATTGTCAAGGTTTACTATTCCCATTGGCATGTGTTGTTCTGTGGTAGCACTTGGAAAAATATAGCCAAACAAGAGTAGAAATGCAATTGGCAGAATTATTAATGCAGCCACTGACTCACGGTTACGTCTAAGTGCGAGCAAGTCCTTTTGCATTATGTGATAACTGTCTTTTAGTATGTATGTTATGTTCATAGAATTACCTTACCCTAGTCTGTGGATTATTGTTATGTTCTAATATGTTTGATTTTTCATTTACATGGTCACGAATTTCTTTACCTGTTACTGTCAGGAAAACATCTTCTAGTGTTGGTTCGTTACTATTGGTAATTGAGGATATGTCTCCCCCTTCGATTCTAATGGTGTCAATGATTTGGTTGAGTGCTCCCGTACCGTTTGCACTAATTTTAAGATTATTATCATCTTGTTGTGCCAATGCTGTTACAACTTTAAGTGATCTAATTTTTTCTACCATTTTAGATGTTAGATTCGTAATCTTAGTTTTGAAAATGGAAGTGTCACTCTTAGATATTATGTTTTTCAGATTTTGAGGTGTATCTAAAGCTGCAATCTTACCATGGTCAATAATCGCGATACGATGACTCAATGCTTCTGCTTCTGTCATTGCATGTGTTGTTAATATGACTGTAACTCCGTTATTGTTAATATCCCGGATAATCTCTCTGATAGCAAATGTAGTTTGAGGATCTAAGCCCAATGTTGGTTCATCCATGAAAAGTATTTCCGGTTCGGGTAAAAGTGCTCTAATGACATTAATACGTTGTTTCATACCTGTTGAAAACTTAGATATTTGTGTATCTTTCCATTTCTGCATATCTACTAGATTAAACAATAGATCAATTCGTTCCTCTCGTTTTTGCTTTGGCATTTTATAAAGTTTACCAAAGAATCTCAAGTTTTCAGCTGCAGTTAAATCATCATACATTATCATTTTTTCTGCAACTAGCCCAATCTTTTCTCGAACTTTTGATGGATCTTTTATAAGATCATAACCTGCAATCAAAGCAGAACCTGAAGTTGGTTTTGCAAGGGTACAGAGCATCCTTATAGTTGTACTTTTACCTGCTCCATTTGGACCAAGAAAACCAAATATCTCACCCCTTTCTACCCGTAGTGATAAATCATTGACCGCAGTAAAATCACCAAACTTCTTTGTAATGTTATTTAACTCTAACGCGTATTCTGTCATTATTATCACCTAATTTTGATCTTTCAAAGTTTTATTTGAATTAACAATATCTGTGCCGTTTTTCATGTTTTTCAAGAGTTTCAATGCAAGATCTTTCATTAGATCCGCTTTTACAATCGCGATACCTTTTTCTTCATCTCCAACTAATAACAAGTTGTCTGCTGGTTTTATATTAAACACATCTCTAGCTTCTTTTGGAATAACAATCTGCCCTCGTTCACCTATTTTAACAGTACCAAAAAGATATTTGCCCTTTTGTATTTCGGTCATCTATACCTTCTCCATAAATTTTTGAAAATATTCCTATTTTAATGAAATTCCTATTTTATTGTAATTCCTACTTTAATGAAAATCTTATTTAAGTGTTTCCATCAACCGTTATAAAATAAAAACTTTTAAAAAAATGAGTAGAATTTCCTTAAAATTTAAATTATAAATTATCAGAGCAAAAGGCAATTTTTAGATACTTAAAATTATTAAGCTTCAACTAAAACAAGGAGGATTATAAAATAAATCATACTATTTTATGGAAAGTAAAATATTATGAAAAATAGAAAAAATAAATTTAAAATGATAAAAAAAAGGTTAAAAAAATTTTTCACAATAGCAATTCAATTTAAATAAAAAGCAAATTCTAATTTTTATATATCAAAACAGATTTACAAAAGGACCAAAGTCCTATAACTAAAATTATTTATTAAATTCTAAAGCATATCCTCTTCCTTTTTCTGATTCAATGATATCTTGGACGTTGTTCATGTTATCTAAGATTTTAATGGCAAGATCTTTCATTAAATCCGCTTTTACAATCGCGATTCCTTTTTCTACATCTCCAACTAGCAATAAATTGTCTCCAGGTTTTATTTCAAAAACCTCTCTAGCTTCTTTTGGAATAACAATCTGCCCCCGTTCACCTATTTTAACAGTCCCAAAAAAATATTTACCCTTTTTTATTTCAGTCATCCACATACCCTCTTTTAGTTTCATTCAACAATTTGTATTTTAAATTATTTCATATTTTAATGAAATTACTATTTTATTGTAATTCCTACCTTAATGAACTTCATATTTAAATGTAACTATATAATATTTAAATTTAATATTACATGATATTTAAAAAAAATATATCAATATATATCATATTAATTTACCCATTTCATAGGCTTCTGTCATTGCTTTGGTACCTTTAATATCACCTATATTCCAAGCACCTGTACCATAAATTATGCCCATTTCATTCATATCATCAAGCACCGAAGTAAATCCTCTAAATCCTTCTACAGTCCTTTCCAATGCATCTTTCCTAGAAACTGCCGCTGTTAAAATAAAATATATGTCTTTATTATTGATTTCAGTATACCGGGAATAGGTTCTGTCGATAAGTGTTTTCATTTGTGCATTCATGGTGTAAAAATAAACTGGTGTTGCCATTACAATTACATCAGCTTCAATCATCTTATCCAAGACTTCAGTCATATCATCGTCTTGATCACAAATATCACCATTATTTTTACATATATCACAGGCCAGACAATAATTTATTTCTTTATTTCTTAAGAAAATTTTTTCTGTTTGATTGCCTGTTTCTTTTGCGCCTAATATAAACTGGTCACACAATAAATCAGAGTTTCCACCTTTTCTCGGGCTACCGGACAGCACTAATACTTTTTTACTCATTACACTTCCTCCTTATCATTAGTGTATACAACCAAGCAATTATCTATGTTCTTTATTTCTTTCAATCTGTATATTTTATTCCATTAAAAAATGTATCAAAAAATATTTTTCTTTCATTGGTTTTTGTCTCGATAATGTATTCAACAGTAAATATAAAATGAGCTGAAAAAAACTCAGAAATGTATCGGGGAGGTAAGTCTTTCAATATTTTATTTTTAATACCATCTTCTATTAATTTTATCCATTTTTTTCCAAAATCAGGGGTTTTAGCTTTGGTATCTTTAGTATGATATGGTGATAAATCAAATTGCATAATAAATCTAAATTTATTGGGATTATTTACTCCCCATTCGACATTTTCCAACCAGACCTTTTCTAAAGATTCATAACCCACTGAATGTTCCAAAAGATAAAGAAAGCTTGCGACCATGCTTTCCTCTTTTATAGATAAATATAATTTATTAATTAGATCAACCTTATTTTCAAAATATAAATAAATAGTTCCTGCTGCAACATCTGCTTCTTTAGAAATTAGAGCTGTTGATGTATTATCTATACCCTTTTCAGTAAATAGCTTCAATGCCGCTTCAAGAATTCTCTTTTTCTTATCTTCTTCAACCATTTTGACCACAAATTTTTTTTATTCCAATTTAATTTATTATAATATAATTACAAATCATTTTCCATGTTATTCCATAGCTTTTAGGATTCTATAATTACAGTTATTTTATCAATTCCATATTATGTGTATTTATAATGTTTTGGATAAATGTTAGGATTATGATCTTTTAGATTTTCTCTATTATCTATCCATTTAAGGCATTAGCTTCATGAGCACAGGAAGGAATGTTTTCGCAATTTTCATTCTATATTTTCCACCTAATTCTTTTGAAACATCATTTAAAAGTACAGGAATATTCAGTTTTTGTGGACATGCTTCTATACATTTTCCACAATTTGTACAAAGCCCTGCATGATGTTCATCACCACCACTCATAATGCCCCCTAATTGACCTAAATATAGGATAGAACTTTGTAACCCTTGTTTAAACATAAATTTATGATTATAAAAATTAAAACATCTCGGGATATCAACTCCCATCGGACATGGCATGCAGTAGCCACATCCAGTACAGTCAACTTTCATAAGATCTTCATAAACTTCTTTAACTTCATTGTAAAGTTTTAATTCATCATCATTGAGTTTATTTTGCAATGATTCATTTGCAACTTTAATATTCTCTTTAATCTGTTCTTCGTCATTCATTCCAGAAAGAACACATACTACTTCTGGATGATCCAAAACCCACCTTAAGGCCCAGTCAGCAGGACTTCTTTTAACATCAGATTTATTCCATATTGAAGTTACTTCCTCGGGCACTTTTCCACCGAGAATTCCGCCTTTTAAAGGTTCCATAATAAATACGTCAATTCCCTTTGAAGCAGCATATTTCAAGCCTTCATTACCGGCTTGATTATGATCATCTAAATAGTTATACTGGATTAGACACATATCCCAATTATAGGCATCTACAACTTCTTTAAATACATTCCCATTGTCGTGGAATGAAAATCCAATATGTTTTATTTTTCCTTTCTTTTGGGCATCTTCTAAAAATTTAAGAGCTCCTAATTCTTTTAGATTATCAAAACCACTCTTACTAATACCGTGGAGAAGATAATAATCAACATAATCAGTTTGAAGATTTTTAAGCTGTAATTCTAGATACTTCTCCATATCCTCATATTTTTTTATGTGCATTACAGGCATTTTTGTGCAGAGCTTTACTTTTTCCCGATATCCCTCCTGTAATATTTCTCCTAAAAAAGATTCACTGGATCCATAAAGATATGCGGTGTCAATGAAGTTCACGCCATTATCAATTGCATAATATATCTGTTCTTTAGCACGGTCTTTATCAACTCTTCCAGTTTTTAAGGGAAGCCTCATTGCACCGTATCCCAGTGCTGAAATTTCATCACCATTATTAGTTTTTCTCATCTGCATGTTATTCACCTTATATCCCCAAATTAATTGTTAAATAAAAGCCAATTAAATTAACTATTCAGTTAAAATACTTTTTTATAATAAAAAATTCATAGTTGAATGACTAATCAACCAATATGAATGAATATTCATTCATTACTCATAAGGTTTTCGTTAAATGCTATTAATACAATCAACATTCCAAAAATTAATAATCACATTCCAGCTTAAAAAACAAATTTTCACATTTCTAAGTTCCCATACTTAATTGTTACGTCTTTGAAATATAAATAAACATTTATTAGCTTTATTAAGTTAAATTTTTCCTATTATAAGGTAATATATCAATTAAAATCTTTTCTGGACTATCTTTATCTACAAAGCATCTGAAAACGAATTAACCGTCTTAAAAAACATTTAAATTTCTCCCATTTATTTCAATCACTTTATTTTGCTCTATGAAGACGGATAAATTCAGACATTGGATCAATTTCCCTTGCTTAATATTTATAGTCTGTATCAAAGTTATTAACAAAATATTTAAACTAAAAACACCAACTTTTCGTATAATATGGAAAAAGAATAGTACTGTCAGTTTTTATAAAGGTGGATAAAAAAATGGACGCTTCATATATTATACTTGGAATATTAATCTTAATCGTTGCTTACTTGGTTTATAGTTATAATCATCTTATTGTAATGCGAAATATGGTTGATACATCTTATTCCAATATTGACACCCTCCTACAAAAGCGGTTTGAATTAGTTCCTAATTTGGTAAGTACTGTTAAAGGATATATGAATCACGAACGTGAACTCCTCGAAGCTGTCACAAGGGCTAGAAGTGATTGGATGAATGCTTCAACTATACAGGAAAACGCAGGAGCGGATAATGTCGCAGCAAAAGCTTTAAAATCCATTTTTGCAGTTGCAGAAAATTATCCTGACCTTAAAGCAAATAAAAATTTCTTAATGCTCCAGGAAGAGCTGGTTGGTATTGAGAATAAAATAGCCTATGCCCGACAACGTTATAATCGAACAGTTTTGGATTTAAATAATGCTATACAAAAGTTTCCAACTAATATTGTAGCTCATTATTTTAAATTCCAAACCAAGGAATTTTTTGAAGTTGAATCAGGAAAAGTAAGGGAAGTTCCCCAAGTAAAAATTTATGAGGGTGAAGATTAATGGATCCAATTTACAAAAACATCACATCCAATAAAAGGTGGACATACCTTTTCTTTTCATTTTACGCAATTATAATCTGTGTAATAGGTTATTTAATAGGAATGTACTATAATTCTCCAATCATGGGCTTAGTTTTTAGTCTAATAATTTTTGTCCTTATTTTGTTAGGCAGTTACTATGGAGGCCAAAGTGTTATTACATCAATGTCAGGCGGAAATAAGATATCTAAAGAGGATGAACCTTATCTTTATAACACTGTAGAAGCTTTGAGCATAGCCGCTGGCGTTCCTATGCCTAAGTTATACATGATAAGTACAGACGTGCCCAACGCTTTTGCTTCTGGTCGTGACCCTAAAAATGCTAGTATTACAGTTACAACAGGTTTAGTTGAGAAACTAGACCGTCTAGAGCTTGAAGGTGTTATAGCTCATGAGATGGCCCATATACGAAATTATGATATCTTAATTGCTACTGTAGCAGTTGTTCTAGCAGGGACTTTTGTATTTTTAGGATATATGGCCCGTTACTCAGTTTATGGAGGAGCATTGCGTGGAGGTAACAGAAATGGCTCCGCTGGGCTTATCTTTCTTATTCTTTTTATTGTTCTAGTTATTCTGGCCCCATTATTTGCTCAACTACTCAAATTTGCAATTTCTAGGAAACGTGAATTTCTTGCAGATGCTACAGGAGCTGATCTAACAGGGTATCCTGAAGGATTAGCAAGTGCCCTGGAGAAAATAAGTACTATGCAAAAATCAAAAAGTAAAATTTCAAACATGGCTCTTAATGGAATTTATATTATTAATCCCGCTATCGGAGATAATAGTGGTAGTAGATTCTTTTCAACACATCCCCCTACGGAGGAACGAATAAAGAGGTTACGTGAGATGGAATTTATTGATTCAAAAAGTAATATAACACCTTTAAACAATGATAAAACCGTTTACAAAGTGGGAGCCACACCTGATAATGAAAAAGTTGCAGAGAATGGTTATCTGGTCTGTGAAAAATGTGGGGGATTCTATAAACTTCAACCTGATGAATCACCAGATGATTTTGAACAATGCCAATGCGGTGGAAAACTTGAATTTCGTGATAAAATATGATAATCCTTGAATAAGTTTTTTTCTATTAAAATAATAACAATATAACTCATTATTTCTAAAAGTGAGGGATTATTTTATTCCTCATTTAATTTTATTTTAGAGTGATTAAATAAATTTAATGTTAATAATCACAATAATTTATGTACTATTATAAATTTTCATAAAAAAACCCTCTACTACATGTGATGAAAATCACCAAAATGTTAAATCTTTAAGAGGATATTCCATTAATAAATGAATTATAAATCACATCCTAAAAAGAACATTTCCATGGTAATCTTTTGAATCAAACACATTTACATTCTATGAACTAATAGAAATTTCAATTAAATTATAGACCATAGATACATTTGCATTTTAACCATCATTTCTTTTCAAGAACCTAAAAGTTTTATTGAGGGAATAATTGGATTTAATAACAAAGGATATGTATCCAACTTCCTATTTTAGATAATAGAATCAAAAAAAGCAGCAGCTCAACATTAACAGCTAGGGCACCAGTACTAGAAGCATTATTGTACAAACCTTGGATGAATTAGTAGATTCTAACCAGGGATTAATTTTTTTTTTGATTTATGACAGTTTATAAATTTTAAATGACATTCTCCTTATTTACGTATATATGGAGTTAGTCTGTAAAAAAAGAAAAAGGGATATTTTAAATTACTGCAATTGCCCAGTAAACAAATAACCACCAAACTAGAACAGTTATTATTGTACTGATGATAGGAATTTTTCCATATTCCATTTTAGATATTTTGGAACTAAAGTACCAGCTTAATATTATTGCAATTACGAGTACAGATGTATTAACAAGTCCAACTATATTCGATAGATCTCTGGATAGGACATAAATCCATACAATAGTTGTTATGGCTATTCCAAACCACATTATTGGCCTAAACCATTTTATTGCATTACCAAATTTAACTATTATTTCAGCAAGTTCCCTTGACTTTCTGGCCATAAAGGCCATCACAGCTAATACCATAATTGTTCCAAGAGCCAAGATAATTCCTAAAAACTCAAAAAATAGTATTGTAACAGGTTTAACGAATATCTGTTCTTTAAGTAAAGGTATGGTTATAAGGGCTTTAAGAGATTCATATGGTGGGAATGATTCAATTGCGCCTGTTGCTAGACTATATTTTCCTGAATTGTTTTTATTGAATACTTTGATGTAATATGTTCCTGCACTGACATTTTGATCAAATGTGGGACCTTGGAGATAATAGTCACCTCCAAATTCCTCAAACATAGGTGTCCAACTGGATTGATTTCCACCAAGTGTAGTTATTGTTTTCCCTGACGAATCTGTAATCTGAGCTGAAACAAAATCACTGCTAATTCCCGGACCCTGAGGTACTAGAATATTTACAAATAATTCAAAAGGTTTAGTAGAAGTTATCTTATAGTAATCAGGTTGACCATTCAATTTTCCATACCAAGCTTGTGAAATCTCTGGATTTTGGATCACAATGGGATTAGTCATTGAACTGTTTACTCCTAATTCCAAACGTGGTTGATGAGCACTTACAGCACCTATAGACAAAACTAAAATAAACAGCATTGCTATGGACATTAATCCAAATTTTGTTGTTTTATTTTGTATCATACGAAATAGTTTCATCTTTATTCTATAAATTTTTTTCTTCTTTTATTATAAATTTAAAAAAAATAACTCAGATCATACTCATTCAGGAATTTAACGCGAAATTAAAAAAATAAAGTAAAGATTGATTAGTTTAATTTTTCTAATTTAAATTTAAATTCTAATCATCCTACTTCAAGTATCTCATCAACAATAAACTGTCCTCCACAGATGCATTGTTCAATTGAATCACCTGTAGAATATGGAACAGTATTTCCCGATACTTCATATGTTTTTTCTTTTGAGCATTCATTACATTTTGCAACTACTATCCAATCCATATTTTATCTCTCCTAAATTATTGATCAATAAATTAGTTCAAATAATTTATAATTTAACTGGATTAATATATCCCGCTCTGATTAGGTGGTCTGCAATAACTATGGAAACTGAGGCTTCTGCTACTGGTGTTATACGGGGACATATGCATGGATCGTGCCTACCACTAATAGTAATTTCAGTATCTGCCATTGATTTGAGATCTATGGTTTTCTGGATTTTTGAGATAGATGGTGTTGGTTTAACGGCCATACGTGCTATAATAGGCATTCCTGTAGATATACCGCCCAATATACCACCTGAATGGTTAGTTTTAGTTTTCACAATATGATTATCCATATAAAATTCATCATTCATTTGTGAACCCTTTAACTCTGCAGCAAGGAATCCTACACCTATTTCAACACCCTTAACAGATCCTATGCCCATAAGAACTTTTGCTATATCTGAGTCAAGTTTTTCAAATACAGGTTCTCCAAGTCCTGTGGGAGGATTTAAAACTATTGTTTCAACAACTCCACCTACAGAGTCTCCTTGTTCTTTCATATGTAATATAAGTGCTTCCATACGTGGTGCAGCATTGGGATCTGCACATCTGACAATGTTTGAGTCAACATTTGATTCAATGTCATTAGGTTCCATTTTACCTGCCTTTACTGTACCCACTTGAGTAACATGGGATATTACTTTAATCTTCATTGTACTCAGGAGTTTCTTTGCAACAGCACCCCCAATAACCTGGCCGATTGTAGTTCTTCCACTTCCACGTCCCCCTCCCCTATAATCATAGGCACCATATCGTGCAGTCCATGTGTAATCACCATGTCCCGGCCGGGGTTTATTTTTAAGCTCTTCATATGATGAAGAATCCATATCTTTGTTGAATACTACTGCTGTAATTGGAGTTCCATCAGTTTTTCCATGGAATATTCCAGATAGTATCTTTATTTCATCAGATTCTTGTCTAGAAGTAGTTATTTGGCTGGTACCTGGTTTTCTTTTATCCAGTTCAGTTTGTATATCCTTAACTGAAAGTTCCAGACCTGCAGGGCAGCCGTCAACAACAGCCCCTAGTGCTGTTCCATGACTTGAACCAAAAGTTGTGACGTTGAACATTTTACCGATCATATTTCCTGACATATTTGTTTTCCCTAAATATTTGATAAATTTATTTTTAAAATTATATTAAATATTGAATTCATACCTATTTCTAATATTATATAAGTGTCAATCTTATTTATTATGATTATCCATGGTTTATTATATTACCTTAGATACGGTAAAGGAAGATAAAAAAATTTTATAAAAACAAAAAATCTTATGATTTTTATTTCCTGTAGAATATAAAATATTTATATTTATATATTTCATTTTAAAAAGAATAAAAAAAAATATATGATTTAAGTATTTAAAATGGTGCAAATACACCTAAGAAAACTATCCAAGCCAGAATACTCTTTGCTATGAAACTCAGTAAGACATACACACGTTCACCATATAGATAATCTTTCCACTTTCCAACTCCCTTATATTGTAGTATCATATTTACAGAGAATGTGTTAAAGAGTATGAAGTAGATTAAAAGCGTTAAATATACGAATGTTGGTGGTTTGGTAGCTGAAGATCCTAGTGCAGCTAAAATTATTGTGAATATTGGTTGATAGGAGAGTTTTATGACAAAAATATGGAAGCCAGAAGTTTTCCAAGGTAGAGGAAAGAAAAAAGATTATTTTGAGGGATGGTACTTCAAATCTGTTTCTAAAGATGAAAAAATAGCCTATGCCATAATAGCAGGATTATCTATAACCAAAAATCCCGGTAACTCCCATGCTTTTGTTATGTTTGTGGATGCCCGAAACACGGAACTTCACTACTATCAATATCCACTTTCAAGCTTCTGGGCAGATAAAGAAAAATTTGAAATTAAGATTGATAAAAACTCATTCAGCTTGAAAAACATCATTCTTGACATGGATAATGGTGAAACCAAAATCAAAGCACAAATGAAATTTGAAAATATAATACCTTGGCCAGTTAATAGATTTTCTCCAGGCGTTATGGGCATTTATGCTTTTATTCCTTTTTTAGAATGTTATCATGGAGTTTTAAGCTTAAACCATTCAATAAACGGATATGTAGAAATAAATGGTGAAAAAAAAGACTTTACTGGTGGTAAGGGTTATATTGAAAAAGATTGGGGTTCCTCTATGCCATCATCATGGATATGGATGCAAACTAACCATTTTGATGTTGAGGATATATCACTCTTCGGATCTATTGCCAAAATTCCCTGGTTAGGTAATTATTTTACGGGTTACATATTCGGTTTACTTTACAATGATGAACTTTATAAGTTTACAACTTATAATGGAGCTAAAATAGAAAAATTAGATGTAACTAAAAACAATATCAAAATCATATTAACCCATAAACATCTAGAACTCCAAATAAACGCAAACCGGGCTGAAGGTGTGGATATTCCCGCCCCAAAATTAGGGGAAATGACAAATACAGTAAATGAATCCCTCCAATCCGAGATAAATATAAAATTATTCAAAGAAGAAAATAAGGAAAAGATCTTATTATTCTCAGGAACTGGAAGAAATGCGGGTTTGGAATTCGTAGGTGATTTAAAAGAATTATTAAAGGGTTTTTAATATTTTCAAAAGATTTATGGAGATTAATTATATTATGACAACTAAAATGGAAAATGAGATCAGGTTGATTTACAATAAGTTATACAACCTATACGGACCACAGGGATGGTGGCCACTGTTAAGTGTAGATGTCTCAACTGAAAAAGGTGTTGAAATGGTACACCATCCATTAAATTATGATCTGCCCCAGACCCGAAATGAAACCTATGAAATCATTTTAGGTACTATCTTAACACAAAACACTGCATGGAACTCTGCGGAAATAGCTTTAAGAAATCTTAAAGCATTAAAAGCAATCAATCCTGAAAAGCTATTAGATTTAGATTCTGAAATTTTTAAACAAGCCATCAGGTCTGCGGGATTTGTTAACCAAAAATCAGTGTACATTAAAGAAGTTACTAAATTCTATATTGGATTAGATGGCACCATTCCAACAAGGAAAGAACTTCTTGAGGTTAAGGGTGTTGGGAATGAAACCGCTGATTCAATCCTACTTTACGCTTTTAAACAATCAGAATTTGTTGTTGATACCTACACAAAAAGAATTTTTAGTCATATAGGTTTAATAGATTATAATGATAACTACAATAAAGTTAAAAATCTATTTGAAACAAACTTATCACAGGACTTGATTATTTACAACGAATATCATGCTCTGATTGTTCAACATGCAAAAAAATATTACAGTAGAAAACCGTATGGAGTAAATGATCCACTATTTTAAGTTTTGAAAATACGTAATTATGAATAAATATAAATTATTAATGGTAAAATTAAAATTAAAGGAATTTTTATCATGATCAACATCACCTTCTCAGATATCAGCGTTAAATTTATTAAATTAACATTTAAATCTCGATTTCTCATGGCAAAAGCTTGTCGCAAAGTACCATTAATATCAAATATTGTGGATAAGTTACTCTTTGAAGGTGATGATATACAGGTGTTACCAAGAGACGTTACCATCAAAAATTTATCAGTTAAGGATATTCAGATTAATAAAGATATTCCATTCACTCCAAATGTTGTGCTTCCAAGTGAAGTTTTAAGAGATGTTATAAAAAGATCAAACTATCATTTTGTTATGGATTTCTGTATTTGTAGAGTGGCCTCTGATTGCAAGGATTATCCACACGAGCTTGGATGTTTATTTCTTGGTAAGGGTACTCAAAAAATATCTTCTAAATTGGGTAGGGTTGTAAGTACAAATGAGGCCATTGAACACATTGAAAAGTGCAATGAAGCAGGATTGGTACATATAATTGGAAGAAACAAAATAGATAGTGTATGGTTAAATACAGGGCCAAAAGAGGATCTTTTATCCATCTGTAATTGTTGTCCGTGCTGTTGTCTTTGGAAAATGACACCAAACCTTCCTGAAAGTATTAGTAACAGTTTAACTCCCATGATGGGCGTGAAAATCAGTTTTAATCCTAAAGTTTGTATTGGTTGTGGGAAGTGCGCATCTGGGTCCTGCTTTGTAAATGCAATAGTATTAAAGGATGGAAAAGCTGTGATTAATGAAAAAAATTGTCGTGTTTGTGGAAGATGTGCAGAAATCTGTGAGAATGGGGCAATAACCGTACAAATGACTTCAGACGCTGTTGTTCGTTCAATTGATCGAATTGAACACTTAGTGGATGTTAAATCTGAATAGGAAATTATATTTTAATTATTATTTATACTTCTAGTTTCATATAATCGTAAAGAGATCATTAAAGATAAAAAAAAGTGATAAAATGGAATTCCCAGTAACAAGAATGAGGAGATTACGTAAAAATCAGAATATTCGTACGATATTAACCGAAAATAAACTCAATCCTGAAGACTTTATCTATCCTATTTTTATAAAAGAAGGATTAGAAGATGGTCAAAAGGAACATATCGACACGATGCCTGGCCAATACCGATATTCCTTAAATGATGCTGTAAAAGAAGCATCTAGACTTGAAGAGATAGGTTTATCATCTGTACTCCTCTTTGGAATGCCAATTATCAAGGATGAAAAGGGATCAATGGCCTACAGCAAGGATGGAATAGTGCAACAGGCTGTGCGTAAATTCAAAGTAGAGACAGATCTTATTGTAATAACTGATGTTTGTATGTGTCAGTACACGTCCCATGGACATTGTGGAATTATTGATGATGATGAAATTGTTAATGATTTAACTCTTAACTATCTTTCTAAAATTGCATTAAGCCATGCTGAAGCCGGTGCAGATATAGTTGCTCCATCAGATATGATGGATGGAAGAGTTGGAGCTATAAGAAAGACATTAGATTTAAATGGTTACTATGATACCATAATAATGTCCTATTCTGCCAAGTATGCCTCATCGTTTTATGCACCATTTAGGAATGCTATTTGTTCAACACCTTGTTCCGGTGATAGGAAAACATATCAGATGAGTCCAGCAAACTCAAATGAAGCTATTAGAGAAACTAAAATGGACATTGAAGAGGGTGCCGATATTGTAATGGTTAAACCAGCCATGCCCTGCTTGGATATTATAAAAATAGTTAAAGATGAATTTAAAATGCCAACTGCAGCATATCAAGTTAGTGGAGAGTATTCAATGCTCAAGGCAGGAATAGCTGCAGGTTACCTAACTTCAGATTCCATATACGAATCACTTCTAAGTATTAAAAGGGCCGGTGCAAACTTGATAATAACCCATTTTACACCCGAATTTTTAGAAGGGAGTATTTAATCAAATTTTAATACATCTATTTACAGAATAAAACATAAAATGAATGGATAAGATAAATTATCTAATAGGAATAAAACATTTAAAGGAGTTATAGAATTGGATCCTGATTTCGTAGCAAAAACTGCCCAAATTGCATCTGTATTAGAAGTAAGCGGACATCCAAAACCTGGAAATGTCCATCGAACGAGGGACTTTCCAGATATGATCTTTGAAGACTTTTTAATAAGTGGTGTTGTAATAGGAGACATCATGAAAAAAGCTGCTGAATTAGGGCTTAAACATGGCCCAGATTCTCTAAAAAAGATTGAAATAGGTAAATTGATAAAGGATGCTGTTGTTGAAACTGATAAATGGGTGGCTAACAACACCAATTTAGGTATTATAATGCTTTTAACTCCTCTATCTGCAGCTGCGGGTATGAGCAGTGATATGAGTGAAGTTCAAGATAATGTGGATAATATTATGAGGGCTACTACATCCCTTGATGCTGCAAACCTTTATGATGCTATAAACATTGCTGATGCTGGAGGAATGGGTGAGAAGGACGAGTTGGATGTTGGAAGTGAAGATGCGAAGTCCCAGTTAATTGAGAAAGGTATCAACATGTATGATGTCCTAGATCTGTCTGCTCAGTGGGATATGTTGGCATATGAACTTACTAAAGCCATGCCCATAACATTTGAAATTGGATATCCGACATTCAACGATGTTAAACAGACCAGCACTATAAATAATGCTACTGTACAATCATTTTTAACCATACTCTCCATATATCCTGACACTCTTATTGCTAGAAAGTATGATGTTGAAACTGCTCAAAAAGTATCAGAAGATGCACGTTTAATAATAGCTGAAGGTGGGATCTTGACTGATAAGGGCATTGATATGATAAATGACTTCGATAAAGATCTTGTTAAAAAAAGTTTAAATCCAGGCACAACAGCTGATTTAACAGCATCATCTGTGATGGTTGCTCTTTTAGATGAATATAATGACAAATTTTAATAAATTTTTATGTTTAAAATAATGAAATCACTTTAATTTATTCAGGAATTGATAATATGAATGATATGGAACTCCAGAAGATTATTGATGAATTACATATTTACGAAAAAAAAGTTCTGAAGGGTTTAGAATCAGAAGGGTATGAAGCAAAACCCGAAGAGATTGTTAAATCCCAAAATATGGATATAAAATCTGTTATGAGTGCTGCAGGAATTCTTGAATCTAGAGGATTAATAAAGGTTCAGAAGGATGTTCAAGATATTATAAGCCTAACTGATAATGGTAAACAATATGCTGAACAGGGTTTACCCGAAAGGATCATACTAAAATCTTTAGGCTTGAAAAATTCCATTCCAATGAAAGAAATAAGTAAAGAAACAGGGTTAAATGCCTCTGAAGTTAAAATTGCTATGGGATGGCTTGTAAGAAAGAAATGGGCTGTTATAAATAAGGGAATTATAGAAATTACAGATGAAGGTAAAAATGCTTTAGGAACAGAGTCTAACGATGAACAATTCCTTACAAAATTGCTTGAAATGCAACAGATCCTATTTTTAGAACCGTCTAAAATATTAAAAACTGGTTTTAACTTGTTAAAACAGAGAAAAGGAATAATTAATGTAAAAAAAGATGTGAACTATTTATTAATAGTTACCGATGAGGGTGAAAAAATTTTAGAATTGGGTATTGACCTAACTCCTACTGCAACTCAATTAACCCATGAACAGTTGAAAACAGGATCATGGAAGTCTTTAAAGTTCAGAAGTTATGATATCAATGCAGAACATCCAGAAACATTTCCAGGTAAGATTCATCCTTTAACAAGGATTATTGAGGAAATAAGAGAGGTTTTCTTGAACATGGGATTCACAGAATCCAGTGGAAATATTTTAGAATCTGCTTTCTGGAATTTTGATTGTCTTTTCCAACCACAAGACCATGCTGCCCGTGAAATGCAAGATACTTTCTACATTAAAAATCCTAAGCACTCAAAATTACCCGCCGATGATCTTGTAAAAAGGGTATCTGATATTCATGAAAATGGAGGTACAACAGGTTCGGAAGGATGGCAATATGATTGGGACCGTGAAATAGCTAAACAATCTGTTTTAAGAACACATACTACATGTGTTTCTGCAAGGTTTTTATATGAAAAAAAACCACCACTAAAGATGTTCAGTGTTGGAAGGGTATTCAGAAGGGAAACAATTACTTACAAACATTTACCCGAATTTCATCAAGTTGAGGGAATTGTTGCTGCTGAAGATATTAATTATAAAAACTTGTTAGGGATAATAGAAGAGTTTTATCATAAATTAGGATTTAAGGTAAGGTTCAGACCTGCATATTTCCCTTACACATACCTATCAACAGAGTGCGAAATATACCTGCCTGAAAAGGAAAGTTGGATCGAATTAGGTGGCTCTGGAATGTTTAGACCAGAGGTTTTAGAACCATTAGGTGTTGAAACACCAGTATTAGCATTTGGACTTGGAATTGAAAGACTGGCTATGTTAAAATTAGGAATAACAGACATAAGAATGCTTTACAAAAGTGATATTGGTTGGCTTAGAGATCTCCCAGTTGCAGATGGTATCAAACTTAAATAGATAATTTACTAAAAAAAATGATTTTAAAAAAGATTTAGTCTATTGGGGGTATTCAACATCAGCGAGAACAATGAAAGAGTTCAGATTATTGAGAAAATGTTGACCTATAAGATATATCTTGAAAATAGTTTAGATGATTTGATAAATGAGATTGTTAATTATTATCGTAATAACAATCAAAAATTAGATGCAGATAGAGTGGTTGAAGATCCAATAAATGGATTAAAAAACCTTAATAGTGTTAGCTATGAAAATTCATACGAAACTTACTTGATTACACAAATTAAAATAACCATACTACTACCCATTACAATAGAGGAACATGTTAGAATGTTGAATGTTGATGAGGACATAGATTCTGTTCTTGAACTTTTTGAATTGAAAGTCTACGATATAAAAAAGGATATTTACAGTAATCTTGGTGAATGGGAATTGGTACTTGATCACATCGATGATGAGAGGATATCTAAAATATCTAGTAATCCTAAGGGACATGGTGATTTGTTGTTAAAGGAGTTATTGTGGATACGGAAATGTGAAGAAAAACACGCTAAAAATGTATAAAATTCATTTGTTATTGTTATTCATTTATTATCACTATTTTTAATTTATTTTAAATAATAATTTATCCATACCAGGGTATTAAATTTATTAATTTACATATAACGATAATAATAAAGGTTTAAGTATTCAATAGGTAATATTTACTATTAAATTTTAGACAGGTTTTATGACAAGAAAAATTTTCTGGAAAAAATCCATAAATCAATTATTAGAAACCGGTGAAGGAGACAAAGGACTTAAACGTGTTTTAGGTACATCTGGACTTCTTTTAATGGGTGTTGGTGCAATAATTGGAGCAGGAATATTTATATTAACAGGTATTGCATCTGCACTCTATGCGGGACCTGGAATTATTTTATCATTCGTTATAGCTGGTGTTGCCTGTTTATTTACAGCATTATGCTATGCTGAATTTGCATCAATGATACCTGTTGCTGGAAGTGCCTATACCTATAGTTATGCAACTTTAGGAGAGTTATTTGCATGGATTATTGGATGGGACCTTATTTTAGAATATTTACTTATCGTAGCAGCTGTTGCAGTGGGCTGGTCAGGTTATATAGTAAATATCTTCACTTCATTGGGATTAAATTTACCACAACAATTAATTAACCCTCCAGGAATAGATGGAGGAATAATTAACATTCCCGCAGTAGTGATAATAGCTGGAATAACTTGGTTATTAATTCGTGGAGCAAAACAGAGCTCACAGGTTAATACAATAATAGTAATTATTAAACTAGCAGTTATACTTCTCTTTATAACCATAGGAGTAAATTATATTCATCCAGCTAATTACCATCCGTTTTTACCTTATGGTTGGAGCGGAGTATTTAAAGGTGCTGCAATTATATTTTTTGCGTATATTGGTTTTGATGCCATAACCACTGCAGCTGAAGAGGTTAAAAATCCGAAAAAAACTTTTCCAATTGCAATTTTAGGTTCTCTTATCATCAGCTCAATACTTTATATTGCTGTATCTGGGGTTTTAAATGGAATTTTTCCTTATTACACTTATAAAGATACTGCTGCTCCCGTTGCCTATGCATTAGCAAATTTAGGAATTCAGTGGGCTAATATTGTAATATCTATTGGGGCTTTGTGTGGTATAACTTCTGTTCTTTTAGTCAGCTTTTTTGGTCAAAGTCGGGTGTTCTTTGCTATGTCCAGAGATGGTTTACTTCCAGAATTTTTTTCACGATTACATAAGGATTTTAGAACACCTACAAATGGGATAATTGTGGTTGGCATTGTAGGATCTTTAATAGCTGCTTTTCTACCAATTACTGAATTAGCTCAGTTAGTGAATATTGGAACACTAGCTGCATTTATAATAGTTTCAGCAGCAATAATAATCTTAAGAATACAAAAACCTGATTTAGAACGACCATTCAAGACTCCTTTAGTACCGTTAGTACCAATTTTGGCAATATTATTCTGTTTATTCCTTGTAACGGAATTGCCAACAATAACACATATAAGATTTATTGTATGGCTAGCAATAGGCTTGGTTATTTATTATTTTTATGGTAGAAAAAATAGTCTTTTAACTGGAAAGGGGAATTAAAAACCATTTTATTAACTAATTAATTCTTAATTAGTTGGAAGATCTATCCTAAACAATTATAATTTATTGTTAATTATTACAATCATTCTACGATTTTCTATAGAAAGATATATTACTTAAGAGGTCTATAAATATTACGTAGAAGGATTGATTAGGGATGAAAATGAAAAAGCAACCCATAAAAATTTTGTTGGTGGAAGATAATCCTGGAGATGCCAGATCTATACTTGAAATGTTGAATGAGAATGATAACCCTCATTATGATATATTTCAAACCAGTCGCTTAGATGATGGTATTAAAATTTTAGTAAAGGATCATTTTGATCTTATACTTCTTGATCTTTGCCTACCCGATAGTGAGGGAATGGACACTTTCAACATAATGAAATATAATGCACCTGATTTACCAATAATTGTATTGACTGGACTTAAGGAGGATATTTTTGCAGTTAGTGCTGTGGGTAGAGGTGCTCAAGATTATTTGGTTAAGGATAAGATAAATAGTAAATTATTAGAAAATAGTATTGAGAATGCTATGAAGGTAAGTTCTGGAAATATTTAGATCTCAGAAATTAAGTTATTTTTTTATATACTATAATATTTTTAAATTCACGTTTTTTTTTTAATTTAATAAAATTTGAAACTAAAATAAAATTATCATACTATTCTATAAATTTATCATCAATAGATCTGTAATAATATATCAGTAGAAAAATTTGGTTTTTTTTTAGAATTACCTTAATCCATTCACTGAATTGAATGGGTTAAAATTCTCACATTTTAAAAAATCTCTGTTTGACCTCTAAATGAATAGGTACATCTATACAACACAGTCAATATATGGTAATTTCTCACATTTTTGTCAAATAGCATAAATACAAATATAAATTCAGTATATTATAGAGAATTTCTATAAACCTTATGTTTTTTGAAAGTTAATAATTTTGGTTTATTTTTGTTCGTTAATGATCGTTTAAATGTTGATTGCAATAAATTTATATATTAATAATGGTATAGAAG
>Ga0224559_1000655_pt1 | contig 21816 bp, 19 predicted proteins | sample 714S33034metaG_FD_180676 | JGI IMG/M metagenome (GOLD analysis project Ga0224559, IMG submission 180676) | Peat soil microbial communities from Stordalen Mire, Sweden - 717 S3 30-34 | ecosystem: Environmental > Terrestrial > Soil > Wetlands > Peat | place: Sweden: Norrbotten County, Stordalen... | reverse complement strand
TCGCCCTGCGCATGGTGCCCCCGGTCTTCGGCAGTATCGCCCACGCAATTCAGAAGGAACACGCGGCCGGCCTGAACATCGCAGCCGACGGCCACGCGCCCATCGCGCCCGACCAATTGAGCGATCAATCCACGGCGACGGAGTCTTCACCTTCCGCCAGCACCAGCGCGGCACCGACATTCGAGAGGACCTCGATCCTCGCGACGCTGAAGGCCTACTTCGTATTCACGTTGATTGCCTGGGGGCTGATTCTGGCCTCACCGTTCATGCCAGATACGAACGGTCTCTTTGGCACCTTCAGCCTTGCGCTGGGCATAGCCATCGCCTGGCGACTGAATCGCCGCGCGCGCCTGGCCGGCCCTTTTCCACCCGCGGGCTAGCGAAACCAGAAATGACGAGCGACCAGCCGCATCGAGAGCCACTGGTCGCAGGTGAAATTCTTGGGCGAAAGCTAGCAGCAGAGGCAGCCGCTGGACATCCCGCTGCGCGCGCTACGCATGGCCATTTTGGCCTTGCCCTTCTTCGCGCCTGCTTTGCTGGCCGGCTTCTTCGCCACCTTCTTGGCGACGACCTTCTTCTTGGCGGGAGCCTTCTTGGACTTAGTTGCTTTTTTGGACTTGGTTGCTTTCTTGGACTTGGTAGGCATGGCGGCATCTTGCCGCCATATGGGCCCGCGCGCAAGAATGTACGCTTTTAGTAGCCATACGATTTTCCAGGTCGGTCCAGCCGAGGGGTATGATCGCGCCCGCCATGTCGAGACGACGTGTCTTTCCAAACCCGATGCAAAGTCCTGTGCCAAGCCCCGTGTTTTGCGCGCTCGTGCTCGCAGGATGCGCCACCGCGCAGCCCATCGAACCCACGGTACCACCGCCCGCGCAAGAGGTACCAGCCGTCCCGGCCACCTCGCCGGTCTCGCGCCAGCCGAGCCGGGGCGATGCCTCCAGCGTCGATGGCCCCGAGGGGTTGGTGTCCCTCTGCGAACTCCTGCGCGACGAAGCCTCCTTGAATTTTCCTGGCAACGCCGTCGAACAAGCCCGCGCCTTCGAAGCTCAGGCGCAAGCCCGCCAAGCCACCATCGCCGCGAATTACGTGACCGTCATTCCCGCCGCCGGGTTTTCTTTTCGTGGTTACGATCTTGGCGAGCGACGACTCACCTTGGATACCGCACGCAATCTGGTCCTCGGCGACGGGGCCGAGCTCTTCTTGCCCAGCCACGATCCCGCGCCCGCTTTCGTGCTTTCCCCGGATAGCGCCGATCACATCCTCGCCCAGCGCGCGGCGGGGAAGGTCGGACTGCGGTTGATCTTTCGTCCTTTGGCCTCCGAGATGCGGCGGGACGCGTGCATGTGGCTAAGCGGCGGCCACGTAGTCAAAATGGAAATCGAGGTCATTGGGAGTGCCTTGGTCGCGAGCGACGGGACGGTGCTCTCACGCGGCGACACCGGCGAGTACGCCGATTCGTCGACGGTCGCTCCCGTGCGCTCGCCCAGGGTGGCCGTGCGCAAGGCGCGCGCGGCGGACGGCCAAGAGGTGCCGGCCAGCATGGGTTCCGCATTGGCCACGCTGGCCGAGAGGGCCAAGCCCTGCTACGAGCGTGCCCTTTCCGCGCGCCCCGCTCTGCGCGGCACCTTGGTCTTGGCAATCCGAATCGGCGGCGGGGGCAAGGTCGAAACACCGCACGTCGAGATGAGTTCCCTGGGCGACGATGCTCTCGCGACCTGCGTGACCACGAACGCCGGCAAGGCGAGCATCGCGGGCGCGAGCCCCGGCCAGCGCTTCAGCGTGCCGCTGCAGTTCGGTTCCACAGAAGAGTGAGTGCGAGCAACCTAATGGGGATGGTGGTGGCGCAGGCTGTGCGGCCGTTCTAGGCCGTGCGCCAGCATCAGCGCCTCGTCGTTCAAGACCTCGACCGTCGGTCCGTCGGCCACCACGGATCCGGCGTCGAGGACGATGACCCGCGAACACAGCTCGACCACCCATTCGAGGTCGTGCGTGGCGATGAGCTTGGTCGCGGCGATACCTTGCAGGAGCGTCTTGAACTCGCGCCGACCGCGCGGATCGAGATCGCTCGTCGGCTCGTCGAGCACCAAGACCGCAGGTTCGCAAGCCAGCACGCCAGCCAGGCAAACACGCCGCTTTTCTCCGTGACTGAGGTGATGGGTGGCGCGATGGCCGTAGGCCGAAATCCCCGCCATGGCGAGCGACCGCGCGACCCGCTCCGCGAGTTCCTTGCCCGCCAGCCCCATCTGTTGCGGGCCGAAGGCCACGTCTTCCTCGACCGTGGAACAAAAGAGCTGGTCATCGGGATCCTGGAATAGCAGTCCCACCCGACGCCGTACCCATTCGAGATTCGCGGGCGTGATGGCCTGCCCACCGATGCGAACGCTCGCGTCGCCGGGAATCTTCTCAGGCAGGATTCCGTTCAGATGCAAAAGCAGCGTGGATTTCCCCGAGCCGTTGGGACCGAGCAGCCCGACGCATTCACCAGGCGCGATGCTGAAGCTCACGCCACGCAGAGCCTCGGTTCCATCGTGGTAGCGATAGCGCAGTCCTTCGACTTCGATGGATCCGCTCATTTCCAACCCCGCGCGCACATGGCCGCGTAGATGCGCTCGGCGCGCTCCGAGGCGCGCACGAAAAGTTGTCCCACCACGGTCCCAAGCATTTGCCAGTGCAAGCGGCGCCGGCGCTGAAATGTACGGCTGGCGCGCGCGCGCCGCATGCGCTCGGATTCCTCCAGAAGCACGAATAGATAGCGATGCATGAGTGCCAGCGTCGTGATGAGCAAGCCCGGCACGCGCGCGCTTCGCAGCACGCCCAGCAGCTTGCCGAAAGGCGTGGTGTTCGCAAACAGCACCACCGTGAAGAGACAAATCCCGCTTCGCGCCACCAGCGCCAGCCAGTGTTGGTGAACCGAGCTTTGCAAGGCATTGACCAGAACCACACCCAAGACGAAGGGCGACAGCACAAGCACGCGGCGCAAGAGAAACCAGGGAGCGATTCGACTCGACAAGGCGGCCAGCGCCAGCAATGCCGCCACTACGACAAACCATGCGCGCCAGTCCCATGGAACCAGGACCGTGCCGACGATGACCACAAGAGCGATGCACGATTTGAAAGCCGCGGGCAGCCGGTGCACCAGGCTGTCATGGCGGCCGTGATGGTGGCGGAGCCAGTCTTTCAGCATGGCGGCACCTTCGTCGAGGTACGCATGGCATCTTCCGCCGGTTTGCGCACCAGCGTGCGCCCGAGCAAGAACGCCAACCCAAGGACCACCAGAGTTCCTAAAGCTCCGGCGAGCGCTGTCGCACCGACGGCCGAATGGATTCCCGGTACCCGGTATTTCGGTGCGGGAACTTGCACCAGAGCCGACGTGGCCCGGCCATCGAATCCCAGCCTCGCCGCGACCGCTTCAAGTCCATCAGGCAAGGGACACGCGAAGGGCGCCACGAAAATGGCCAAGCCCAGCGACACCAGCAATCCATAGCGCAGGACTCCGCCGGGAAGACCTGCGCCCGAGGCTGGTTCCTGCGAGGCCACGAGCTCCGGCCGCGTGCGCGCGATGGCGGCAAAGGCTAGCGCACCGATGAGCCCCTCGCCGAGACCGATGATCATGTGCACGGAGGCCATCATGGGGAAGCCCACCGACCACGCCACGGCATGCGACCACGCCAGCTCCCCGGCGCATCCGATGGCCGCGAGGACGCTGGAAAACCAGCCACCAAAAGCCACGCCCGTCACACGCCCACGCAGTCCGCGCACCCGACTTGCGACCAGGCGATAGACGAGATACCCGCCGCCCGCACCCAGAATTCCCATGTTGAGCAGGTTGGCCCCGAGCGCCGACACGCCGCCGTCGGCAAACAAGAAGCACTGAACGATGAGCACGGCCGCAAGCACGATGACCGCCGCGCTCGGCCCCAAGAGAGCCGCCACCAATACTCCGCCCACGAGGTGGCCCGAGGTTCCCCCGACGACCGGGAAATTCACCATCTGCGCGGCGAACAAGAACGCCGCCGCAAGTCCGAGCAGTGGCACCCGACGGGGCGAAAGCTCGCGGCGAACCTGGCGCAGGGCCACGCCGAGGCCCACGGCGGAAATCGCAGCGGCCGTGACCGCGGTCTTTCCATCGAGAAATCCGTCAGGGATATGCATAAGCGTCGAGCGGAGAATCCTGATCCGGCGGCACGAAACGTACGTCTCGTACATAGCACGTATTTTTCCATCCGTGCTACACATCCGTGACTTTTCCAAGCGCAAAGGCAGCCGGCAGGAACCGCACCCGCGGACCCAGATACGCGTAACAGCGCAGGAGGCGAGAACGAAAATGTGTAGCACCTTTGTTTAACAACGTGCTACTTACCAAACACGAAGATCATGCACATCACCGAACACGTTCTCGCGTTCACCTTGCTGGGCTCGGAGTGGGTCCTCTGGCTTTTGGCACTCCTGTCGATTCTGTCGGTCGCGGTCATGGTCGAGCGCGCGATCGCCATGTCGGGCCGGCTGCCTCACCTCGAGACTCTCGGCGAGAAACTCGGCAAAGTGCTTGCCGCCGGGGACGAAAAGTCGGCGCGCGATCTCCTCGGCGCGCCTAACTCGCCGGAAGCGCGCGTGGCATTGGTCGGCCTCGACGAGATTTTCCGTGGCAAGGACGCCGCGGTCGAGGCCATGGCCAGCGCTCGTTCGCGCGAACGGCTCGCGCTGGAAAAGCATCTAGGAATTCTGGGAACGCTCGGCAACAACGCGCCATTCATTGGGCTCTTCGGGACCGTCCTCGGCATCGTCAAGGCTTTCGCCGATCTGGCGAAGAACCAAAGCGGCGGCGCCACGGTGGTCATGGCCGGCATCGCCGAGGCACTGGTGGCGACCGCGGTCGGCCTCATGGTCGCGCTTCCCGCCGTGGTCGCGTTCAATATCTTCCAAGGCAGGATTAGGCGCACCATGGGCCGCGTCGATGTGATGGCACATCTCATCCTCACCGGCGCTCGCGCCGCGGACGCCAAAGACTCGGGCAAGGCGTAATCCCATGGCAGGTGCGGCCAGCCAATTCGAAGACGACCATTCGGGGCACATGATCACCGAGATCAACGTCACCCCGCTCGTCGACATCACGCTCGTTCTGCTCATCATCTTCATGGTGACCACCACTTACATCGTGAACCCATCGATCAAGATCGACCTGCCCAAGGCCGCCTCCGGCAGCGACCAGTCCCGAAGCACACTCGCCCTGACCTTGACCAAGGACGGCCAGCTCTACCTCAATGGCGATCTTTCCAACGAAGCCCAGGTGGCCAGGCAGATCGCGACCGAGCTGCCCAGGAATCCCGACCTGCAGGCCATCATCGCTGCGGACAGGGTGGTTCCCCACGGCAGCGTGGTCCACATCATCGATCTCGTGAAACGCGCTGGCGTGCGCAAGTTCGCCATCAATGTGGACAGCGCGGGCGGGTCCGCCCCAGGACAGGCAGCTGACCTGCTCCCGTTCGCACGTCCACATCAATCCGCATCAAAAGGAGAATTGAGATGAAGGTCACGACGAAGCGAAGCAATGACCCGATCCTTCGCGGATGCCTAGCGGTCTTCGTGTTGGGAGCCATCCTGACTGCCGGCTCTACCCTGTGGGCGCAAGACGGCGGTCAAGTTGACGCGGAGGTGCCCAGGAGCGATGCGGGGATGACCGAAGCCGGAATCGCGAGCCCACAGCCATCTACCCTGCCCGCCGAAGCCACCATTGCTGCCGTGACCAACAAGCCCACCGAGATGCCCGAGGTCGTGGTGCGTGGCCGCGCGGAAGACATTCTCGGAGTCGCGGTCGGCGCGTCGGCGGGTGCCATCGGTGAGGAGGATCTCAAGGACCTTCCTCTGCTTCGGCGCGGTGAAATCATGGAAACCGTGCCCGGCCTGGTGGTCACGCAACACTCCGGCGACGGCAAGGCGAACCAGTACTTCCTGCGCGGATTCAACCTGGACCACGGGACCGACTTCGCTTTTTCGGTGGACGACGTGCCGGTGAACCTGCCCTCGCACGCGCACGGACAAGGCTATTCCGATCTGAACTTCATGATTCCCGAGTTGGTGAACTTCATCGAATACAGCAAAGGTCCGTTCTATTCGCAGATCGGTGATTTCTCCGGCTCGGGCGCGGCCAACGTTCATCTCGTGAATAGCCTTCCGCAAGGCACCCTCAACGTGCAGGGCGGCATGTATGGCTTCGTGCGCGGCCTCGCCGCCGCTTCGTCGACCGTCGGCCCAGGAACCTTGCTCTACGCCCTTGAATACAATCATTACAACGGGCCGTGGGTGGTCCCCGAGGGCTCCAACCGCTATAATGGACTTCTGCGCTATCACTGGAGCAACTCACAAGACCAGTACAGCCTTACCGCCAGCGTCTACGCCGCCCCGAACTGGCATTCCACCGACCAAGTCCCCCAGCGAGCGATCGATGACGGTCTCATCACCCGCTTCGGCGCGATCGATCCTTCCGACGGCGGCAACACGGGCCGTGGCGCCCTGACGTTCAACTGGACGCGCAAGCACGATGATGGCACGACGAAACTGACGGTGTACGGATTCTATTACCGAATGAATCTGTGGTCCGATTTCACCTATTACCTAAACGATCAGACAAACGGCGATCAATTCGAGCAGATCGATCGGCGCTATGTCGCGGGGGCAGATCTGAAACGCACATGGGACGAGACATGGTTTGGCAAAAGCGTTCAGAACGTCCTCGGCGTGCAAATTCGCAACGACTACCTACCGCTTTCTGGTCTCGACAATTCCGCCAATCGACAAGTGGTGAGTGTTGTTGTCGATGACCGCGTCGAAGAGTTCACCACGGGCGTATATGGCAACAACCAGATTCTGTGGAATGATTGGTTCAGGACGAATGTCGGCGTTCGCGCGGATGTCTTCTCCATCGACGTAACCAGCAACACTGCCGAGAATTCCGGCAGCAAGACCGCGGCCATCGTCAGTCCCAAGGCGAGCCTAATCCTCGGCCCCTGGCAAAAGACGGAGCTGTATCTCAACCTCGGCACTGGTTTCCACAGCAACGATGCGCGTGGCGTGACCCTCACGGTGAACCCCGACACTTCTCTAGTTCCTCCTGGCAGCAGAGTGCCCCTGCTGGTCCGCACGAGGGGCGCCGAGGTCGGAGCCCGCACTTCGATTCTGCCTGGGCTGGTCAGCACGGTTTCCCTCTGGTTTCTTCAATCGGATTCGGAACTCACTTTCGACGGCGATTCAGGCGACACGGAGCCTAACACAAAGAGCAATAAATACGGCGTGGAATGGGCGAACTTCTACAAACCGACCGCATGGCTGACGCTCGTGGCGGATATTGCTCTCACCCACGCCCGCTATGTCGATGAACACGACGGTAGATACGTCGGTCCGTACATTGCCAATTCCATCCCCATCGTGGCGTCGGGTGTGGCGACGGTCGAAGCGCCCATCGGCATTTTCGCCAGCGCCCGTTTGCGCTATCTCGGCTCGCAGCCGCTCATCGAAGACAACAGCGCGCGCGAACCGGACTCGCTGATCATCGACGCCAAGCTCGGTTATCGCCACGGTCGATACGAAGTCGCCGCCGACGTGCTCAACCTGCTAAATTCGAAGTCGGATGACATCGCCTACTACTACACATCTCGCTTGCTGGGCGACCCGAAACTGGGCGTGCTCGGTACCCAGATTCACCCCGTCGAACCCTTCGAGGTACGGGCGGGCCTGACCATCCATTACTGACCTGTCGCAATGCCCATCGTGAGCGCTGCCGCGACCGAACGCAGACGAAATATCGTCGGCTTCCTCACGTCCACGCTCTGCCACACGCTGCTGTTTGGAGTAGGCGCACTCGTGCTGACGCGCCCGATGGGAAGACCAGCCGCCGCGCAAAATGTCGAGGTGGCTCTCATCGAGGCCAAGCCGGATCCAATCCGCGACCTCGCTCCCATGCCTCCGGACAAGCAGCCCGCGCCCACCGTGCCTGTCACGCCCAGAACGTCCGTCGCGCGCCCCAAGCCTCAGGCGCGGGTGCAAAACACCACGCCCCAGCTCACGGTCAGTCCGTCGACCGAGGTAGCGATGGCCAGCGATGTCGCGCTTCCCGCGGCCCTCGAGCCGCCGCAGCGAACCGACGAGATCGTACCAGCCACCGGCATACCGAGTGCGCCACCGGCGCCGGCCCCGAGCCGCCCCAAGCCAATCCCCGTCATCACGACGCCGCACTACCGGAGCAGTCCCCACCCCGAATACCCAATCGCGTCGAGGCGAAGACACGAAGAGGGTGAAGTGCGATTGACCGTCGCGGTCAGTCCGGATGGCCGGCCGCTGCATGTTTCGCTATTGAAAAGCAGCGGCTACCCTCTCCTCGACCAAGCCGCCATCGACGCCGTTCGTGAATGCATCATCGAACCCGCGCGCGTATCAGGGGTCGCGGTCACCAGCCAAGCCGTCGTGCCGGTGCGATTCTCCCTGTCTCAGGATTAGGCTAGCGTTTGGCGTTTTTCGCCCGCCTCGCGCGACGGCCGCCCGATGTGCGTGCGGATGCACTGAGCGGTTCCGTTTCGCCTTCGCCAGCGTGGCTATGTCCGTGGCCGAGATCGCCGAGGCCCGCCACGATCTCGATTCCGCCCTGCTTCACCCCGCGCAGGGCGAGCAGCCGATCGGCGATGCCTTGCAGGAGATCCGACCTGCCGCGCATCACGATGACCTCCAAGCACAGATCGTGGTTGATGTGCACGTGAAGCGTTGAGCGCACCTGTTCTCCCAACTCGTGCTGAAGCTCGGTGAGCCGCTCGGTGAGATCGCGCGCGTGGTGGTCGTACACCATGGTGAGCGTGGCGATGGCGTCCACCGCCTTGGGCACCTTGGCGCGGCCAACCTCGGCGCGAGCCAGATCCCGAAACAACTCCGAGCGCGTACCTCCGCGCGCGCGCACCACGGCGTCGAGGTCGCGCAAGAGGGACGATTCGAGGGCAACGCCGAAACGAACCAGGGGATCCTTCATCGCGGTGAGATTACCGCGCTCCCGCTTCTGATGGAACGAGCATATTGCGTTCACGTTTCGCTAGCCGCGTCCTTTCGTGGACGCGACTCGAACGCTTCCCGAATGCCCGTCACTTGCCGAACTGAATCTTGCTGACCTTGATGGTCTTCTTGCCGTCCTTTTCGCCGACGATCCCCATGACCTTGCCGTCGCGCACGCTCTCGCACATCGCCGTGTCGTGCTTGCGCGATGGATCGGCGGTGAAAAGATAGACGACGTCCTTGCCGTCTTCCTTCACGCGAATCGCATCCGCGCAGTCGCTCGCGACCTTGAAGGCACAGTGAGCGCAGCCAATCTGCCCGGTGAGTGTCACCGTCTTCTGTGCATCGGCCGCCGTCGCGGGCTCCTTCTTCTCGGTCGACTTGCCGTGTGCGGTTCCGGCCGCAGCGAACAAGCAAAGAGCGATCCCAAGGACGATTCGTGTCATGGCGATTCCTTTCTTTTGAGACGCCGAACCCTACCACCAAACAACGTGTCAGAATTCATTTCGCTTCTCAGCGCTGACTTGGCCGCTTCATGAGCTTCCGCTGCAACGAGCGCCGGTGCAGTCCAAGCAGAGCGGCGGCCTGGGTAATGTTGCCGCCGCAGCCGAGCAGCACGCGATCGATGTGTTCCCACTCGACGCGGTCGAGACTGGGTACCGTGGTTGGCGGAGGTTCGTCCGCTGGCGTGCCTTCGTGATCGAAGGCAGCGATGATCTCGTCGATGTCGGCGGGCTTGGTCAGGTAGTGGACCGCGCCGGATCGAACCGCGTCGAGTGCGGTGGCGATACTTCCGTAGCCGGTCAGCACGACGATGCGCGTGGTTGGATCGAGCTGGCGCAGTCCGCGCACCACGTGCAACCCGGACAGGCGAGGCACGCGCAGATCCACGATGGCGCATTCGGGTGTATCTGCCTGGGCGGCGCAAAGTGCGGCCTCGGCAGAAGCAGCGCCGGTCGCCTCGAAGCCGCGTGCGCAAAGCGCCTTCACCAGCCGGTCACGGAAGGTATCTTCATCATCCACGACAAGTACCGAGCGGCCGTGGTTGTCGCCCATGCTCGCGGATTGCCTTGAGTCGGGCGTGGCCGACGTGGCCATCATCGCCGAGCGCTCCCTACAGCGTTGCGGGTAAGGCAGAGCTCGACGTCCGAGCCGCCTTCAGCACGATCTTGAAACACCAGATTTCCGCCGGTGCGCTCCGCGTACGCCCGGGCCAGGTAGATGCCGAGGCCGAGACCGCCGCGGTCACCCTTGGTGGTCAGGAAGGGTTCACCGAACCGCGCCCGGACGTGGTCCGGCAGCCCCTTGCCTCGGTCGAGCACGTGAAAGCACAGCCGCTCGCCCACCACAACGTGAAGCTCGACCGGACTGTCGACACCGGCCTCCTCTTGCGCCTCGAAAGCGTTACGGATCAGATTGTGCAGCATCTGGCTCAAGGTTCGCACGGGGGCCACGATGTCGCAGCTGGAAGCAGCTTCGTCGGCAAAGGTTGCATGAAAGTGCGGCGCGAGCTTTGGCGACATCAGGCGTGCAAGCTCCTCGACCACGCGCCGAGGTGTGGTGTGAACCGGCATCTCGCCTACCGACTCGCCGGCTCGCGACGACAGGTCGGCCAGGATCTCCCGACAGCGGGCAACCTCCCGGCATACGAGATCCGCGTCTGCCTCCAAGGATGGCTTGGGCTGGCCTCGGCGAATTGCAATGGCCAGCTCCTTGGCCGCAAGGCCAATGGTTGCCAGGGGCGAACCAAGCTCATGGGCCGCGTTCGCGGAAAAGCCGGAAAGCGTGGCGAGCCGTTCATTCTGCGAAGCCAAGCCGGCGATGGCCGACAGCCTGCGATCCCGTTCGCGGATGGCGCGCGACATCTTGCCCACGAACTGCGCGACGAATGCGGCGGCGAGAGCATAGGCTACCCACATGCCCACGAGATGCGCGGAGAATGCCCCGCCATGGTGGTGAAGAAGCATGTGCTGCGCCGGCAAGAAGAAGAGCGAAGCAAACGCGACGACGGTCAGGACGACCAGGGTCCAGGCAAGACGCGGCTCAAGCAGAAGAGAAGCAAGGGCCACGTGGACCAGGAAGAAAACGGTGAACGGGTTGGTCACCCCGCCGGACAACGCCAGCATCGCGGTGAGAACGACCGAGTCCGTCACGAGCACCGCTGGCAGCCGCCAGTCCTTTGCTGGGCGACTGGGAAAGATCAGCAGGGCCGCGTTGGTGAGCGCCGTGAAGGTGGTGAGCCCCACCAGCGCCAAGTACGGGAGGTCCAGATCCAAGATGACTCGAACGAACGCAAGGACGGCCAACTGACCGCCGACCGCACCCCAGCGCAGCTTGAGCAGCCACGCCAGTCGGACCTGCTGGTCCGACTCGCTCCTCACCTGGGTACGACTGTGATCCGCAGACACTACCTCTTGAACGCCTGCCGAGGCGCTTGCAGCCAGTCCGCTCACGTGCACAGCTGTACTCATTCTGCTCTTCGTAGCGCGGAAATCGAGCCAAGTCACCGCGGCTTTTCGTCGCAGCAATATTGACCATTTAGCCTCGAAACTCTCGCCCAAACCGCGCATCGTAGAGCCATGCGAAAATGGATTCCCGGGCTGACCAGAGTGCGTGGGTTGTCTTCCGCCCTTCTTGTCGCGTGTGCGTTCTTCGCTTTTTCTCCGAAGGCCGATGCATGCTCAATCTGTGGGTGTGGCGATCCACTTCTGGCGGCCAACGATCCGGCGGCCATCACTGGACTCTTGCGACTGCAGATCGATACCGAATATCTTCGCGTCGACGCGGGCACCGACGGCCAACCTGGCTACACGGATCAGCTCACGCAGTGGTCATACCGCTTCAATGCCGTGTACAGGCCCATCAGCCGCGTTGCTTTGATCGCCACCGTTCCAATCTTGGACAAGACGATTCACACCGTCGGTGGCGGCACCGATGAGACCGCTTCTCACCTGACCGGTCTCGGGGACGCCGAACTGGGTGCGCGCTATGCACTTTGGCGATCCATCAACCTAGGTCTCGGCCGCGTGCAGGAATTCGCACTCGCGGGCGGAGTCATGATGCCGACCGGGGCCAACGACGCCAAGACCACCGACCCCACCACAAACGCGGTGACGCTCGTGGATCCGCACGGACAGCTCGGTACGGGCGCCTGGGGACCGTTCCTGGGGATCCACTATCGATTCGAACAGGTCAACTGGCTGGGTTTCGCCGATGTCTCTTACCGCATGCGAACCACGGGCTCGTACTTCGACGGCAGCAAGTACAAATTCGGCGATGCCGCCCTATGGAGCGTTCACGGACAATACCGGCCGCTTGCCACCCTTGCCGTGGATCTGGGAATCGACGGACGTTTCGCCCGCGTCGACGAGACCACCGATCCTGGCGCCATCTCAAGCAGCACCCAGGGCAATACGGGCGGCACTCTCCTTTCGGCTGCACCGGGGCTGTACTTCAACGCCATTCGCGGCCTCTGGGTGTTCGCGCGTGGGCAGATTCCGTTCTACAAGAATCTCGATGGCGAGCAGGACGTGAAGCCGTCAGTCGCGTTGGGTCTGCAATACCAGGTGCTGTAGGTCAACTCACGCCGGCTCGTTGCCGGGCTTCCACTTGATGTTGCAGCCGATGCTGGCTTTCTGGCTTGCCGTTGGCTGCTGGCCAGCGAGAAGCGCATCCACAGCTGCGCGAGCGTCACGGCCGGTGACCGAGATCGGGTTGCTCGGGCGGGCGTCGTCGAACTGTCCGCGGTACGCCAGCTTGCCGTCGCGGTCGAAGATGAAGAGGTCGGGCGTGCAGCGGGCGTCGAACGCCTTGGCGATTGCCTGAGACTCGTCAAAGAGATACGGAAACGTGTAACCCGCGCTGGCGGCTTCGCGAGCCATTGCCTCTGGCGCATCATCAGGATGGGTGCTGACGTCGTTCGAGCTGATGGCGACCATGGGCACGTTCTGGTCGCGGCAGAAGCGGCCGAAGTCGGCCAAACCGGTGCGGATGTGTTTGACGAAGGGGCAGTGGTTGCATATGAAGACGACGACGCTCGGCCTGCCGGCCAGCGACGAAGCATCGACCATTCCGCCGGTCGTCGCGTCGGGTAGCGAGAAGGCTGGCATCTTCGTGCCGAGCGAAACCATGCGAGATGGTGTAGCGGACATGTCCGAACTCCTTGCTAGCCGCGTGGGCAGCCCGCCAGCTTTGCTGGCGGCGAACCATCGCGGGAGGGTTTGGGAACCCTTTGAGGGTTCCCATTAGAGTAGCAAACGCTTGATATCCGAAAGCAACTGCCGCAGGTACGTCGTGAAGCGCGCGGCGTCGGCACCGTCGTTCACGCGATGGTCGTACGACAACGACAACGGCAACATCAGGCGCGGCAAGAAGGCGCCGCTTTCGTACACGGGCTTCATGTTTGCTCGCGACACGCCCAAGATGGCGACCTCGGGCGCGTTCACGATGGGCGTGAAGGCCGTTCCGCCGATACCGCCCAGACTCGAGATGGTGAAACTGCCGCCCTGCATGTCTCCGGGCATGAGCTTGTGGGCGCGCGCCTTGTCGCTGACCATGGCCAGCTCGACGGCCAGATCGTAGACGCCCTTGCGGTCCACGTCGCGAAGTACCGGCACCACCAGGCCCTCGGGCGTGTCCACCGCCACGCCGATGTGAAAGTAGCGCTTGAGAATCAGGTTTTCTCCGGTCGGGTCGAGCGACGCATTAAAGGTGGGGAAGGCCTTGAGCGTGGCAACCACGGCCTTCATGATGAAGGGCAAGAGAGTCAGCTTCACGTTGCGCTTCTTGGCCTCGGTGGACTCCGATTTGCGGAAGTTTTCCAGGTCGGTGATGTCGGCCTCGTCGTGCTGGGTGACGTGCACGACGCGCAGCCAGGCACGCTGCAGATTTGTCGCGGTGACGCGTTTGATGCGCGAGAGCGGTTGCGATTCGATGAGTCCGAAGCGAGCGAAGTCCACGAAGGGCAGCTCGGGCAACACGAATCCACCCGAGGCTGGCGCGGCCTTGCCCACGTTCTCCTTGACGTAGTTTTTCACATCCTGCTCAAGGATGCGTCCGCTCTTGCCCGTGCCCTTGACCAGGCTCAGATCCACGCCCAACTCGCGCCCCAGACGGCGGATCGACGGACTGGCGTGGGACTTGGTCTTGAGCACGGTCAGTGGCGGCGGCGGAGTCGACATAGCGAGCTCCTCGGGCGCCGGTGTCTGGTGCGAAGCTGGCTTGCGCGGCTCGTGCAAAATATCGGCGGCGACCTCGATGATCGGTGGGGCGAGCTCCGGGCTGGGCGGTGGTGAGGGCGCAGAGGTCGGTGGCACGGGCGCAGAGGCAGGCGGCGCGGGGCTGGCAGCGGCCGGAGAGCCTTCCGCCAGCTCCATCACGGCGATACGCGCGCCCTTGGAAACCTTGGCGCCGACTGCGACCAGAATCTCCTTGACCACGCCTGCGTGCGGCGACGGCACGTCCATGGTCGCCTTGTCGGTCTCGAGCGTGAGGAGCGGCTGATCCTTGCGTACGCTCTCGCCCACCTTGACCGGAATCTCGATGACGGCCACATCGTGGAAATCGCCCAGGTCGGGCACGGTCACTTCAACTTGCTTGGCCACGTTCAGGCTTCCTCTACACGGTGACGGGATTGGGTTTCTCGGGATCTATCGCATACTTCTGCATAGCCTCGCGAACTTTGCCTGGCGGCAACTCGCCGGTGTCCGCCAGCGCCTTGAGCGCGGCAACCGCCACATACCGACGGTCCACCTCGAAGAAGTGGCGCAACTTCTTGCGCGTGTCGCTGCGCCCGAACCCGTCGGTGCCGAGTACGAGGTAGTGCTTGTCCGGCAGGTACGGTCGGATCTGGTCGGCATAGAGGCGCATGTAGTCGGTCGCGGCCACGATGGGACCGGGCTGCCCCGACAGGCAGGTTTCCACGTAGCTCTTCCGCCGCGGCTCCTCGGGATGCATCATGGACCAGCGCTCGGCGGCCACGCCGTCGCGCCGCAGTTCGTTCATGCTGGTGGCGCTCCAGACGTCCGCGGCTACGCCGAAGTCTTGCGCCAAGAGGTCGGCCCCGGCCAGCACCTCGCGCAGAATGGCGCCCGAGCCGAGAAGCTGCACGCGCGGCCCCTTCTTCTCGACTGCCGCCCCACGCAGGAGATAGAGCCCTTTCAGAATCCCTTCTCGCGCGCCCTCAGGCATCCCGGGATGAGAGTAGTTCTCGTTCATCATGGTGATGTAATAGAAGACATCCTCCTGCTCGGCGACCATGCGGCGCATGCCGTCCTGGATGATGACCGCCATCTCGTAAGCGAAGGTCGGATCGTAGGAAACGCAGGTGGGAATGGTGGAGGCGAAAATCAGATTGTGGCCGTCCTGATGTTGCAAGCCCTCGCCGGATAAGGTGGTGCGCCCGGCGGTGCCGCCCATGAGAAATCCGCGCGCCCGCATGTCGCCCGCGGCCCAGGCAAAGTCGCCAGTGCGTTGAAAGCCGAACATCGAATAGTAGCAATAGAAGGGGATCATGTTGACCCCGTGGTTGCTGTGGGCCATACCCGCGGCGATCCACGAGGACATCGCTCCCGCCTCGTTGATACCTTCCTCGAGAATCTGCCCGTCTTTCATCTCCTTGTAGGACATCAGTTGCTCGGCATCGACCGGCTCGTAAAGCTGGCCCACCGACGAGTAGATGCCGATTTGGCGAAACAACCCCTCCATGCCGAAGGTGCGCGCCTCGTCGGGCACGATGGGCACGACGAACTTGCCAATATTCCGATCGCGCACGAGCTGGGTCAGGATGCGCACGAAGGCCATGGTGGTCGACATCTCGTGGTCGCCCGAGCCCTTGAGCTGGGTCTCGAACGCTTCGAGGCCGGGCACCACGAGCGGCGGGGCCGTGCGACGCCGCGAGGGCAGAAAGCCCCCAAGTTCCTTACGCCGCGCAAGCAGGTACTGGATCTCCTTGCTGCTGTCGGCCGGCCGGTAAAACGGCGCCTCGCCGATCTTGTCATCGCCGATCGGGATACTGAAGCGGTCGCGAAAGGCCTTGAGCGCTTCCTCGCCCATCTTTTTCTGCTGGTGGGTCGGGTTCAGCCCCTCGCCCGCTTCGCCCATGCCGTACCCCTTGACCGTCTTGGCTAGGATGATGGTGGGCTGGCCCTTGTGGTCCATCGCCGCCTTGTACGCCGCGTAGACCTTGTTGGGGTCATGGCCGCCGCGGTTGAGCCACCAGATTTCCTCGTCGCTCATGTTGGCCACCATGGCCGCGGTTTCCGGGTACTTGCCGAAGAAGTGCTCGCGCGTGAAGGCGCCTCCCTTGGCCTTGTACGCCTGGTACTCGCCGTCCACGCATTCCATCATGCGCTTGCGCAGGATCCCCTTGGTATCGCGCTGGAGCAGCGGATCCCAGTACGAGCCCCACAGCACCTTGATGACATTCCAGCCGGCGCCGCGAAAGAGCGCCTCCAGCTCCTGCACGATCTTGCCGTCGCCGCGCACGGGGCCGTCGAGCCGTTGCAGGTTGCAGTTGACCACGAAGACCAGGTTGTCCAGGCGTTCGCGGGCGGGCAGCGAAATGGCGCCGAGGGATTCGGGTTCGTCCATTTCGCCGTCGCCCAGGAAGGCCCACACCTTGCGCCCGCTGGTGTCGAGAATTCCGCGGTGTTCGAGGTAGCGCATGAAGCGCGCCTGGTAGATGGCCATCATCGACGTCAGCCCCATGGACACCGTCGAGAATTGCCAAAAATCCGGCATCAGGTAGGGGTGCGGATAGGACGACAGGCCCTTACCGTCGACTTCCTGCCGAAAGGCGCGCAGTTGCTCCTCGCTGAGGCGGCCTTCGAGAAAAGCGCGGGCATAGATGCCGGGCGCCGAGTGGCCCTGAAAATAGACCAAATCGCCCCCTTTTTCCGCTTCCGGCCCGCGAAAGAAGTGGTTGAAACCCACGTCGTAAAGCGTGGCCGCCGAGGCGAAGCTAGCGATGTGTCCGCCTAGCTCCGACGAGCTGCGATTCGCGTTCACCACCATGGCCAGCGCGTTCCAGCGAATAAGCGAACGGATGCGGCGCTCGAGGCCCGGATCGCCCGGCACGCGCGGCTGCTGGGTCACCGGGATGGTGTTGACGTAGGCCGTGGTGGCATCGAACGGCAAGTGGGCGCCCGAGCGCCGTGCGTGATCGACGAGCTGCTCAAGCAGAAAGTGCGCCCGCTCGATGCCCTCGTGCTCGAGCGTCGAGGCAAGGGATTCGAGCCATTCCCGAGTTTCCTGGGGATCGGTGTCGATGACAGCTTCGGGTCGGTCGCTTGGGTTGGCCATGGATCTTCCTAGGAGAGTACGAAGACGGAGTATTCCAGAAATCCGGCCTCATGCGGCGGAGATCCACGGTTCCGTTCGCCACGGAATGCGTCAGGTACCTCACGCTCGTTATGATGCATGGCTGCGCCGTCCGTTTCACCACCGCTTGCCATCCGGCTATGGGTTCGTCTTGGCCGGCGGCGCGAGCTGCTCGGCCTCGGCAATGGTCTTCACCCGCCCATCGAAAAGCGGTGCCAAACGCGCGCCAACGGCGCTATCCTGGGCAGCGGCCATGCGCAACATCCGGTCGCGCTCGGCGAAGAGCCCAGCCTTCTCCTGGTAGCGGGCGATGTCGAGATAGGCAACCGCAGGTTGCGGAGCCTCTCCAAGCGTTTCCCTCATCCGTCGTTCCATCGCGCGCAGGCCCGCAAGGTCGCCTTGCACCGAGAAGGCCTGCGCCAGCATGCCCGCGTCTCCCCAATTGGTAAGATAGTGGCGGCAGGTTGCGTCGACCGCTTGGATCATCATGCGCGAGCCCATCGGGGCCTGCTTCTCGTATTGCCAGCGGTACACGCCCAGCTTCCAGAGTGCCTCGCCGACTTCCGGAGCCACGGCGGCCGCTTGCACCAGCTGCGCATCGCCCGCCTCGACGCGGCCGGTTTGGGCGAGCAGCGTGGCGTATTGAATGCGGTATTGCTGACGCTGCGGACTGTCGGCAATCAATGCCTCGTAAAGTCGCTCGGCCTCGTTGAGCAATTCCGTATCGTGGAATTTGAGGCCGAGTATGACCGTCAGCCCGGCAAGGGTTACCCGATACCGGAAATGCTCGGGCCGGCCGCCTGAAGCCGCAACGGCCTTTTCCCGGGCGAGGTCGTAGAGCTCGCGCCACTGCGGGCACCGCTGGAGGCCGCCTTGATCGGCGAGGTCGCGCAAGGCGGACGCGATCTCTCTTAGCTGATCCTCGGACCACGGCGTGGTCATCGCGGCGGCACGCCGCGCGTTCTCCAGCATCGCGCCGCAACCACCTCGGCGAAACGCAGCGCCTGACTGGAGGTTGGTATGCGAAGCCAACGCTGGCTGGACCGAGCCGAGCCAAGCCAGCAGGACACCACCGGCCTGCAGGGTCAAAAGCGCCCATGGCGCGCGTCCCACGGGTCGCGCGGCCATGGGCTCTACCGTCGGCGCGCTCTTGCAAGCGAACTCGGGAAACCCGGCGGCGCCAGCGAGCGCCAGCAGCAGAAAGAGCATCGAATAGGAACTGGGACTGTCGGTGATGAACAGGCCCTGCAACAGGTACGCGGCGGCAAGCCCGAGCAGAACGCCCAGGGCTCGGTCCTCGATCCACCCCTGCCGGAAAGCACGCCACAGCGACAGGGCGAAAGCGGCCCATATCGCTCCGAAGGCCAGCGTCCCAAAAGCGCCTGTGGTCGAAAGGTGTTCGAACAGGAAGCTGTGGGCGATGTCCGGCACGGTGACTAGGAGATCATTGCAATAGGTGTGCGGCAGGTAGTGGGTGTCGAAGACCGCTTCGAAGTGGCCGAGCCCCCAGCCAAGCAGCGGATGGTCGCGAAATCCAGCGAGCGCAATCGACCAAAGGCTGGGGCGAATCGGATCGGATTGAATGATAAACAAGTGCTGCAACTTTGGATGATGAGTCAAGGAAGGCGCCGCCAGCAGCACCGAGACATAGCCAGCGCCGGCCAAGAGCAGACAGCCCGCGGCGGCGATCAAGTACCGCCAGCGGCGACCCGTGATGGTCCACACCAGCGCCCCCACGATCAGGCCAAAGAAAGAGCCAAGCAGCGTGCCGCGCGATCCGGCGAACACGAGCGTGGCCAAGGAAGCGGCGGCGCCGAGCGCGTAGAGCGCGCGCAGGACCGAACTCCGTGCGCGAACCCATAGCAGGGCCAGGATCCCGATGACGAACATGTGGTAGGTGGCGGAGTAGATGGGGTTGCCAAACGGGCCTGAGATCCGGTCGATGCGCGGGTCGCCGAGATCGACGAGCGCAGCCAGCGCCGCGTAGAACCCGAGTGCGGCTTGCCAGTGGAGTATCCTCCGCCAATCTGGCCATGTGCGCAGCAGCGAGGCGGCCATCACGTACCAGACGAAGAAGTGGGCCAGGGAGAAAAGCCCGGCCATCCGTTCTTCCGATCCCCAGAAGGCGTGGTGCCGATTGAAGGCGAAGGCGCAGGAAAGAGAAAGAGCCACGAAATATACGCCCAGCGCTATGGAGAGCCATGAGCGCCGAAGGCGCAGAGCGGGTTGGCGCCACACCAGGATTAGGTAGGCGGGGACGGTTAGCGCGATGATGGCCTGCAGGAACAGGCTCTTGAGAAAGATAAAAGGGTACGCGATGGAATCCTGCACTACCACGACCGGGACCAGCAGAGCACCGTAGATCCCACCCAGCGCGATGAGCCGGAGCGTGCGATCGAAAAGCGTGGGAGCGGGCTTGGCTTCGCCCTCGGCTTTCTTCGTCTTCTTGGCCATCGTTCGCTGTTCCGTCTCCGTCGAAGGCGCCACTATACACTGGGATGCGGCGGAACGTCGTCGGAAGGCCTTCACCAAAGTGCACCCTCCGTGCGGCCAACTCCGTCTCAAGTTCGGCGCCGCTATGCCGAAGACACTACAAGGCACGCTGGAGTGCCGAAGGGCATGCATGCCCGTGGATTTCCTTGAGTTTCAAAGACACCATGGGGCGAAGTTCGACGCTCGCGCTTGGCGCCGTCGCGCTTCTCTTGCTTCTTCCTTGGTTACAAGGTTGCGACAGCCTGGTGGGTGAGAGCCGGGGGACCATCGACGCCGACGGCATCGATGGCGGCGATCACGGTGATGGTGGGCTGGCTCCCGATGGCGCTTCCCCTACCCTCGACACCTCCCCTTACGATTCCACGATCACCGAAGTGGACTTCGAACCGACGGAGGCGGGCCAGGACAACGATCTTGGCGAATCCACGGATGCCGATTCGCCGGAAACCCAAGGTGGTTCACTCGACACCCCGGCCATCGACGCGACACCGGTCACCCCTGGCGACGCGGCCCGCGACCTTCCACGCGACATCCCCCCCGACGCTCCGCCGGACATTCCTCCGATCTTGAACCGTGATACTTCACCCGATCTATTCATCGCAAGCGGTGTGGATGCTGCTGTCGATGGCGGCGACGCAAGTGCGGCCACCGCGCCAGACCTGCGCGACGTGGGACTCCTCGATCTTCCCGCCGACTCGCCACCTGATGTCGCCGACAGCGCGACTTCGCTCGCGGTCGATACGGCGCCGGATATGGCACCGGACGTTCCACCGGACTTCCCGCCTGACCTCCCACCCGACACGGCCCCGGACGCGCCACCCGACACGTTTCCAGATAGCGCCATCGCCAGCGACACCGCGCCACCGGTAGACGCCTACGTGCCGATCGACATCGCGCCACCCGTGCTCTTCCAACAAGTTGCCGCGGGCTCAGCGCACACTTGCGGCATCAAGGTCGATGGCACGGTCTTGTGCTGGGGCGACAACACGTACGGACAAAGCGCGCCGCTCAATGCAACTTTCCTTCAAATCTCGGCTGGGGACTTTTTCACATGTGGGGTCAAGATCGACAAGAGTGTCGCTTGCTGGGGAGCGAATGATTGCGGTCAAACCATCTCGCCCGCAGGCCAGTATTCTCAAGTTGCTTCTGGCTCCAAGCACGCCTGCGCCATCCGCAACAGTGACCAGAGTGTGGCCTGCTGGGGATACAACTACGCTGGTCAATCCACGCCGCCCACGAACACCTTTACCGCCATTTCAGCTGGTTCCTTGCACACATGCGGTATTGCGCAAAGTGGCGACCTTGCATGCTGGGGCGACAATGCGTATGGCGAGGCTGTCCCACCTTCCGGTGCCTTCACACAGTTGAGTGCGCGCAGGTATCATACATGCGCGACGCGCGGCGATAGGGTGATCGCATGTTGGGGCGACAACGGCAGAGGACAAGACACGTCGCCTTCCGGAACCTTCACGCAAGTTGCCTCTGGCTTCTGGCATTCATGCGCCGTTAGAGCCGATGGCACGGTCACCTGCTGGGGCGCCGACAGCGCAGGCCAGTCCTCGCCACCCGCGGGAAACTTCACGCAATTGAGCGCCGGCATCGACCACACCTGCGGGCTGCGTACCAACGGCCTCGCTGCCTGCTGGGGCGACAACAGCGCGGGCCAATCCTCAGTGCCATAAATCGGCCTGCCTGGGACGTTTGCGGCGCTCAACTGCCCCGTGAGGTACCGTACCAATCGCCTTCTGCCCATAACTGTCATCTCGCCTTAGGCCTGGGCCAATAATCCTCAATGATTGGGACTCGGCCCCAATCTTGCTGTAGTTCGCGACCGAAGCATCGCCGTTCCTGTGATGCTTTTCCTCGAAAAGGCAAACCCCGGGCGACCGGGGGACGCAAAGCCACGGAACTCTTCGAGTTGGCCGGACTGCCGAAAGGAGACAGAAATGCGCCACAACACTCGTTCGAGCA
>Ga0224559_1000654_pt1 | contig 21838 bp, 22 predicted proteins | sample 714S33034metaG_FD_180676 | JGI IMG/M metagenome (GOLD analysis project Ga0224559, IMG submission 180676) | Peat soil microbial communities from Stordalen Mire, Sweden - 717 S3 30-34 | ecosystem: Environmental > Terrestrial > Soil > Wetlands > Peat | place: Sweden: Norrbotten County, Stordalen... | reverse complement strand
GGACTTATATCGCTTGGATACGGTTTTCTCTGTTTCATTCCCCAGAATTACCGTTCTCAGCGAGCATCTGGAAATAACTACCTTGATGACCGCGGCAGATCAGGTCTATAGATTGTAAACAGGCTCTTACAAGTATCTCACCCAAAACTACCTGGTCCGGGGCTTTTCCGTAGACAAACGCGCCGCCTGCTTTCTCTATCACTACAATCGCTTGCATACCGCTTTGCCCGATAGCCTCTTGCGCCGGATTTTGTATGAGGATGTTATGATCCATGAAATCCCCGAGGGCGCCAATCGCTTTATGCTGACGATGGGTATGTCCAAACCCAGCTTCAAGGAAGGGGAACTTTCTCTCTATCTGCGCGTGGATGGAAACATCGTTTTTGTTCTCTCTTTCACCATCGTTCCTGGAGGGGTGGTCAACTCTCAGGCAGCGGGAATCCTGTTGATTACCCGGCTCCAGGGCGTCAAGGGAGCCTTTTCCCATATCAGTGATGCCACCAAAACTCTGCATGATGTTGCCCCGGACGCACTGCTTTTCGCCGCGTTGCAGGGTATTGCAAATGCCTTCGGAATCAGCGAAATCGTGGCTGTCTCCGCCGTGAGGCAAAGCTACTTCAGTCAAGACACCGCTGCTATCTTCAAAGAAGCCTACGACGATTTCTTTGCCGGACTGGGAATATCCAAAAACGCCGCCGGATTTTTCCGCATCCCTCTTCCCTTTCAGGAGAAGCCGCTGGCATTCATCAAGCATGGCCATAAAATCAGGACCAGAGAAAAGCGCGCCTTCAAGCAACAGGTTCAATCAGCCTGCGCAGGCTTCTTTGAGAAATTTGCGCCCACCGCTGTACCATAAGGACTGACTGCCGCTTCCATGCTGCGACAACTCTGGGTGCCCCAAGTTCAGATTTTCGGACTTGGGAGTCTGCAAATTTATGGCCGCAAAGAAAAAATCCGTCCTCCGCTGCCCCACCTGCGGAATGCTCGTCCGCTTCAACGACGAGGACTTCCCCTTCTGCTCCGACCGCTGCCGCAAGATCGACCTCGGCAAATGGGCCATGGGCGTCTACAAGATCAGTTCGCCCGTCCTCGATCCCGATGTTCTGGATGATTTGGGAGTTCCAAGCCGCGGCAACGGTGATTCCTATGAAAACTAACACCCTTGCCGTTCACAAGACCATTTGGGCATGGACGGTCGCGACATTCTTCGGCGCGGGCTTCGGCAAACCCGGTCCGGGCACCTGGGGTTCGGTGGCCGCCGTCCTTCTATGGGCCGCGTTTGGCTGGCTCGTCCATCCCAGCCCGCAAGCCTTGCTGATCGCCCTGCTCATCGGCATCAGTCTTACGCTGATTCTCGGCATTCCCGCTTCGACCATCGTGGCCCGCGAATCCGGCCGCCACGACCCGCAATTCGTGGTCGTTGACGAGGCCGCCGGTGTATGGATCGCCCTCCTCTTCAGCCCCTTCGAACTGCGCCACGGACTCATCGCGCTCGTCCTCTTCCGCCTCTTCGACATCACCAAGCCCTTCCCGGTCCGCTCTCTGGAGAAACTCCCCGAAGGATGGGGCATCGTCCTCGATGATGTGGGCGCGGGATTGTATGCTTTAGGTGTAGCATCTTTGTTACGCATTTGGTTTCATTGATGGATTGCGATAACGGATTTTCGATGATAATTTCCAAAAATCTGTCATCCTGAGCGGAGCGCAGCGGAGTCGAAGGATCTGCGGTTGCTTTTCGCATCAGATCTCATGCATGAAATCAAGCAGGATTTAGCCCATGCTCCCAGCCAGCACCCAATTCGCCGCGGAAAGCCTCCCGCGCATCGACGACATCCTCCCCGCCGCCGCGCTGCCCGGTGGCGAAATCGAGCTGACCGGCGCGAATCTTGGCCCGTTCAACGCGGAGCTACCCGCCGTCCATGTGGACGGCCTTCTGGCTCATCTTTCGATGTGCCGCCCTGACCGTCTGGCCCTTCGCGTTCCCAATGAAGCGACCACCGGCCTGATCGAGGTCCGCAACTCCTCCGGCCTCAGCAACGCCGCGCCCCTCCGCGTGGCCCGCCAGCTCTCCGAAGGGCTTCACCTGGTCACCAGCCCCGCCGTCAGCCGCTCCGCCATGATCTACGCCACCATCAGCGGCCAGCGCGGCAAGCAGACCCCCGTGTCTATTGTCAGAGTCAGCCCAGACGGTCGCGGAACCCCCTTCGTCACCGGCATCCTCAACCCCACCGGCCTGGCCTTCAGCCCCGACGGCGACCTCTACGTCACCTCCCGCGCCGAGGGCAACGTCTACCGCATCGACGACGCCGGCGAGCCTACCCTCTACGTCGAGGGCATGGGCGTGGCCACCGGCGCGGCCTTTGACGCCGACGGCAACCTCTTCGTCGGCGACCGCAGCGGCACCATCTTCAAAATCGACACCCGCCGCGAGATCTTCGTCCACGCCACCCTCGAACCCAGCGCTGCCGCCTATCACCTGGCCGTAAACGCCCATGGCACGCTCTTCGTCACCGGCCCCACGCTCTCCTCCAATGATGTGATTTATGCCGTCGAGCCGAACGGAGAGGCGCGCGTCTGGTTCCGCGGCCTCGGCCGTCCGCAGGGGTTGGCGATCTCCCGCGAGGGCGACGTGTATCTGGCCGCCTGCCTCCATGGCCAGCGCGGCGTGGTCCGCGTCACGCCGCAAGGCGAAGCGTCGCTAGTCCTCTCCGGCGCCAACATCGTCGGCCTTGCCTTCTCCCCCCTGGGAACCACCATCCTCGCCACCAGCGAAGCCGTCTATAGCGTGGACCTCGGCGTGGAAGGCCTCAATCTGTTTTGATAGTTGACAGGTTTTTGGTGACAAGCGTAAAGAGAAGCGTTATAGTCAATGCATGATTAAGTCGTTCCGGCACGCTGGGCTGGAAAAGTTTTTCAAGTCTGGCAGCAAGGCGGGAATACAGCCGGATCATGCCGGTAAGCTAAACCGTCAATTGACCCGTCTGAATGTAGCAAAACAACCTGTTGATATGAATGTCGCAGGATGGGACTTTCACAAATTGAGTGGTAATATGAAGGACTGTTTTGCTGTGAGCGTGAATGGAAACTGGCGTTTGACATTCAAGTTTGAAGGCGAGGACGCACATTTAGTTGACTATCAGGATTACCACTAGGAGAAGGACGATGACTGAGATGTATAATCCAGCGCACCCCGGCGAATTATTACAGGAATGGCTTGAAGGATTAAACGTAACTGTAACCGACTTCGCCAAGCACATCGGAGTCTCGCGCGTCACGCTATCTCGTATTGCCAATGGCAAAGCATCCGTTACCGCGGATATGGCATTGCGGTTTTCAGCGGCATTCGGTGATCGTCCCGCAATATGGATGGCCCTGCAAACGCAGTATGATTTATGGCAAGCAAGCCGCAAGGATATGCCCAAGATCAAGAAATATCCCATCGCCGCATAGTTGAGATTCGTCGTCTCCCAGGTCTCAAAAACGAGACCTGGGCCACCCGCCGTTCATCGCGGTCTTCGCGATGAGCGGGCGCGTGGTCCACATCTGCCCATAAACCCGGGTGACCCACATTCGATTTTACGAGGTGTGAACCGTCTAAATGCCCCTGATTCTCACCACAGGCTGCTAAGATAAAATGGAAAAATTCCAGGAGAAAGAGATGCCTGCACGCTGGATTGCATTTGTGTGGTCTCCGCGGTCATCGCAGTCACGGCGATGACCGCAGAAGCGCAACAGGATGAGGGGCCAATTCTGCTGCCGAGGAAGCCGGTGGTCAAGCCGGCCAGCGCGACGCTTCCGGTGCTCTGTGATCTGGCCTGCGACGGCGGCAAGATGCTGAGTTGCAACAATTTCGGCACGCTCTACCAGAAAGCCTGTAAGGGCGGATTCGAATCAGCTTGCTCGAACTTGAGCAGCCTCCACTGAAGCGAAGTGTGAGACCATGCCCCGCGCCGCTCCACATATTCAGCCTGTCTACTTCCCTGTCCCCTGGAGATGCTACGCGCCAAGGACAAGACCGGCTGGAGAATCTAAGATAGAGGCACCATGATCGCTCACTTGCGCGGAAAGCTTATCTTCAAACAGCCCGGTCAGGCCATCGTCGAGGCCGCCGGGGTGGGCTACGACGTCACCATCTCCATTCCCACCTTCACCGCGCTCCCCTCGGTCGGCGCGGAGGCGGCGCTGCACATCCACACCCAGGTCAGCGAGGATCAGATTGCTCTCTTCGGCTTTCTGGACTCTCAGGAAAAGCGCCTCTTCGAGCGGCTGATTACGGTCGGCGGCGTCGGCCCCAAGCTGGCCATCAAGATGCTCAGCGGCCTCTCGCCGGAGCGCACCGTGCAGGCCATCCGCGGCCAGGATCACGCGCAACTGACCCGCATCCCCGGCGTAGGCAAAAAGCTTGCCGAGCGGCTGGTGGTCGAGCTGAAAGACAAGCTCGATGATTTTGCCGTTGCGCCGGTGCAGACCTCGGTGCGCGGCGCTGCCGTGGACGACGTACTCTCCGCGCTGGTCAATCTGGGCTACCAGCGCGTCGCCGCCGAGAAGGCCATCGAGCAAGCCGTAGCCAAGGAGGCCGCGCTGGCCGGTGATTTCGACGGACTCTTCCGTGGCGCGTTGAAGGTGATCCGATAATGGAAGAGTTGGAGGCTAAATTGGATTTGGGCAGGGACTCGCTCGTTTCCCGTTACTGGTGATACGCTTTGTAAACAAGGGGTTCGACATGAGTATTTCGTCAGCTATCTTATTTTGCCTTCTATTTGTGCTCGGATATCTCGTTGCACCGACCATGCTGGTGTGGGGTTGGAAGCTATGGATCAAGCAGCGACCGCGATTATGGACGATCTCATCGACTCTGTCATTCATCGGGTTTGTTCTCGGGTCGTTCTCAGCACTTTTCGCGCTTTGGATAATTGTTTATAGTTCTGCTGGGGGATTCCAGCATTCTTCTAACATTTCTTACGATTCTCTAAATTATTCGTTCTTCTATCAATGTGTTCTGTGTGGCTCAGCTCTCTCAGTTTTAGGAATTGCTTTTGCAGTCGGTGGTGTCTGGCGAAAAAGTCAGCTTCGTTGGCAAGCTCTTGCAAGCACGGTCGGAACACTCGCCTTCTGGTTGCTCGCTACAACTTGGCCATGATCTGATAAATATAGCTATCACTTGACCTGTATGCTTATAAACGGTATATTGCAAACATATACAGAGGCCGCCCATGCTCTATACCGGGTTTGACTGGGACGAAGGCAACGCCAGGAAGAACGAGAAGCACGGCGTCTCCAAATTCGAGGTCGAGCAGGTCTTCCTCAACAAGCCTCTTTTGTTGGCCGATGATCTGAAGCACAGCCTGCGCGAGCGGCGGATTCATGCGCTGGGCCGTACAGACCAGGATCGCTGGTTGCACGTTACTTTCACCGAGCATGGAGCGGGAACACTCATTCGCCCCATTTCCGCGCGGGCCATGAGCCGGAAGGAGAGAGTCGTCTATGACCAAGCCGTTCAAGCCCATTCCTGAGTTTGCCAGCGAAGCCGAGGAGCGCGCTTTCTGGGAGTCGCCCAAAAACGACAGCACGGAGTATGTCGATTGGAGCAAGGCAAAGCTGGTGACCTTTCCCAAGCTGCGCCCCTCCACCGAAACCATCTCGCTGCGCATGCCAGAAGATGTTTTGAATTCCATCCGCAGCCATGCGCGCCGGTTGGATGTGCCGTACCAATCGTTGATCAAACTTTGGTGCGCGGAAAAGATTGCCGAGCTGGTTCCTCCAGCTCCCGTTGCCCGCCGCAGCAGGGTTTCGTAGAGATTTGCGCAAGGTGCGCGGTGGTTGAAGGGGGTTTCAGCGGTTCTTGCGATACACTCCTCTTGTCATGATTTCCAAAATCTCTGCTGATTCCGCCGCCCATCTTCGCCTGGAAGGCCTGACCTTCCTACGCAACCTCGCCCGCCACAACGACCGCGAGTGGTTCACGCCGCGCAAGGCCGTCTTCGAGGCCGAGTTGAAGGAGCCGATGCTGGCCATCATTCGCAAGGTCAACGGCGCGATGGAGAGCTTTGCGCCCAGCTTCGTTCGTCCGGCGGAGAAGTGCCTCTTCCGCATCTATCGCGACACCCGCTTCAGCGCCGACAAAAAACCCTACAAGACGCACGTCGCCGCCTGGTGGTCGCGGCAGGGGATGGAGAAGACCTCCGGCGCGGGCTACTACTTTCACATCGACGCCAAGGAGGTCGTCATCGCCGCCGGAGCTTATATGCCGGAGAAGGCGCAGTTGGCCGCCATCCGCTATTGGCTCCTTGACCACCACGAAGAGTTCCGCAAAGTCCTGCGGACGGCAGCCCTTCGAAAAGCCTTTTCGGAGTTCGAGGGCAACGCGCTGACCCGCCCGCCCAAGGGCTTCCCGAAGGACCATCCGGCGCTCGACCTGATTCAATGCCGCCAGTGGGGGGTGAGCACAACTCTGCCCTCGACAGCCGCCCTTGATCCCGGCTTCGCTGCCGAGATCATTCGTCACTTCCGCCTGGCCGCGCCCCTGGTGGATGCGCTGAACACGCCCATCGTGGCGGCTCTCACGCCGCGCAAAAAAGTGCTCTTCGGTCTGGATTGAGGTTGGCAGTTTCCCACCCTAGTATCGTGAGTCAGAAGTTAGCAGCAGTAAAACATCTGTCATCCTGAGCGAACGGGGCCCCAGGCGTTTTCTTCAGCCTGGGGGTGGTGAGTCGAAGGATCTGAGGTTCGTAGATGAATTCCGAAAAGCAACCGCAGATCCTTCGACTCCCTGCGCTGCGCTACGGTCGCTCAGGATGACAGTCTTTTGTTGAATGAACTTCAAACTCAGGACATTTATGCGAGCGCGGTCAGGCCCGTGGAGGCGGCTTGCTCGTGGGCGTGATAGCTGGAGCGGACCAGCGGGCCGGATTCCACGTGGCGGAAGCCCAGCTTGAGCGCTTCGGCCTTCAGCTCGGCGAATTCGCGCGGAGTGTAGAGGCGCGCCATCGGCAGATGGTCGCGCGAGGGGCGCAGATATTGGCCAATGGTCAGAATGTCGCAACGGGCGCGGGCCAGATCGCGGAAGACTTCGAGCAGTTCGGCGGTCTCTTCGCCCAGGCCAACCATCACGCCGGACTTGGTGATGCCTTCGGGGTTTAGCGTCTTGGAGTAGCCCAATAACTCCAAAGAGCGCTCGTAGCGCGCGCCAGAGCGGACGGCGCGATAAAGGCGCGGGACGGACTCGATGTTGTGGTTGACCACGTCCGGGCGCGCCTCGACGACCTGGCGGATAGCCTCTGTATTGCCCTGGAAGTCTGGGATGAGAACCTCGACGCGGCAACCGGGAGCCTGTCGGCGAATCTCCTCAATCACCAAAGCGAAGGCACGGGCTCCGCCGAACAGGTCGTCGTCACGGTCGACGCTGGTGATGACGGCGTACTCCAGGCCCAGCGCGGCGATGGCTTCGGCGACGCGGCGTGGCTCGTCGAAGTCGATGGGTTCAGGTCGGCCTTTGGGGACGGCGCAGAAGCCGCAGCGGCGGGTGCAGAGATTGCCCAGCATCATGAAGGTGGCCGTCTTGTGGTGCCAGCATTCGCCGATGTTGGGGCAATGCGCGCTCTCACAGACGGTGTTGAGCTGGAGCGAACGGGCCAGCCGCTTGAGGTCGTGGTAGTTCTCGCCCACCGGGGCGCGAGCCTTGAGCCACTCCGGCTTGGGCGCGGGAGCCGTGCGGGCGGGGGAGATTTGCACCAGTTCGGTCACCGTTTTATTGTAGCCTTCCGGGGTTTTCGAGTTTGTTGTGGCATCCCACCATAGCCGTAAAAACAAGAACACGGCGAGGGTGGGGCACCCAGATCATCGTGTTTGCGGGTCAACGCAATAAGATAGTTTCAGTACAAAATATGCCTCTACTTGATCCAATTCCGTCGCCGGTGGAGTTTGCCGACTTTGCCGCACTTGAGTGGGAGCCGCTGCTGGCGCTCATTGCCGGCTTTGCTGCTTCGCCCGTCGGCCGCCATGCGATTCTGGCGCTCCAGCCCTCCACCGACGAAGCGTGGATCGCCCAGCAACATCAGCTCACCGGCGAACTGCGGCTGCTGCTGGAGGAGCAAACCTCCATCCCCGTCGGCGGCCTCTTCGACCCCACGCAACACGCCGCCAAGGCGCAGATCCCCGGCGCGGCGCTGGAGGCTGACGAGCTGCAAGCCATTGCGCGGCTGGCCAACGACGTGGCCGCGTGGCAGGCGCTGCTGCAGTCGCCCCCGGCGCGGCTGGTGGGCAAGCTCTTTGGCCTCTGCCAGCTCTCTTACGCGCTGACGACTAGCCTGCGTCCGCTGGCCGAGACGATCGAGCGCACCATCCAGCCCGACGGCTCGCTAGCCGATAACGCCTCGCCCGAGCTGGGCCGCATCCGCCGCGAACAGGAGCGTCAGCAGCGCCAGATCGAAGAGAGCCTGCGCGCCGCCCTTCGCAAGCTGGCCAGTGACGGCGCGACGCAGGATGAGCTGATTACCATTCGCGGCGAGCGCTTCGTAATTCCCGTCCGCGTGGAGCAGAAGCGGCGCGTCAGTGGCGTGGTTCACGGCGTCAGCTCGTCGGGGCAAACGGTCTACATCGAGCCGCTGGAGACCATCGAGCAGAACAACGAACTCGTCCGCCTTCTGGAGGAGGAGCAGGCCGAGATTCACCGCATCTTCATGGCTCTCACGCGGCAGGTGGGCGGCTACTCCGTGGCGCTGGTCGAGGGCGCGCGCGTCTTGGCGTTGGTCGATAGCCTGCAAGCCCGCGCCCGCTTTGCCCGCGCCTACAATTGCGTTGCGCCGACCCTTTCGGAGCATTTGTTGCACCTGGAAGCGGCCCGCCATCCGCTGCTGGAAAAGCGCCTCCGCGCAACCGGCGGCCAAGTTGTCCCGCTGACTCTGGAACTCACCGCCAAGGCCCGCCAGCTCATCATCAGCGGCCCCAACACTGGCGGCAAGACCGTCACGCTGAAGACCACGGCTCTGCTGGCGATGATGGCCCAGGCCGGCCTGCCTGTACCCGCCGAGGCTGCCAGCTTTCCGGTTTTTTCGGCTTTCCTGGCCGACATTGGCGATGCGCAATCGATCGAGGCAGCTCTCTCGACTTTTTCCGCGCACATCACCAATCTCGACCGTCTCTCCCGTCTCGCGGGCGAAAAGTCCCTGGTTCTGCTGGATGAGCTCGGCTCCTCGACCGACCCGGAAGAGGGTTCCGCCCTAGCCGTGGCCATTGCCAGCCACTTTTTGACGGCGGGGGCCTGGTCGCTGATCTCCACGCACCATACCTCGCTGAAGGTCTACGCGGCCAACACGCCCGGCGTGCTGAATGCCGCGGCGGGCGTGGACGAACTGACGCTTGCGCCGAACTACAAACTGCGCCTCGGCGTTCCCGGTGCGTCGGCTGGAATCCAGACCGCCGAACGGTTGGGCCTGAACGCGGAGATTATCGCTGCTGCTCGCCAGCGCCTGGGTTCGCAGCAGGCGGACATCAGCCGCTTTCTGGATAAAATGCACAGCGAACTGACCCAGCTTGAAGAGGATCGCAAAGCCGCGCGGGAACAGCAATATGCGTTGAATCTGGAGCGAAAAAAGCTGGCCCGCGAGGGCGACGTCGAGCTGCGCAAGCGCACACAGGAGCTCGAATCCAAACTGGCCTCGCTGCTCAAGGACTTCGAGTTTCAGATGCGCGAAACGGTGCGCGCCATCGAGGATCGCGCCGGCAAAGAGAAGCTCAGCAAAGAGGCCGAGCGCCGCATCCTGCGCCTGCGCCGCGAGTTTCAGGAGAGCTTCAACCTGACCGTTGTCGCCCACCGCACCGGCGCGGATCAGGGCGACGCCGACGCCCAGCCGCATCTGCTCAAACACATCGCCGCCGGCGATCAGGTCCGCCTCAAGTCGATAAACAAAATCGCCACGGTGGTGCGCGAGGTGGAGAAGGACGTTTTTGAAGTCGCTCTCGGACCCATCAAAATGCGCGTCAAGCGTGATGATTGCATCGCACCGCAACCTTCTGGCGGAGATTCCGCGCAGGAGCAGAAGCGCCCCGACCCCCTAGCCGCCGCCCGCAGCCAGAAGAACGTTCATGTCACCATGATCAGCGCCAACACCGACGCTCTGCGCATGGAGATCAATCTGATTGGCTGGACCGTGGACGAGGCCGAGCAGGAGCTGGAAAAGTATCTGGACCGCGCCTTCCTCGCCGGCCTGCCCCGCGTCCGCATCATTCACGGCCATGGAGCGGGCATTCTCCGCCGCGGCGTCCGTGAGTTCCTGAAAGGCCATCCCCACGTAGCCACCATCACCGAAGCTCCGCAAAACGAGGGTGGGCAAGGAGCAACGCTGGTGGAACTTCGCCAGTAGTTGCAAAACAAATAGGTTGTAGCTACGATTACCTGTAGGTAAGAGAAGGCGGCCAGAAAGGCTATGGCGACCGTTCAGTTCGATTGGGACGAAGAAAACATTGGCCACCTTGCGCGACACGGGATTTCGCCAGCCGATGCGGAGCAAGTCTTGATTAACTGGCAGATCGATCTTGACTCATATTTTCGCAACGGCGAAGAACGGGTTATTCAGGCTGGAGAAACAGATCAAGGTCGTATTCTTGTTGTCGTTTCTACGATCCGCAATGGAAAGACACGAGTAGTTACCGCGTGGCCGGCAAAGGAAAGAATCCGGCGTTACTTCGCAACACAGAAGAGGAGCCGCGATGCTGGAAGAAATGAAGCAGATGGAATTCGCGAATGAGGCGGAAGAGGCTGCATGGTGGGAAGCAAATGAAGATGCTCTCGCCGACGAATTTGAAAAGGCAGGAGCAGAAGGCCGTCTCGGTCACGGCACAGCGATGAAGCGCGCCGCACTGTCACGCATCACGATCAGCCTTGATCCTGAAGACTTTGCCAAAGTTCGTGTGCAGGCAGATAAACGCGGTCTGCCCTACGACGCATATTTGCAGACGATTGTTCACGGGGTACTGTGCAACACGGAGCCTAGCCAGAAGGCCGTGAATTTCTGAAAGATCATTCACTCAACCCAAGTCCGAAATTCCAGACCTGGAGAACCCTGCGAATTACTTCAATGCCAACCTTTTTCCGACTTAGAAAGAGTAACTTTTCCATGAGCAACGAAGCTGCTGCCTTTTGCAAATTGTTTATACGGATCATGACCAGCTATCGCTAAACCCAGACCAATTCGCTTAGAAGACACAAGATCGAAAAGCTTACTCGGGGAGGCTACTACGCAGCCACTGGCGTCGATGCATTCAAAAGTTGCCTCGTAGAATACCGCATACACCTGTACCCCAAACGCGTCGCCGACTTGCCCGTCAGTCTTCTTGAATGAAACCACCTTGACTACATCATCCGCCGACCCATTTTGAATGTTAATCGCATTTTCGATGGCAGCGCGGATTTCCACGTCAGATGGATGCGATGCGTCAAAGGTAGGAGATGCACTAGAAGGACTGGACGGGTGACAAGCGGATGCCATAAGGACAAGCGCAGAGCAGATGGCCAGGGCAAAGGGTTTTACCAGTTTGAATCGACTCACGTTCTTTCTCCTATCTCATTTGATGGAATTTCAAGACTGGGAACGCCTCACACCGACAGAACGCTCGGGGCGTAGCGACCTCTCAAAACGAAGATGCAGTGCTCCTAGATATTTTACACACGAAGCCCACCTCCCCCACGATGGCGGGTGGCCCATATCTGACCAATAAAGCCGGGTGCCCCAGGTCCCGCCTTTGGGATCTGGGAGACCACGAACCTTACGGGAGCGAATAGCGAGCGTTTGGCCGTACCGCAGATGCACCGGGCCACCCGCCACGAACGTGGTAAACTCGAATAGTCCTCCCAAGATTTAGATGTAGACGTAAGAAGTCCAAGTTGTTGTGTGTTCCAAACCGCAACTACGAGGTCGATCTCCCTTCGTTCGAGACCCCAATCGCAGTTGTGCAGATGCCCTGAACGGGAGGGTGCCGCTTCATTCCAAGCACTACCTGCGGCTCATCAGGACGAACCATTTTGGTCTTGATCAACCAGAACGAGCGCAGGTGTGGCTCGCGGCTGCTCACGCAGTCTTGTGATGGAGGATGTCGTGCAAATGCGTACTTGGTTCTCATGTTCTTTTTCTGTCTTGTCTCGGTCAGGCTATTCTCAGCGTTCTAGAATCTTTGGGATTGGGCATCAACTTCTCTTTGCAGTCCTGGTTTTCTCGGTGCTCTCCGCCAGCCCTGCAATCTCAGCGCAGACCTCCAATCAAATCACGCATCCGGTCGACACTGTGCATGTCAGAGCATTGCCGAATCATCATCCGCTCTGGGCCACTGCCAGCAACGATGCGGGCCCGGTGCCGCCGGATCAGATGGTGAATCAGATAACAATGGTTCTGGCGCGGTCGCCGCAACAGGAGCAAGCCTTCAAACAGCTCCTGGAAGACCAGCAAAATCCCGCGTCGCCGAACTACCATCGCTGGCTTACGCCCGATGAGATCGGCGCGCGCTTTGGCTTGTCCGACTCGGATATCGATACAATCACTGGCTGGGTGCAATCCCAGGGCTTGCATGTGAGCTGGATTTCGCCTAGCCGTACCTTCATCGGCTTCGGCGGCGCGGCAGCGGATGTCAATCGAGCCTTTCAGACCGAATTGCGCTATTACAAAATAGACGGTGAAGAGCGATTCTCCGTCTCTACTGCGCCCAGCATCCCAGCGGCTCTCCAGCCGGCAATCAAGCTGATTCGTGGTTTATCGACCCCCGGCGAGCGTCTGACGCCGCACCAGCTCGACCATCCGGATTTCACCTCGACGAGTGCGCACTATCTCGGGCCGAAGGATTTCAACACGATTTATAACGTGCCCGCCGGGATGACCGGAGCCGGTCAGACGGTCGGGATTGTCAGCTATTCGCGGACGAACTTCGCCGACTTCGATCGCTTCAGAAAACTGACCGGGGCCACCTTCGCCAACCCGGTCGAGATCGTTCCAACAGCCTACGGGGCCGTTGATCCCGGACCGGCGTCTACAACTTCTCCTGGGTATGGGCAGGATATCGCGACGCTCGAGGTTACGCGAGTTGGCAGCGTGGCTCCCGACGCCAAGATCCTGCTGGTTCCCGCATTCGTCGGCACCTGCTGGATCGACAACATGGTCGCGGATCTCGCGTACCTGATTCTGAGTTCGCCGCCACCAGCACAAGTCATTTCTGTCAGCTTTTTCGGCGGTGATTCCTATGTAGCCCCACTCTGGGATGGTTTGTTCCAGGAAGCAGCGGCTGAGGGTATTACCGTCCTGGTCGCATCCGGCAATGTAGGCGCAGCCGGAGACGATCAGGCTTTCATGTCTCCGCCGACGACGCCCGACCCCAACCGTTCGAATCAATTCTGCGGCTCCGGCTATGCAACCTGTGTTGGTGGAACCGAATTCAACGACACAAGCAATGCATCGGCCTATTGGAACCCCAGCAATAACGCGGGACTTTCCTCGGCGCGCGGCTATATCCCCGAAGGCGCGTGGAACGAGCCGGGAACCAACGCCAAGCCCATTGTCGCGGCTTCAGGCGGAGGCGTGAGCGCGTGGATCAGCACGCCCAGTTGGCAGGTCGGAACAGGCGTGCCCAAAGCGCGAACCGGACGTTACACGCCGGACATCGCATTCTCCTCTTCGATGCACGATGGCTATCTGTACTGCTACGCAGCCGGCGGCGGCGCCTGTACGGACAGTACCAGTTTTAGCATCTTCGCTGGTACGGAGGCGGCGGCATCGAGCATGGCAGGAGTGGCCGCGCTGCTTAACCAGAAAATGGGCGCGGAGCAAGGCAATCTGAATCCATTGCTCTATAAACTGGCGGCGACTTCGCCCTCCGTCTTTCACGATGTTACGGTGGCGACCAGCGGCGTAAAGAACTGCACTGTCAAGACGCCGAGCATGTGCAACAACAGCCTCCCAAGCGCCACCGGACTGGCGGGCGGGCAGGCAGGCTATCTGGTCAACGCGGGGTTTGACGAGGTGACCGGACTGGGCTCGCTGAATGTAACCAATTTTCTCGATGCCGCCCCCGAAGGGGCTCCCGCGGCAACGCCTGTGTTTTCCCCGGATGCGGGCACCTATGCCACGGCGCAAATAGTAACCATCTCAGGCAGCAACTTTGGCGCAACCATCTACTACACGACCGACGGTTCGACACCGACAGCCAGCTCGAAACTCTACCAGACGCCGATCGCTGTTTCCTCGAAGATGACTATCAAAGCGATTGCAAAGGCGGCCGGTTTTAGCAGCAGCGCTGTCGCCACCGCAGTCTACGCCATCAATTCCGCGGCGCCGACTGCTGCAACGCCCCAATTCAGCGTTGCCTCGGGAACCTATACCCATGGATTCTCCGTTGCAATCACGGATGCGACCGCCGGCGCGACCATCTACTACACCACGGATGGCTCTACGCCCGGCATCCGATCGGCGGTTTACGGGATCCCCATCCAAGTTTCCACTCCGCTGACGATTCGCACAATTGCAGTTGCCAGCGGATATTTCAAAAGCGCTGTTGCGTCTGCCTCCTACATAGTCGCCACGGGCGAATGGGCGTGGATGGGCGGATCTAAGGGGGCTATCTATGACGAAATACCCGGAGTGTATGGAACCCTGGGCGTGGCCGCAGCAGGAAATATACCGGGTAGCCGGGACTCGGCGAGCAGTTGGATCGACAATAATGGCAATTTCTGGCTGTTTGGCGGGGCGTCATGGGGTGGGTTAAATGATCTTTGGATGTTTAATCCCGGCTCGAAATATTGGACTTGGATGGGGGGCAGCAACACCAGAGGGCAATCTGGCGTCTACGGCACGCGCGGCATCGCTTCCGCTGCAAACCATCCGGGCACGCGGAGTGACGCGACAGCTTGGAAGGATGCCAGCGGTAATTTTTGGCTCTTTGGCGGAGAGGCGCCATTGGACTCTTCCGGCAACCATCATCTGAACGATCTGTGGATGTTCAACCCTGCGACGAAACTTTGGACTTGGATGGGGGGCAGCAAAACCGCGGATCAAGTCGGCGTTTACGGTACCCTGGGAGTCGCCTCCGCAAAGAACCAGCCCGGGTCCAGGAGGGGCGCGAGTTCGTGGATAGACCAAAAGGGCAACTTCTGGCTCTTCGGAGGAGAAGGAAAAATAGAATACTCCAATAGAACGGACATAGGTCAGTTGAACGATCTTTGGATGTATTCTCCAGCGACGAAGTTGTGGACGTGGATGAGCGGGTCTTCCGGTTTGGCCAGTGGAGTGTACGGGACGCGGGGAGTCCCGGCCGATGCAAATCTTCCGCCGGGTCGTTGGGATGCGAGCAGTTGGATAGACAACAAAGGGAACTTGTGGCTCTTCGGCGGATCCCAAAGTATGAACGATCTGTGGATGTACACCCCATCCACACACCAATGGGTATGGGTGAGTGGCGTCAGCGTCTATAGCGGTGACAGTGCTCAGGGTGTATATGGAACCATGGGTGTTCCCGCTACGACGAATGTCCCGCCCGGTCGCGGGCAAGCAAATAGCTGGACGGACAGTAAGGGCGATCTCTTTCTCTTCGGAGGATTTCGATCGACAACACAGGTCTATGAAGAATTGAATGACCTCTGGATGTTTAACCCTTCGGCTCAAGAATGGACATGGATAGGCGGAAGCAATTCCGCAAATCCATCGGGAGCTTATGGCGTACAAGGTATCTCTTCGTCCGTCAATATCCCCAGCGGACGCCAGGGGGCAAGCCAGTGGGTGGACGGCAAAGGAAATGTCTGGCTCTTCGGAGGACAGACAATCATTGAAGGTGGCGGAGAAGTGATCTTCTTAGGGGACTTCAACGATCTATGGAAGTTCACACCGAAGTTGAATGGCATTCCGACGGCGGCGACGCCAGTGTTCAGCGTGGCGGCTGGCGCCTACACCAAGACGCAGCAGGTAACTATTAAAGACGCTACGGCCGTGGCCGCCATTTACTACACCACCGACGGAACCCAGCCGACGTCTTCTTCGAACAAGTACACGGGTGCTATCACTGTGTCGGCGACGGAGAGGCTCGAAGCCATGGCCGTGGCCTACGGCTATTTCAACAGCGCGGTGGCCTCGGCAGCCTACACCATCACGCCGCCCGCTCCCACGCCCACCTTCTCGCCCGTTGGGGGAACCTATACTTCCACCCAGACAATGAAGATAGCGGACACGGCAACCGCTGGCCTCAAAATCTACTACACGACGGATGGAAGCGCCCCCACTATCAAATCCACGGTCTACACCTCGGCGGGAATCAAAATCTCGGCAACGGAAATGATCAGAGCCATGGCGGTGGCCACCGGCTATTCAGCGAGCGCGGTAGCTTCGGCAAAGTACACCATCCACTAACCCGACGGGGGGGGTGACGCAGATCCCCATCCGATGAAATAAATCAAAACTGGGTGCCTCAGGTCCGGATTCTCGGACCTGAGATCGCCTCTGTACTACAGAATTATGTTTTGTAGTACAATCGATCCCATGAAGACAAGCGTACAAGCACGGTTGGATGAAGAATCGCAGGCGATACTCGACGGGCTGGTGCGCCGTTTGGGCTGGACTCCGTCCCAGGTGGTCCGCGAGGGCATTCGGCTGCTGGACAAGCATCACGCCAAGCCTTTTCAGCGATAGGTAATTGGCATGGGTGAATTCGACTCTGGGATCACTGATATTGGATCAAACAAGGCGCATCTGGAAAGCTATGGGCGATAAAGCCCATCCTGCTCAACAGCGGTGTAAACGTCGCCTTTTTTGAATTTGTAGTACATTCTTGCGAACTGTAGTACAATCAAGCCATGAAGACAAGCGTACAAGCGCGGTTGGATGAGGAATCACAGGCTGCTCTCGAGTTGGTAGTGCGTCGCCACGGCTGGAGCACCTCCAGAGCGGTGCGTGAGGGGCTGCATTTGCTGGTCCGCCAGCACAGCGGCAGTGCGGCAACAAAAATGATCGGCATTGGAATTTTCGATTCCGGAGTTACCGACGGAGGTTCGAATAAGAAGTATCTTGAAGGCCTTGGAAGCAACTCGGGCATCGGGCGCAAACCTGGTTTGCAGCAGAAGCGCAAGGCCGGCTGAGGATGCAACCGGTTCTGCTCGATACCGGCGTAATTTTTGCACTCCTCGATCGCAGAGAGTGGGCGCATGAGAAATGTATTCGCGCGCTGGAGAATTTGCACCGTCCACTGGTTACCTGCGAAGCGGTGATTATGGAGAGCTGCTACCTTCTTAGGCGTAGTCCACAAGCAGTCCAATCCGTGATAGCCAATGTGGAGAGTGGCCTTTTTACGATCCCCTTTCAACTTTCGCGCAGTGCCCCTCAAGTTCAAGCGATTCTTAATAAGTATCATGACACTCCCGCAGATTTCGCAGACGCTTGCCTGATTCAGATGGCCGACGAACTGGACACAGGTGATATTCTCACTCTCGACAGCGATTTCGTTCATTATCGCTGGCGGAAGACGCGCCACTTCCGTATGTTGATTCCGCTGGATTGAGCCCATGCCCTTCGCCCGCAAATCCGCCAAGCCGCGCCCCTTCCTGAACGAAGGCGGTCTCTACGACTATGCCGTCAAGTCGCTGGGCCGCGCGATGCGCTCGGAGGCCGAATTGCGCCGTCTGATGCAGCGCCGGGTCGAGCCGGGAGCGCTGGGCGAGGCGGTCATTTCGGCCGTCATCGCACGCCTGCGCGAGCACGGCTACCTGGACGACGCCGCCTTTGCCGAGACCTACGCCCGCCTGCGCCAGGAGAACGAGAAGCTGGGCCAGCGCCGGGTGAAGCAGGAGTTGCAGCAGAAAGGCGTCGCGGGCGAACTGATCGCCGAGACCCTGGAAGTCCGCTACGCCCAGACCAACGAAGAGGCCTTGGCCCGCGAGCATCTGGAGCGCAAGCGTCTGCGCAAGCCGGAGAACGAAAAGGAGACCGCGCGCATCATGCGCCGGCTGGTGGCGGCCGGCTTCTCGACCGGCGTCATCTACAAAATCCTCCGCCAGTGGGATGTGCCGGACGAAACGCTGGCCGCGCTCGACAACCTCGAAGACGAGCCGCACGAAGAGTAAAACGACCGAATCTTCAGCGCGCACAAGGTTTTCAAGCGCAAGAATCCAAAGTGCGATATGCTGGTAATGCGCGCCCGTAGCTCAGCTGGATAGAGCGAACGCCTCCGGAGCGTTAGGTCGGGAGTTCGAATCTCTCCGGGCGCACCATATCCATCTTATTGAATCTAAAGATAAACAACTTTGTTGACACGCTCCGCGAAGGCCGCGTCCTGAATCGCATAAACCGCCTCGATCTCGTTGGAGCCGCGATCCGGTATGCGGCGGAGGGTGCTTCACTCTATTATTTTGTTGGTTCTTGGCAAAAGCGGGGAAGGTCTTCTGCATGGAGCCTTGGGATTTGCTGGCCCTGTACTCAACTGATCTTAGCCGCGCCCCTGGCAGGAGCGGCAAACATAATCGACGACCTTGAATCCCATCGGATTCTCGAACTTGCCTCCGCAGCGGCTGCAAGTGACGTACTCCATATTGGTGGGCGCAGAGACCGGCGGGGCGGAAACCGTAGTTTGTTGAACAGTGGGCGCGACCGGCGTGGGGTCATTGATGCCCTTGAGGCCTTCCTTGAAGCCCTTCAGCCCTTCGCCTAATCCCTTGCCCAACTCCGGCAGCTTCCGACCGCCAAAGAAGACAAACAGAATCAGCAACAAAATAATCCAATGCGACGGTTCAGTCAGGAAGCCCATGGTCTCACCCTCCGCGCGCCCGGCCTTCGCCGCTGCGCACTTGTCAATTTAATTGTCGCACAATCAGGGATCAGGGGTCAGAGATCAAGGGTCAGTGGGTGCGCGACTTGAAAATGAGAGATCGGCACGGAGCTTCCAACCACCATCTGTGAAAATGCTTTAGCGCTTCTTTTCCATGCGCAGCGTAATATCGACGGCGTGGGTGTCTTTGTTCAATTTGGCGGCAAACATCAGGTCGGCATCGATCATGGTCCGGGCCAGCGGAGATTTGGGCGGAAGTTTGGCGTAGAAGCCCCGCATGGCGCCTTCGTTGAAGACCACGCCGGTGGGCATCTTCCAGGCCGCCAGCATCGCCGCGCGCAGATCGTCGGCACCGTTTTGAATCACCAGCTTGCCCATGGTGTACACCGGGCCGGGATCGACGCTCACCGCAAAGCTGACCGTCCCTTGCGCTCGGTCAAAGCTGGGCTTGGCGTGAACGGCGGCTTCCATATAACCCTTGTTATGGTACTGCCGCTCAATGGTACTCCAGTTATCGCGCACATAACTGGCCACGGCAAAAGCTCCTGGAGGAATGCGCGCCTGCTTGTCAAACTCCGCCTGCGAGAGCAGCAGGCCGGGGGCAAGCCGGATGCCCGCCAGCTTGTATCTCATCCCCGGTGAAGCAGCAACCTGAAAAGGAATATAGATCGCCTCCGGCGCAACCACCGGTTCGTCCCGCGCGGCGGCGTGTACTTCGGCTTCCAGATAGCCATTGTCGCGGAATGAATCGCCCAACGCGCCTTCGATCTCGCCGGAACTTCCCTCGATGCTATAAGCTGCGCCTTTCAGGCTGGCCAGAGTTTGGAGGACGCCGGGGTCAGGCGTGGCCTGCGCGCCTTCCAGCCGGATCTCGCCCACCAGCACCTTCGGAGCCGTAATGGCATAGTTCATCGCGGTCACCTGAAAGAGCTTCTGATCGGTGTAGGGCTGGGCGGCCACGGTGGCCTGAATGCCTTTGGCCGCCAGCATTTCCACCAGTGCCTTGCGCACCTCCTCCGTCAGCCCCCCATCAAAGGGAATCTTGCCGTGGAAAAGCGGAAGCCGCGCATGAAGCGCCGCCTCCAGATCCTTGCCGGGAGTGAGCGGCAGATTTTCCAGCCGCAGCGGATAAAGCGCGGAAGACAGAACCAAATTAAAGACCAAAGCGCCGCCGTTGTACGTAAAGCTGGCAGAGGTGAACAGGCCGGTCTCCAGCAGCTTCTGCAAGTGTGCCTTGACCGTGGAATAGACAATCGGCGTGCCCGGCTTCAACCCCACGCCGTCCAGCAGCTCCTGGTCGCTATACCCCGGCGCGCCCTTGAATAGAATCGATTTCGGCGTAAACGTCGGCTGTGCGCCCGACGAAGCCGTTTTCTTCGCGTTGGATGAACTCTTCTTCTGCGCGGCGGCTGGCAGGGCGGAAAGCAAGGCAAGAGCGGTCAAGAGCAGGATGGATTTGCGGATCATCGTAGAAAAAGAGTAGCAAAGCCGCGTCCCGCGCGGATAGAGCATTATTGCATTTCTCCATTAGAGAATAATGACCTGGGTGCCCCACCCACGCCGCGTACTTGTTTTTGCGGCTAGGGTGGGATTCAATCCTGACAATAACTCGTTTATTTTCAATAAAATAATATAGGTAATCTTCAAAATACCCCCAAGTATACATCCCCCGTGTACTTACCAACGGCTGCACGAGAAGATCGAAGCCGGACTTGATGCACAGAAGATTGCAAGATTGCTGAGTGAAAGTCTACGCCAGAATTTCCTTGAATCTGGCCTGCCCGCCGCAGCCAGATGCCTGCAAGGAACCAGTGAGACGATGACGCGCGCACAGAAGGAACTCTCTGCCGCGCTCGGCAATCTGAGTGATGCAAACGGCGGAGTCGTTGCTCAAGTTGAGTCCGCAAACAACCGGCTCACGCAGTCTCTGGAAAAGCGGGAGAATGCTCTGGATGCGCTCTTGCATCAACTGAACACCTGGTTGCTGTGTTTCTGGATTCCGCTGATTTCTACTGCGACCCTGGTAATCGGACTGGTTGCTGGCATGAGGATAGAAGGCTGCATGGATTCGGTCCCCGCAGCGGCTGCCACGCCGACGCCCACAGTTGTGCAAGCTGTTCCAACTGCCGAGCCGCGAGAGAACAGCGGGCCGGTTGGCAGTCCCAAGCAGCAACGCCATAACCAAAGCAAATAGCGGCGCTGAGCATGAGCGATAGAGGGGTTCTCTATCGCTCATGGCTGGCGATTCCTAAAATCGGCAACCCACCACCCCAGCTTGTCCAGGCGCACCGAATTTTCATCTGGATTCGAGCTGACATTTCATGCAATGAAAGTGCGCAATCCAAAACTGGTCAATACCTCTGGCTTTGCTCACAGATCCGGCATTTTATCCGGCATTACTTGTCGTTTTAACTCGCATCCAAGCGTTTGTTTGTTTATACTTGAATCCGGCAATAGGACCGGCAATGAATCTACCCCTTATCAACCCGAGCTGGATGGAACCGCTGCTGCCGCCCGAAGAAGGGCAGAAACGGCTTGAAGATGGCGCGTTCGATTTGGTCTCTCGCGCCAGTTCTCTGGCAGGGCAAACCAATCCCATCGTCACCGCGTCCATCGGAACGCTGGTTCGCTCGATGAACTGCTACTACTCGAATCTCATCGAGGGCCACGACACGCATCCGCGCGACATCGACAAGGCGCTCCGCAAAGACTATTCCGCCGAACCAGCGCGGCGCGCTTTGCAGCTTGAGGCAGTCGCGCATATTGAGGTTCAGCAGGCCATCGACGAGGGCCGCGATGATCCCGCTTTTCCGGCGTCGCTTCCGTATATTCTGTGGCTGCACCGGGAGTTCTGCCGCCGTCTGCCTGACGAATTGCTCTGGGTGGAAGATTTGGAATCGAAAAGACGCGTCCGGATTCGACCGGGTGAACTGCGGGATGGTGAGGTGGTCGTAGGCCAGCATTTCCCCCCCGAGGTTGCTGCGCTGCCACGTTTTATGGAACGATTCGAGCAGGCGTATGCTCCTGCCCGTCTCTCCAAGATGCGTCAGGTAAT
>Ga0224559_1000652_pt1 | contig 21852 bp, 13 predicted proteins | sample 714S33034metaG_FD_180676 | JGI IMG/M metagenome (GOLD analysis project Ga0224559, IMG submission 180676) | Peat soil microbial communities from Stordalen Mire, Sweden - 717 S3 30-34 | ecosystem: Environmental > Terrestrial > Soil > Wetlands > Peat | place: Sweden: Norrbotten County, Stordalen... | reverse complement strand
CGCCAGAGAGCCCAAAGCGGCGACAGCGGCCTGATCACCGCGCGCGGTCCCCGTCAACCAGAATCAGGCTGCCGCCAAGGGGCGGACTGGCGGATGGACACGTTTGAGCTACGGCAGCCGTCGAATGAGCGCGAGCGCCAAGAGCCCAAGCAGAAGGGCGATTCCGGCCTCCGTGCCGGGGCCGTCAGCCCCTTGTCTCTTGCTGACGGTGCAGTTGCAGCCGTTGCTCGTGCCATTGCCACCAGCCGCGCCGCCATAAGGCGCTCCACCGAGTGGCCCAACGGGTAGTCCACCCGCCCCGCCTCCTGTTGCAGCCGAGGCTCCCCCTGCTGATGACGAGCCACCAGAACCAGACGGCGCACCGCCAGTGTTGCCGGCGCCGCCGACTCCTTGCTGGCCGCCCGAGCCCGAGATTCCACCGGTGCCGCTTGCTCCTCCGGTAGCCGCCGCTCCCCCGACGCCGGCGTCTCTGCCCGATATGATCGAGGTGCTTCCGCCAGTGCCGACACTGCCATCGGCGCCCGACTTGACGCAAGTGCCGCTAGTTCCGCCACTACTGCCGGTTGCGTCACTGCATGGCCCTGGCCATGTGCCGAAATCGGGCGTCCAGCAAATATTGTTGCTAGTTATCCAGCTAGAAAAGGCGCTGGCGTTGGTTGCAATATCGGAAACATTAATGAATTGTGTTTCGGAAACTCCATCCCTTTCGAAAAGTTTCGTGGTTATAGCTTTCAAAGTCAAATTGGGCTCGGTGCAGCCGTAATTTATACCTTTGCCTTTCATGGCAGTATAGAAGGCGGTTAATGAGGCGTCTTCCTTTCCATCTATTCCGTAAGTGTGGAAGGCAACTGAAGCGTTGTCCCACGCAACACCTAGATTTGCACACTCAGTAGCAGCTTGGGTCGGGTTAACTACTTGGGAGTAGGACATCATCATAATGTGAGTGTCTGGAGCCAACCCGCGAATTTGGGTATACGCGTTCTTTTCCATGGTTAGGGTATTGGTATTGTAAGGGGCGGACCATGCCTGGGGCTCATTGCAAACTTCGTAAACGACAAAGGTCTTGTCTTTGTAACGGGGCGCATAGAAATTCCAAAATGATGTAACAAAACTTTGGTTAAAGCTCCCGTTACCCCCGCCAGAACCTATGGTCAATACCACGTACAAGTCATTTGTGTCTGCCAAGTCAACAACCTTGTCAACCTTAGCGGAATTGTATCCCCCGGATGAACCACCACCGGGATATTCGGCGTATATATGAAAGGCGTTTAATCCACGGCTGTTTTTCATCGTGGTAATGTTAGCCTGGGTAGGTGTTTCATCCCAAATGTCCAAAGACACACGGGCTCCCCTTATTAATGTGCACTCGTCGGTTACGATCGTGTTGTTCAATACTTTCACACGGCCTCTGGTAGCCAAAGCATCTGTTGAAAGTGCCAATAAAGTACCAAGTGCAATGGCAATGCCGCAGAGCGCTCGTTGCATCCGGAATGCATTGCCGCATAATCGTCGTGCCTTCTTATTCATCGCAACCTCCTTGTTAAGTGTGATGTTGATGATCACCTGAACGCTACCAGTGAGTCCCGCTCCTTCTGGTTCAGCTGATCACCGATGGGGATTTGCTTCTTTGGAGCAGGAGGGCGCACAGGCGGAACAAGCGCCATTTTGCTTTCACCGAAACGCGTTCGCTGGCAGATGTTCAATAAGAAACATTACGTCGACTGCAGAAACCTACGCGTCAATCTCCCCAAGTTATCCCCACACCCAGGTAGAATCGAAAGTACTAAGCAGTGGCCTGAGCGATCGAATTCCGTCTCGCGGAGTTGAGACACGTCGAGATACGATGAATGGCTTCCCGGAGCACTGGCATCCAATGCCCTCTCGCTTGCTTGCACGCGTGAGCGATACGAAGGGGTGTTTTCGGTCCGAGGCCCCTGCCTGCCCGTGCGACCGCAACCTCCCGCGCGCCCGGATGGCCTGACCGGGCGGTTCTGACCGTCCGATCTGGTTGCTGGAGTGCATTTCTGGAGCACGGGGCGCAGTCCGGCCCGTGACGGCGGCGGTGAGGTAGCCGTCAAGTTGAGCCAGTCGTCGCCGGCCCGGTCCTCGCCGCTCGCCTCAGCCAGGTCGTGGGGCGGCGGGCGCGCGGGGTGAAGCTCGGATCACCTGGAAGTGCGCAGTCTTTTCCGGCTGCCGGCGTGAATAGGCCGGTCCCGCGGACGTGGGTTGTGCATATGCCGCTGCCTCCACCAAGGAGGATGTCGGTCAGCGGGTCACGGAAGCTGCGTGGTCGCGGCTTGCCCAGCCGGCTCTATGCCCGCGGTGGCGGCAGTGACCAGGTAGCCGGTCCCGGCTATCTATTCGTCGCCGGCCACAGCCAGGCGGCGCCGCGCACGCCGCTGGAATCGCCGTACTTGGCTTTCACGATGGGCGTGGTGACCTTGTCCGAGAAGACGTACTTGGGCAAAAGGAGCGGAACTTCGCGATAGAGGCGCGCGATGTTGGAAACCCCGCCGCCCAAGACCACGAAATTGGGATCGAGGACGTTGATGATGACGGCCAAAGCTCGCGCCATGCGGTCCTCGTAGCGGGCCATGGTGGCCAGGGCTTGCGCGTCGCCGCTTTCGGCGCGTGCGGCGATCTCGGGCGCCTTGAGATCCTGGCCGGTGTGCAGGCGGTGGTCGCGCGCGAGGCTGGGACCGGAGAGGAAGGACTCGTTGCAGCCCGGCCGGCCGCAGAAGCAGGTGGGCTGCGCCGGGCGTTCGTCGTCGCGCGGCCAGGCCATGGGGTTGTGGCCCCATTCGCCGGCGATGGCGTGCGGGCCGGCGATGATATGGCCGCCCACGACCACGCCGCCGCCCACGCCGGTGCCGATGATGACGCCAAAAACCACCTCGCCGCCGGCAGCCGCGCCGTCCGAGGCTTCGGAAAGGGCGAAGCAGTTGGCGTCGTTGGCGACGCGCACCTCGCGGCCGAGAACCTGGCCCAGATCCTTGTCGAGTGGATGGCCGATGAGTTCGACGGTGTTGGCGTTTTTGACCAGTCCGGTGGCGGGCGAGATGGCCCCCGGAATACCGACGCCCACGCTGGCCTGCTGACCCAGGGTCTTCTCGATCTCGCCGACCACACCGGCGATGGCTTGGACGATGGCTGCGTAGTCTCCTTTCGGCGTCGCGACACGCAACCTCTGTCGCTCGACGCCAGCTTCGTCGATGGCAATTCCTTCGATTTTGGTGCCACCCAGGTCGATTCCGATTCTCATTTGGCCGCTAGAGTACACTTTCGATTGGCGGTCAGTTTCAGAAAAGCGATCGTCAAGCTACACTTGAGATCTGTCGAGTTGGAAACCGGATGTCCATCATTGCGTTAAATGGCCGTTTGATGGTGCATGGCGGTGCGTGGCTGCTCGCTGCGCTGGCGGCGCTCCCGTGCTGCGGAAAGTCGAATGTCCCGCCGCCTTTACCGGTCGACAAGGCTCCATCGACGGCGGCGCCGCGCGAAGAAAAGGTGATCGAGTATCGCCAAAAAGCGGGCGTTCCTATCGCGCCGACCGTGGTGTCGGATGATCCGCCGCCGCGTCCGGTGCAGGGCCTGACGGGGGTCCAAGTTCAGCGGCCGGCCACCCTCAACGGCGATCCGAATGGCATTTCCCGCGAGACACTCAACCGCGCCGTCCAGGCCGCCATGGGGTCGTTTGCCGGGTGTTTCTCGTCGCTGACCCAGGATCCGCCGGTGGTGGCGGTGTCGTTCGAGGCGGAGCCGAGCGGGCGCCCCAGCCTGGTGCGCGTGTCGGGCGCTCCTCCCGATGCCGAGAGTTGCATCCGCAATATCGTGCTCGGCGTTCGCTTCCCGAGTTTCGAGGGCAAACCCGTGCAGGTCGACCTGCCACTTTCCTTCCATCGCGTGCCTGGCGTCGCCCAGTCGGCGGGCAATTCCGTTCAGCAAGCGCCCAAGGCGCCGCCCCTGTTCATGGATCCGTAGCGTCGCGTGCGAAGCCTGCCAGCTTTGCTGGCAGCGGAGCTTCGCGGGAGGGTTTGGCGAGGCCGAGCGCAGCGAGGGGTGGGTTGGGCGCGGGGTAGGTGCCGAGTGCGAAGCGAACCCTTCGAGGGTTCCCATCGACAATTTGCACGTGCCACCTAGAAACGCATGCCGCGCTTGGCGCGAAACATGAACCAGCGGTAGGTCAGGTAGACCGCGCCACCGGCGGCAAGCAAACCCAGAAAGGGGAAGTGGTACCAAACCAAAACGCCCGATCCAGCCCAGCCTGACAGGGCGATCCATCCCTTCTTTCGGGCCTCGGCTCTGTCCTGCGACATCAGACTTTGGGTCATCCTGGGCGCCTATCATGAATCCGGGACGGCCTTGGCGCAAGATGCAAGGGGTGTGCGACTCCCATTGCTTAGTCCGCCGGAGCCGTGGTATTTGGCCTGGAAAGGAGAACGCCATGCGACTGCTGCTCTCGACCATTTCAGTCATTGGCCTGGTGACCTTCTTCGCCCCTCTGTCCGAGGCGAAATCCAAGAAGGGCGGTCTCGAGGCCGAGCCGCCTCCTCCCGCCAGCGAGATGAACGTCTGCGGCTGCTACCGTGACAAGGACGACAACTGCCACTGCAACAAGGTCCCCAAGGCCAAGTTGAAGTGCGAGTGCGCGGGGGATTGCGAGCCGCCGGAGTGCGTGGCCAAGCGTCAGCATGACGAGGAGAAGGCTGCCGAGTTGGCCCTCAAGAAGGCGAAAGAGCGGGACAAGAAAGCCCAGGCCGAGGCCATCAAAGCCCAGAAGCAGCGCGAAAAGGAACGCGCGGCGGAGCAGGCGAAGAAAGAGAAAGAAAGGCAGAAGGAGGCCAACGATCCGCGCTGGAACTTCAACTGAGGTCCCGGGCAGCTGGTGCCGTCTTCCCGATAAGCTGCCGATACGCTGCCGATACGCTGGGCGGTTTGCGCGAAAATCGGGCAGGCAGGGTCCAGATTGAAATTCCTAGCGCGTCAGGGCCTGTCCATTTATTTTAGGTAGTTACGCCGTTTTGCAGGGGTCGACGGGTTGCGCCGTCGATCCCTGTTTTGATTTTGGCCTAGCTTGTGCCAGCATCGTCCGCCCCGCGGGTGGAAGGCGCCGACAATCACGGACGATCGCACACGAGCCGGCATCCGCACAGGAGACAACACACGCAATGAAGAACGCAGGCCTCGACAAGGAATCGCTAGAGATGCTGCTCGACACCATCGGGTCGTTCGGCAAGCAGAAGCTGCCAGCCAAGATCCGTCTCGATCTCGATGAGAAGGACGAGTTCCCGCTGGCGCTCATCGAGGAGCTGCTCGGTCCCGAGATCGGACTCCACCTGCTCTTCATTCCCGAGGACCTGGGCGGTCTTGGCGGTTCGGCCTACGACGTGTACCGCGTCTCCGAAGAAATGGCCCGCCTGGATCTGGGCGTGGCCACCGCGTTCCTCGCCATCTTCCTCGGCACCGATCCCATCGTGGTCGGCTCCACCGAAAAGCAGCGCAAGCACTGGCTGCGTCGCATCGGCGACGAGGGACTTATCGTCGCCTATGCCGTGACCGAGCCCCTGGCGGGCAGCGAGCTGTCGGCCATCCGCACCAAGGCCGAGCGCGTGCTCGAAAACGGCGAGCTCAAGGGCTACAAAATCAACGGCACCAAGCAATTCATTTCCAACGGCGGCTTCGCACAGCTCTACTCGGTGCTGGCCGCGGCACCCGATGGGCCGACCTTCTTTCTGGTCGAGAAGGGCACCCCCGGGCTGTCGCCAGGCAAGCACGAGAACAAGCACGGCATCCGCTCCTCGAATACCTCGCCGGTGATCCTGGAAGACGTGTTCGTGCCCAAGGAAAACCTCGTCGGTGGCGTCGAGGGCAAGGGGCTCATCCACGCCCAGTCCGTGTTTGGTTTCACGCGCCTTATGGTCGCGGCCTTCGGCCTCGGCGGCGGCGTGGCGGCCTTGCTCAAGGCCATCCGCTACGGGCGAGAGCGCGTGCAGGCGGGTTCCACGTTGTCCGAGAAGCAGGGCTACATGGACAAGCTCATCGTTCCTCACGCGGTGAAGCTGGAGGCCGCGCGCGCCTACATCGAGGAAGTCGCCCGCCGGTTGGATGCCGGCGAGCCCGAATTGCAGACCGAGGGGGCCATTGCCAAGCTCTTCGCCACCGAGGAAGGCAATGCCGCCGCGGATGCCTCGATCCAGGCCATGGGTGGCTACGGCTACACCAAGGAATACGAAGTCGAGAAGATCCGTCGCGACGTGCGCATCACCACCATCTACGAAGGCACCAGCGAGATCATGCAATGGACCGTGTCTCGCGATCGCTGGCGCGTCCATTTGCAGGAACGCGGCGGCTTCTATCGTCGCATGGCCGAGTCCCTGCAGAACCTCCATCGCGAGGATGCGCAGGTGGGCGCCGACGTGGCCGCCCTGGCGGTACTGGCCGTGCTCGAGACCACCGAGCGGTGCCGTGTGGGGCGGCTGACGCGCAATCAGCATGTGCTCTTCCAGCTCGGCGAGTTGATGACCCGCGCCGAGATTGCCGCCAACTTCGCCCTGTATGCGGCCGGCCGCGGTGCCGCCAAGTACGAGGCCTTTTTCGCGCCCAAGGCGGTCAAGGTGATGTCCAGGATCTGCGCGCGCGAAGCGGCGCTGGATGTGCTGTCGGGCGCGGTTCGCCTGGTTCGCGGCATGGACGCCGTCGAGGACGCGGCCATGGCGGATTTCGAGCGCGCGCTCAACGCAAGCGCCATCCACGCCAGCGCCAAGGGCTTGATGAACGACATGGATTTGGTCGCCAAGGCGCTCGTGGAGCAGGATGCTGCGCGACCGCAATAGCGGCACAGGCCGCCAACTTCACGAACTTGTGCGCGACCGATTTTGGAGGACAGAGATAGATGAGTAGTTCGACACGAGATCCGGCCGAGCGGGCCGTTGCCGTGGTGGGCGTTGGCGCCATTCTACCCGACGCACCTGATGCGGCGACCTTCTGGCGCAATGTGGTCGAGGGTCGCGACTCGATCAGCGAGGTGTCCCCCGATCGTTGGGGCGCCGTGGATTACTGGGATCCGGACCCCAAGGCTCCAGGCAAGACCTACTCGAAGATTGGCGGCTGGGTTCGCGGCATCACCTTCGAGTCGACCAAGCTCAAGATCCCGCCGCGCGTGGCTGCGGGCATGGACGAGGGGCAAAAGTGGGCCCTGCTGTGCGCGGGCGAAGCCCTGCGCGATACAGGCTATCCGGATCGGCCGCTCGACACCGAATCGACCGCGGTCATCGTTGGCAACGCCATGGGCGGCGAGCGGCACTACGAGACCGTGCTGCGTCTCTCCTTCCCCGAGTACGCCCACGCGATTCGCGAGACGCCGGCGTGGAAGACGCTGCCCGCGGCCGCGCGGGAGGCGATTTTGGCCGAGCTAAAGGCCGAGATCGATCGCCGCTTGCCCGACACCACGGAAGACACCATGCCGGGCGAGTTGACCAACATCGTCGCCGGCCGTGTGGCCGCGATCTACAACCTGCGCGGTCCAAATTTTACCACCGACGCGGCCTGCGCCTCGGCCCTGGCGGGCATCCAGGCCGCCACCGACAGCCTTGTCGATCACCACTACAACGTGGCTCTCACCGGCGGCATGGACCGCAACATGGGCGCCACCACCTTCATCAAGTTCAGCAAGATCGGCGCGCTTTCGCCCGACGGTTCGCGTCCCTATTCCGCGGGCGCCAACGGTTTCGTGATGGGCGAGGGCGGCGCCTTCTTCATCTGCAAGCGCCTGGTGGACGCGGAGAAGGCCGGCGACAAGATCTACGCCGTCATTCGCGGCGTCGGCGGCGCCAGCGATGGCAAGGGCAAGGGCATCACCGCGCCCAATCCCATCGGGCAACGCGTGGCCATCCAGCGGGCGTGGCGGCGCGCCGGGCTCGATCCCGCGACCATGTCCTTGCTCGAAGGCCACGGCACCTCGACCCGGGTGGGCGACGACGCGGAAATGCAGAGCGTGATCGGTGTTTTGGCCGATGGCACCCCCGTCAAGCACATGATCGCCCTGGGCTCGGTCAAGTCGCAGATTGGGCACCTCAAGAGCGCGGCGGGCGCGGCGGGTATGCTCAAGGCCGTTCTGGCCTGTCACCACAAGATCCTGCCGCCGTCGATCAACTTCGACGAGCCAAGCCCGAACATTCCCTTCGGCAAGATCCCCTTCGAGGTGAACACCAAGGCACGGCCCTGGGAGCGCCCGTCGTTCGCGCCACGACGTTGCGGCGTTTCCGCCTTCGGTTTCGGCGGCACCAACTTTCACGTCGTGGTCGAGGAATACATTCCGGGCATGTTGGGCAAGCGGCAACCGCTGGTCCAGGTGCCAGCCGCCATCGCTGCGGCGGCTGGTTCGGGACAGACGGTGGTGGCGCAGGCGCGCGATGAGCGGCCAACCATGTTCGGCAACATGCTCGCGCTGAGCGGACCCGACCTGGGCTTCCTGCGTGGCAAGCTCTTGCAAGCCGAGAGCGATTGCAAGTCCGGGAAGGTTCCCGACAAGACGGCGCCGGGCGCGGAGTTTCTCGGGGCGCAGGCGCGTTTGGTGATCGCCTTCGAAGATGTCGCCGACCTGGTCAAGAAATGCGCATTCGCGCTCGAAGCCATCGACAAGGACGACGCCAGGAAGTGGCGCATCCTGCAGACCAAGGGCATTCATGTCGGGCGCGGCAAGGCCGGCAAGGTGGCCTTCCTGTTCCCAGGTCAGGGCTCGCAATACGTCAACATGCTGGCCGACCTGCCGGATCCCGTCGTGCGCGAAACCTTCGCGGAAGCAGATCGGACCATGGGACCTCTTTTGGGCCGGTCGCTCACCAGCTACGTCTACCAAGACGCCAACGATCCCGCGGCCATGGAAGCCGCCGAGGAAGCGCTCAAGGACACCACGATTTGCCAGCCGGCCATGGTGGCCACGAACATCGCGCTCATGCGCCTGCTCGGCAAGCATGGCGTGTTCCCCGATATCGTCATGGGGCACAGCTTGGGCGAGTGGGCCGCCGCCGTGGGCGCGCGCATGATCGACTTCTCCGAGGCGTTGGTCGCGGTGAGCGCGCGGGCACGCGCCATGGCATCGGTGTCCATCGGCGACAAGGGCAAGATGGCGTCGGTCCTCGGCCCAACGGATGAAATCGTGCGGCGGCTGCCGGAGATCGGCGGCTATCTCACGCCCGCGAACATGAACAGCAAGAAACAGACGGTCATCGCGGGCGCCAGCGACGCCGTGGATCGGGCGGTCAGCTTCTTCAATCAACTGGGCATGACCGCGCAGATCATTCCTGTCTCGCACGCCTTTCACAGCAAGGTGGTTGCCCCCGCCGCCGCCGCGCTCTACCGCACCATCTGCGAAATGCAGCTTCATGCCCCCAGCATTCCCTTGGTTGGGAACATCGACGGCCAGCTTTACCCGACCGACGACATGGAAGCCATCCGCCGACGTCTGGCCGATCAAATGGCTTCCTCTGTCCAGTTCGTCAAGGGCGTCGAGACCTGCTACCGCGAAGGTGCACGCATCTTCCTCGAAGTCGGACCCAAGCGCGCGCTGCAGGCTTTGGCCGAAAATATTCTGGACGACAAGTCCGACGTGCTTTGCCTTTCCACCAATCACCCCAAGCGAGGCGGCGTGCGCTCGTTCCACGATGCCATGTGCGGTCTCTACGCTGCGGGTATTCCCCGCCCGGAACAATTGGATCGGATCTCTGAGATTCGCGCCGCCGCGGAAACCGTCGGTGGCACGACCCCGAGCCAAAATCTCGCATCTTCCAACGGAGCTGTCACCGCCATGAGCACCGAGCACACACGTCCATCCACGTCGTCTGGCCAGACCGATTTCGAGGGCCTGGGCCGCCTTTTTGCGCGTTTCCTCGAGGAGGGCATGTCCTTCTATCAGGGAGGTCGTGGCGCGCCCGCCGCGTCCGCGACGAACAGGGGTTCTATCGTGGTGTCGGGCGTCGGCTTGGGCCTGCCCGGCGAAAGCCGGCGTGTGTTCGACGACAGCAACGTCGATCGCATCCTGGCCGGTGAATCCTTCATCGAACCCGTGCCCGCAAAGGTGCGCGAGCGCATGCTGGGCAAGAACATCGTGCGCTTGCACAAGCGCGAGGTGGGCGAGCCGAGCCTGGAGCCCATCAAGTCCATCGACGAGGTCATCCGCCTGGCCGGCCGCAAGGGCGCTTTCGATTTGGTCGAGGAGTTCGGCGTGTCCAAGGAGCGCGCCGAGGTCTTCGACACCACAACCGCGCTCGCCGTCGCGGCCGGTATCGAGGCCTTGCGCGACGCCGGCATTCCGCTGGTACGCCACTACCGCCGTACCACGACGGGCAGTTACTTGCCCGACCGCTGGCGCCTGCCTCTTTGCATGGCCGACGAGACCGGCGTGATCTTCGCCTCGGCCTTTCCTGGCTTCGACAATCTTGCGCGCGAAATCACGCGTTTCTACGAGGCACGCGAACAGAAGACCGAGTTCCAGTTCGACCGGCGCTTCATCTTCCAGGTGCTCTCCATGGGCCACGCCCAGTTCGCCGAGATGCTCGGGATTCGCGGACCGAACACGCAGGTCAATTCGGCTTGTGCATCCACGACCGTGGCCATTGCGATGGCCGAGGATTGGATTCGTTTGGGGCGCTGCCGGCGCGTGATCGTGATCGGCGCCGACGAGCTGACCTCTGACCATCTGATGGAATGGATGGGCGCGGGATTCCTGGCCACGGGCGCTGCCACCACCGAAAATGCTGTCGAGCGCGCGGCCTTGCCGTTCGATCGCCGCCGCCACGGCATGCTCATGGGCATGGGCGCGTGCGCGCTGGTCGTCGAGTCCGAGGACTGCGTGCGCGAACGCGGCATGCGCGGCGTGGTCGAGATCTTGGGCACCGAATTCGCCAACAGCGCCTACCACGGCTCGCGTCTGGATGTTTCTCACATCGAAGGGGTGATGGAGAAATTGGTGTCGACCGCCGAGCGCAAGCACGGCCTCGAACGGCACGCCATGGCCAAAGAGCTGGTTTTCATCTCGCACGAGACCTATACGCCGGCACGCGGGGGCAGCGCCGCGGCCGAGGTGTTTGCTTTGCGCAAGACCTTCGGTGCCTCGGCCAACGACCTGGTCGTGGCCAACACCAAGGGCTTCACCGGGCATCCGATGGGCGTGGGTGTGGAAGACGCCGTGGCGGTCAAGATCCTGGAAAAGCAGGTCGTGCCGCCGGTGCCGAATTTCAAAGAGCCCGATCCCGAGCTCGGCACGCTCAATCTTTCCAAGGGCGGGCACTATCCCGTGCGCTTCGCCTTGCGCCTGGCCGCGGGCTTCGGCTCGCAGATCGCCATGTCGCTCTTCCGCCGCGTGCCGGGGGTCGAGCAGCGCATCGCCGATCAGGCGACCTACCAACACTGGCTAGCCGAGGTTTCGGGCTACGACGCGCCCGCCATGGAGGTCCAGCAGCGGACCTTGCGCATCAAGGACGAGGGACAGCCGCGCCGAGAGCCAGCGCAGTCGCGCTGGTTGCCGGGGACCGGGCCGAACGCGGTGGTTGCCGAGGCGGCCGGGGTGAATGCTCCAGTTCTGGCGCCGGTCTCGCCGCCAGTCCCGGCTCCGGTTTCGGTTCCTGCTCCGGCACCGGCACCGGCGCCGACCACGACCGCAGCTCCCGCCCCGACCTCGGTCGCGGGCGAATCCATCCTTGAGAAGGTGCTGGGTATCGTCGCCGAGAAGACGGGCTATCCGCGCGACATGCTGGATCCCGACCTCGATCTCGAGGCCGATTTGGGCATCGACACGGTCAAGCAGGCCGAGGTGTTCGCGATGGTGCGCGAGACCTTTGGCATTCCTCGCCAGGACAATCTGAAGTTGCGCGACTACCCGACCCTTCGTCACGTGGTTGGTTATGTCGAAGAGAGCAAGGGTGGCACGGTCATCCAAAGCGCAGCTTCGCCCGCCGTCGCTCTCCCTTCCGTCGCAGTTTTCGCCGCGGCTCCAGTGGTGGCTCCAGTTCCCGCCGCGGTTGTCTCGCCAAGTGCCGCGACAACGGGATCCGTCGTGGAGAAGGTGTTGGCCATCGTGGCGGAGAAGACCGGGTATCCACGCGACATGCTGGAGATGGATCTGGATCTTGAGGCGGATCTAGGCATCGACACGGTCAAGCAGGCCGAGGTGTTCGCAATGGTTCGCGAGACTTTCGGTATTGCCCGCCAGGACGACCTGAAGTTGCGCGACTATCCGACTCTTCGTCATGTCGTTGGTTACGTCGAGCAACGCATCGGTGGCGCGCCATCCACTCCCCCCCCTTCGGGGACTTCGGGACCCTCGGCACCCGCCACCCACCCTGCCACCCCCTCGCTTCGCGAGGCCTCGCCTCCACCCCTACCCCCGCTCGCTCCGCTCGCGCCCTCGACGACCACGACCATTGTTGCCGGAGCCGCGGACTCCGTCGTGGAGAAGGTGTTGGCCATCGTGGCGGAGAAGACCGGGTATCCGCGCGACATGCTGGAGCTCGATCTCGATCTGGAAGCCGATCTGGGCATCGATACGGTCAAGCAGGCCGAGGTGTTTGCGATGGTGCGCGAGACCTTTGGCATTGCCCGCCAGGACGACCTCAAGCTGCGCGACTATCCGACGCTCCGACATGTCATCGGCTTCGTCGAGCAGCGTAGCGGTGGGGCGATGGTCGGGGCGGCTCCAGGTCCTGCCCCGGCGCCAGCAACTCCCACGGTCGCACCTTCACCGACCCTCCCTTCGGGAGCTTCGGGACCTGCACCTACCCCTCCCTCGGCACCCGCCACCCACCCTGCCACCCCCTCGCTTCGCGAGGCCTCGCCGCTCGCTTCGCTCGCGCCCTCGACGGCTACGACTGCTGATGCGGCGGATCCTTCAGTCGAAAAGGTCCTGGCGATCGTTGCGGAAAAGACCGGGTATCCGCGCGACATGCTGGAGCTCGATTTGGATTTGGAAGCGGATCTCGGGGTCGACACGGTCAAGCAGGCCGAGGTGTTCGCGATGGTGCGCGAGACTTTCGGCATTGCCCGCCAGGATGACTTGAAGTTGCGTGACTATCCGACCCTCCGTCACGTGATCGATTACGTGAAGAAGAATGTCGGCGGGGTGGCCGCCGCTGCCGAGTCGGTACCGGCTCCTGCCGAGCCCGCCGTTGTTTCTAGTGTCGCGCCTAGCGCGCCCGCGCCAGCCGCGTCTCTGCCGGCCGCGCCCGAGATCGCGGTCTCCGACGCCAATCCCTTCGAGAGCGGCGTCTTGCGCCGCCCAACCGTGACCTTGCGTCCGCCGCTCGCTGCGAGCAAGCGCACTTCGGTGCGATTGGAAAAGGGCAGCCGGGTTGTCGTGGTCGCGGATCGCGATGGGGCTGGCCGGCTTCTGTGCGACGAGCTCGAGCGCCGCGGGGCACAGGTTCTGCGCATCGACGCGCGGCCCGAGCGCGGCGAAATTGAAAATGCATTGCGCACCTGGGCCGCCGCTGGTCCGGTCGCGGGCATCTACTTCCTGGCCTCTCTCGATCCTTGTCCGTCGCTGGGCGAGATCGATTTGGTCGAGTTCCGCAAGCAGTACCGCGACCGTGTGCTGCTGCTGCACGGAGCGGTGCGGGGGCTCTACGAAGTTCTCGCCAACCCCGGCAGCTTTCTCATCGCGGCCACCCGCATGGGAGGTCATCATGGCTATTTGCCGGGTGCCGCGCGCAATCCCATCGGCGGCGCCGTGGTTGGCTTTACCAAGGCCACCAAGCGCGAGCGGCCGGAAGCTTTGGTCAAGGCGGTCGACTTCCCCGAGGACATGCCCAGCGAGGTTGTGGCGCGTGCGCTGCTCGATGAGACCGAGCGGGATCCTGGGGTCGTCGAGATTGGCTACCAAGGCAGCCTGCGGGTGACCGTGGCGGCCGAGCTTCTGTCCGCGATTCCGGCCGACGTGAAAACGCCTGTTCAACTTAGCTCGGATTCCGTGTTCGCCGTGACCGGTGGCGCGGGTGCTATCACCGTGGCCATCGTGCGCGACCTGGCGGCGGCTTCGCGCGGAACGTTCTACTTGCTCGACGCGCGCCAGATGCCGCCGGAGAGCGAACGTCCGCTCATCGAGAAGGCGATAACCGACCGCGAAGGCGCCAAGCGCGACATCTTCGAACGCATGAAAGCCGAGAAAGGCCGCGCGACTCCCGCCCAGATCGAGGAGAAGCTCTTCGATCTCGAACGCCAGGCAGGCATTCTGGAGGCACTGCGGTCCGTCGAAGCCGCGGGCGGACGCGCCTTCTACCGCCAGGTCGACGTTCTCGATGGCGCCGCGGTCAAGGCCGTGGTGGATGGTATTCGTCAGCAAAGCGGCAAGCTCGATGTCGTCCTGCACGCCGCCGGACTCGAACGCAGCCGCTCGCTCGATCGCAAGCCGGTCGAGGAATTCGACCTAGTCTTCCGCGTGAAGGCCGACGGGCTCTTCAATCTGATGGCCGCCACGCGCGACCTGGATGTGAAGGCCATGGTGGTGTTCTCGTCGGTGGCGGGGCGCTTCGGCAATGCCGGCCAGGCCGACTACAGTGCGGGCAACGATTTCATGTGCAAGACGGTGGGCTGGTGGGCCGCGAGCCGGCCCAGCGGGCTTGGCATTGCGCTCGATTGGACCGCTTGGGGCGGCATCGGCATGGCCACGCGCGGACGCATTCCCGAGATCATGAAGGAAGCCGGCATCGACATGCTCGACCCGGCCGAGGGATTGCCGGTCATTCGCAAGGCGCTCCAGGCCGGGTACTCGGGTGAGGCCGTGGTGGGCCGTCGGTTGGGCATTCTGGTCACACCTTTCGATCCGGAAGGCGGGCTGGACAGCGACGGTGGTTTGCAGTCGCGCGGCAAGGACAAGTCCTTGCCCTTGCCCTTCACCAACGTCCGCCACAACTTGCACGAGGGCCTCGTTGCCGAGGTCAAACTCGATCCCAAGGTCGAGCCCTTCCTCTATGACCATGCCATCGACGGCATTCCGGTTCTTCCGGGTGTCATGGGCATCGAAACCTTTGCCGAAGCCGCCTGGCTCTTGGCTCCCAGCTACCACGTCGTGGCCATCGAGAATCTGCGCTTCCTTTCGCCCATGAAGTACTACCGCCACGAGCCTCGCGCGGTCATCGTGCGGGCGCGTGCGGTGATGACCCAGGCCGGCCGCGTGCGCGTGCACGCGACCTTGTCCTCGGTGCAGAACATCGTGGGGCGCGATCCGGAAGAGAAGCTCCACTTCTCGGGCGCGGTCGTCCTGGAAGCAAGCGCGGCCGAGGCGCGGCAGGTGCAAGCCTTCGATCGCACGGCGCCTGAGATCGGTCGCGAGGCGATCTACCGCGTGTACTTCCACGGCCCGGCCTACCGCGTGCTAGATCGCGTGGAAAGCGCGGGCGAAAATCGCGTGATCGGTTGCATGACCGGACAGCTGCCGCTCGACACCACGGACGCCAAGCATGGCAGCCTGGTGGGTCCGCGTCTCATCGAGCTGTGCTTCCAGACCGCAGGCGTGTGGGAAATCGGCAAGACCGGTCGGCTTGCCTTGCCCGCCGGAGTCGATCGCGTGATCGTGCGCGACCCATCGGCTGGAAGCGGCCCGTTGGTGGCCGAGGTCACCGCGCAAGGAAGCGATGACAACCTCACCTTCAGCGCCCGCGTGCGCGACGGCGCGGGCAAGGTCCACGTCGAGATCGAGGGCTATCGCACTTCTCGCATGCCCAACAGTCTGCCCGAGGACGAAGCAGGCCCGTTCCGCAAGGTCGTGATCTAGCAGGGTTCAAAGATGTTTCGCTATCGATTGGTCCAGGCAAGCGCGCATCCGTCGCTCGCGCATGGGCAGCCCTGGCCGGGCTTGCTCAGTCCGCGCGAGGAGAAGATTCTCGCTGGCCTGGCCGTGGTTCCGCGGCGGCGCAAGTGGCTGATGGGTAGGGCGGCGGCCAAGCGGCTGGTGCGCGAGGCGTTCGGCGAGGGCCAGGTGCCCGACGACCAGATGAGCGTTCTCAATCAGCCATCGGGCGAGCCCTTCGTTCTCATCGAGGGACGCGGCGGATGGGAATATCCGATTTCGCTTTCGCACCGGAGCGAGGTCGGCATGGCCGCGGCGCCGGTCGATAGGACGCTGCGCATTGGCGCCGATCTGGAGACTATCGAGCCGCGCGATCCGGCGCTGACCCGGCAGTTTTTCACCGACGCGGAAGCCGAGGTGGTCGAATCGAGCGGCAACAATCGCGACGAGGTCGTGTCGCGCATCTGGAGCGCCAAGGAAGCGGTGTTGAAGCTGCTCGGTCTGGGCCTGCGCATCGACACGCGCGGCGTGGTGGTGGATCTGCCTGGCAAGCTCTTTCCCGACTGCCCAGCCGACTGGCAGCCGGTCGACGTGACGGTGCTGGCCAAATTGCCTCGCCAGGATCTGCTCAATGCTCTACACGTGGCGTGGCGGCGCGAGGGTGACTGCGTGCTGACCGTCGCGGTTTCCGGGTAGATTTTCCCAGCCGCCGAGGCTCAGGTTGTAGACTAAAATGCCGATGTTCGTAGGCGAGGAAGAGGCCCATGACCATGCGCATTTCTGTCGTTGTCCTTGCCGTGTTCCTGGCGGCCAATGCCGCGCGCGCGGAAGACTGCCCTGACGAGATCCCCAGCGACAGCGGCGCGCGGCGCGCACAGGCGAAGCTGTGGTTCGCGAAGGGCGAGGGCGCGGCCGACGCTGGCGACCAGGTCGCCGCACTGAAGGCCTACCAGTGTTCACTCAAGTTGGTGCCGCACGGGTTCACCGCGTACAACATCGCGCAGATTTGCGAGCAGATGGGAGACTTGGAGATGGCCATCACGGGCTACAACCAGTACTTGTTGCTCGTGCCCGATGCCAAGGACAGCCAAGAAATCAATGATCGGCTCGATTCGCTACGCCAGCGATTGATCAAGTTGCGCAAGGAAGACCTTGGATCCACGGCCGCGGTGACCGGCGAGCCTGCGTCCGCGCAGGCGGGCGCCCCGGCAACGAAGGTCGCCGAGGCGCCTGCCCCAACCCCGCCCGCGCCGGCAGTTGAAGTCGCCGGCAAGCCCGAAGGGGAAGTGTCCGCGTCCGCGGGCCGACAATCTCGGTCAGGCTACCGAACCGCGGCGTGGATCTCGTATGGTGCCGCCGGCATCTTCGTGGTCGGCGGGATTGTCACCAATCTTCTCGCGCGCAGCAAGATGGATAGCTGCCGCACCAACTACAACAACGGCGATCGGCCCGCCGCCGAGTCGGCATGCAGCGACGCCAAGCCGTTCGCGTACATGTCCTACGCCGCTTTCGGGGTTGGTGCGGCCGCCGCCGTGCTCGGCACGATCTTCGTCCTGCAGCCCACGCGCTCCAGCGACGTGGCCATGGGCTTACTGCCCGAGGGCGGCCTGTCGCTGCGCTGGGCCGGTCACTTCTAGCAACCTCGCTACGAGCCCTGCCAGTAGCGGATCTTGCCGGTGTCCGCGTGGATAAAGCGCGCATGCGGGTAGTAGCCAACGCCGCCCAGACGCAATCCGCGCACGAATTCCCGCAGGGCCTCGGTGGTCACGCCGCGAATGCGAAAGTCGACGGCGGTGCCCTGGGTGTGCTGGCTTTCGCGCGCGACCTGATGTCCCTTCTTGCGCAACACCAAGTTGTATTTGGGCGAGCGATAGCCCGACACGATCTCGACCCTGGGAGCGCGAAACCTGATGGCCGCGGCGGCCAGGATGCCGGCAAGATGCGTGTCGGTCTGGGTCCACTGGTGGGTGTAGTGGTCGCGCAGAAACGGCTGAAAGGCGCGCTTGTAGGGAAGGCCGACGACGAGCGGCAGGGCATCGCGGTTCCAAAGATTGAACAGGGTGGTGATCGGTTCACGGCGCGCTCCGATCGGTTGCGGGTCTTCAGCCAAGCGTGCCTCGGCTTCCAGCGTGGGTGTCTTCCCGGTCTTCTCTCGCGCCGTCTTTTTGTGTCGTACGTTCGCAAGATCCGCATCCACGACATGCACGCCGGGTCGGTGGGCCTTTTCGCGCAGCCAGGTTTCCTTCTTGCTCGGCTCGCGCGTGTCGGGCGGAAAATGCGCTTCGCGCTCTTCGCGAAGCGCGGTCAATGGTTCCGCAACCAGGATGTCGTTCGCGTCACCCTCGGCCGAGAGGGGCACCGGCAAAGCAATCAGCAGGGCAACGACACCGACCATCTCCATTATCATACCCGGTAGACGTGGCGGGCGTTATCGGACAGGATAGCCCACTCCATGCGGGGGGTAGGACACCTTCATCACAGCGAGGCAAACACCATGTTCAAGATCCAGACACTGAACAAAATTGCATCCATCGGGCTCGACGAGCTTCCGCGCGATTCGTACGAAATCGCCTCCGAGATTCTCAACCCCGACGGAATTCTGGTGCGTAGCGCGGACATGCAGGCCACGGATCTGCCAGCCTCGCTCAAGGGCATCGCGCGCGCGGGCGCGGGCGTGAACAACATTCCCGTCGACAAGTGCTCGAAGCGCGGCATCGTGGTGTTCAACACGCCGGGCGCCAACGCCAACGGCGTGAAGGAGCTCGTTATCGCCGCCATGCTGCTCGCCTCGCGCAAGATCTTCCAGGGCGTCGAATGGACGCGCACGCTCAAGGGCAAGGGCAAGGAGGTTGGGCCCCTGGTCGAGAAGGGCAAGAACGATTTCGTGGGCCCGGAAATCAAGGGCAAGAAGTTGGGTGTCGTGGGGCTCGGCGCCATCGGCGTCATGGTGGCCAACGATGCCTTGGCGCTGGGCATGGACGTCGTGGGCTACGACCCCTACATTTCCGTCGAAGCGGCCTGGGGACTCGCGCGCACGGTGAGGCGCGCGACCAGCCTCGATCAGCTGCTTTCGCAGTCCGACTTCATCACCCTGCACGTGCCGCTCGTGGATGCCACCAAGGGAATACTCGGGCGCGAGAAATTCGCCATCATGAAGAAGGGTGTGCGCATCGTGAACCTGGCGCGCGGCGCCCTGGTCAAGTCAGTGGATTTGAAGGAAGCCTTGGCCGCGGGCACGGTCGCGTGCTACGTGACCGACTTTCCCGAGGACGATCTGCTCGACGAGAAGAACGTCATTCCCATTCCCCACCTCGGCGCTTCCACGCCCGAGGCCGAGGACAACTGCGCCGTAATGGCCGCGCGACAGATGGGCGATTTTCTCCAGTTTGGCAACGTGAAGAATTCGGTGAACTTCCCGGCGTGCGAGATGCCCTACATGGGCCGCACGCGCATCGTGGTCGGCAACGCTAACGTGCCCAACATGGTCGGCCAGGTCACCACGGTGCTTGCCTCCGAGAAGATCAACATCATCGACATGATGAACAAGTCGAGCGGCGATCTGGCCTACAACATCATCGACGTCGACGGCGAGGCGAACCAGGCCACCATCGAGAAGATCCGCAAGATCGAAGGCGTCCTCATGGCGCGCTTGATCCCAAAGACGTAGGCACGTTCGCGATCTACGCCAGGACCTCGATGACGTGATCTTGCTCTGTGGCGGTCATGCCGTGGAAGAGCGGGATCAGGATGGTGCTGTCGCGCGCTTCTTCGGATCGGCGCAGGCGCGGGCAGCGACCTTGGCGGTGGGCGTGAGGATCGCAGGGCGCCGGCCCGCAGGCCCAAGCAACGCTGGCGTAGGCCGGCTCACTGTGGGCATTGCCCACGCCTCGGCGCGAGGCCACGCCGCGGTCGAGGAGCCGCTGCATGATTTCGACCTGCGACAAGCCTGCGCCAGGACGGACGCGCAAAGGGTAGCTTTGGAAATTGGAACGCATCCAAGCCGGCTCGCGCGGCGGGGCCAGCATGGGGTGTTTGTCCAAGGCAACGCGATAGCGCTCCGCCAGGGCGCGACGGGTGGCGATGATGCTATCCAAACGCGCCAGCTGTGGACGTGCCAAGGCAGCTTGCAAGTCGGTCATGCGCGCGTTGAAGGCCGGCTCGACGAACGACTCGAACGTCACCCGCGGGCTATCGTGCCGTTGCGTACTCTCCGTGGTCATGGCGTGCTGGCGCAATCGGCGCAGGCGCGCGGCGAGGGATTCGTCGGCCGTGGTGACCATACCGCCGTCGCCGCAGGTGATGACCTTGCGTGGATGAAACGAAAAGCAGGCCGCGATGCCGTGCGGTCGACCGATACGTTGCCATTCCCCGGCGATGTGGATTTCGCTGCCGATGGCGCACGCCGCGTCCTCGACCACGGGAATTCCTCGCCGATTCGCGATTTCGAGGATGGCAGGCAGGTCGCAAGAAAATCCGATCTGGTGCACGGCCACGATGGCGCGCGTATTTTTGGTGAGCGTGCCTTCGAGGAGGCCAGCGTCCATACAGAACGTTGCAGGATCGATGTCCACAAAGACGGGACGGGCGCCCACCGCGACCACGGCATTGGCGGTGGCGATGAAACTGTGGCTCACGGTGACCACGTCGTCGCCTGGCCCAACGCCAAGCGCGCGCAAGCACAGCTCCAGCGCGGTCGTGCAACTCGACGCCGCCACGGCATGGGGTGCGGCCACGGCGCTGGCCAGTTCGCCCTCGAAGGCGGCGACTTCCGGGCCCTGCGCGATCCACCCCGACCGAATCACGGCGCTGACCGCATCGACCTCGACCTGGCCCAGACTCGGGCGCACGATAGGGATAAGCATCCGCCCAGGATCGCCTGGGGCGGGCCAGGGTTCAAGTTCCTGGCTTCGCGCTTCCCTTGGCGGAATGCTGAGCTTCTATCTCGGTTGCGTCCGGCCCCGAGTCAGACCACCTGATCAACTTCAGATCGCGAATCATGATGGTGTAAAGGACGGGTACCAGGATCAGGGTGATGAGGGTAGCCACCGTGAGGCCGCCGATCTGCGCGTAGCACAGCGGGTGCCAGAACGGACCGCCATGCGATGCCAGAGGAACCAGGCCGAGCACGGTCGCGGCGACGGTGATCACCACCGGGCGAAGTCGAATCACGCCGGCGTTCAGCAGGGCATCGCGCAGAGGTGCGCCATGCTCGCGCTGCTCCTCGATGAAATCGAAGAGTACGATGACGTGGCTGACGATGACGCCAATCAGACTGATGATGCCGAGAAAGGCCATGAACCCGAAGGGCGTGTCCATGATCCGCAGTGAGAGCACGGCGGCAGTCGCACCGAACGGAATCGCCGCGAAAACAACCAGCGGCTTGACGGCGTTTTGGAATTGCACGAGCAAGGCCAGGTAAATCGCCACAATCGAGATGACCAGCACGACGGACAACTGCCCGAAGCCCTTCTGCCGTTCTTCCTGTTCGCCCGCGATGGTCAGGCGATAGCCGGGCGGCAACGAGGCGGCGATCGCGTCGAGCTGGGGCTGGGCTACTTTCAGGACTTCCGAGGGCAATGTGCCGGCGGTGGGGAAGCAGGCGACGGTGATGGCGCGGAATTGGTCGCGTCTGCGGATCTTCTCGGTCTGCAGTCTGTAGCCGATGCGTGAAACCTGGCGCAGCGGGATCTTCACCTGACTGCGCGACGACGACACGTAGAGGTTCTCGATGTCGCTCAACTCGGCGCGCTCTTGCGAGCGCATGCGGGCCAGGATGGGGATCTGGCGGTGGTCGTCGTACATCTGGCTCACCGGATAGCCATTCATGGCTGTCACCGACGATAGCGCTACGTCGACGTTGGTGACGCCGGCGAGGTTGGCGCGGTCGGGATCCACTTTCAGCTCTACGGAGAACGTCTCGGCGCCCCAGTCGTCGCGGATGCGTTCGGTGGTTGGAAGGGAGCGGAAAACGCTTTTCGTAAACCCCTTACAGGCCGGGTGATTGCGCAAGGCTGGATTTCAGGCATGTTGGGCGCATGGAGAAGACCGGAAATTTGGCGGCGCCATCGTCGAAG
>Ga0224559_1000651_pt1 | contig 21916 bp, 23 predicted proteins | sample 714S33034metaG_FD_180676 | JGI IMG/M metagenome (GOLD analysis project Ga0224559, IMG submission 180676) | Peat soil microbial communities from Stordalen Mire, Sweden - 717 S3 30-34 | ecosystem: Environmental > Terrestrial > Soil > Wetlands > Peat | place: Sweden: Norrbotten County, Stordalen... | reverse complement strand
GGGCTGTTGCGCACCAAGAAAATCCCGACCTCTGTGCCAGCGACACTCCTCGATTGTAGGATTAACAACGCGCGACCATGTTTCATGCTTCGCGGGTCGGCGATTACGCCGGTGCCGAACTAAAAAAGCTTCAGGTGAATGACCAGGTACTTTTTCGGGTTCTCGCGGATGCTCTTTACCAACTGCTGGGTCTGGTCCATGGTCTGGTCGGTGTGGTCGTAGAGGGAGCGGTTCTGCACCAACTGCCCTAGCGATCCCTGGCCCTTATCGACGCTGGTCAAAATGCTGTCCAGGCGCGTGACGGTGTCGTCGAGCTTGGCTGCGAAGGCGGGATCTTTGGCGATCATGCCCAAGGTGCCCTTGCCGGAGTTGATCTGGGCCACCAGTTGATTGGCATTGGCGACTGTAGCGTTCAGGTTGGTGTAAAACGAGTCGTCTTTGAGCAGCTTGCCCGCGCTGCCCTTGCCCTCGTCCAGATCGGTGGTGATTCTGTCCAGCCGGTCGACGGCCGAGTTGGCGCGGGTGTAGAGTGTGTCGTCGTTGATCAGCTTGCCCAGCGAGCCCTTGCCTGAGGCGACAGCGCCGGTAACGGTTTGAAGATCGGTGGCGATGAGCGTGATTTTGTGGCCAAGTTCAGGGTCGTTGATCAGCTCGCCGACGACGCCCCGCCGTGAGTTAAGCGAATCCACCAGAACCTCCGCCTTGCGCGTCAGCGCGGCGATGTGCTCGATGGAGTCCTGGCTGGTGCGGATCACGTCCTGAATGCTGGGTGAGCCGGAGGCCTTCAGCTCGGTGTTTTCGACCGGAGCCGGGCCGGTGGCGTGCACTGAACTTATATCCACGTAGCTGTCGCCCAGAACGCCCGCCTGGGCAATCGAAGCGGTCGAATCGGTGTGCAGGCCGCGCATGTATTGATAGCCCACGCGCATCGTCACTTCGACCGGTCTAGGGCTGCGATCCGGGACCACGCGGATACGGATTACATTGCCGATGGTCACGCCCTCCAGCGTAACCGGCGCGCCACTCTTCAGCCCCGCGGCATTCTCGAAGTAGGAGCGAAGCGTAAGTTTGCGCGCAAACAGTCCGCCGGTCGAGCTGGACATAAGAAAAATCAGGAAGATCAGAACGGCCATGGCCGCCATCACCAATGCTCCCACTTTCAGTTGCGACCACTGAATTTCTTTACGGCTTGGCACGGCGCTCCTCGGGTAAAAAATGAGCCGGTTATCGCCTTGAGGATAGCAGAAGTGGCAGAATCTAAGCGATTCTCACGAAGTGATTTTGCAATTTCAGTGCCATTTCCGGCGCGATGCAAGGCCGTTTTTACCTGTTTCTCCAGGAGCGGGAGCCATTCAGCAGGGAGCAGAGCAACTCCGTAGGAGGCGGTGCTGTTCCGCAGGGGAAAGGGCGGCTCCGCAGGTGGAAAACCATTCAGCGGCATCGCTCTCCCGTTCCAGTGAAAGGAGAACTGCTCAGTACTCGCCTCAGCGCTCGTCTTCGAGCACTACGCTGGCCATGGCCAGGTCGGCGGTGTGGGTAATGGAGAGTGCAGCGTGGCGCGCTCCCAGGCGGTCGGCAAACTGGGCGGCGCGCCCATAAAACCGGAGCGCGGGCCTTCCGCCAGGCTCGCGAACTACCTCGATCTCCAGCCAGTTCACTCCCTGGCTGATGCCCGTTCCCAAGGCCTTGGCTCCGGCCTCCTTGGCGGCAAAGCGGGCGGCGAGGCTTTCCGCGGCTTGGCGCTTGCGCAGGCAATAAGCCTGCTCGGCGGCGGTGTAGACGCGGTCGAGAAAACGCTGCCCATAGCGCTCCATCGAGCGCTGGATGCGCCCGATCTCCACCAGGTCGATTCCGGAGCCGACAATCATACTGTCTATGAAGCTACATCATTTTGCTTTTCTTGTGTTTGCGAAGGTTCTGGCGGGCTTTTTCCGGGCCTGTGCCACGGTCTTGATTCCCACTTTGAGCACGCATCCTATTACCAGCGCATAGCCTCAGCGCCATACTCGACGCCCGTTTGTCCTAAAGCCGGTCAAGCGCCGTTTGACTCCTGAGCAGTGGTTAAGTTGTGCGCGATGGCTCCGATAAGGCGGATGTGAGGCGGGCTATGCCAATCTGCGATACAGAACGAACAATCAGCATCCCCTGGGCGATGCAGATGAAGGCTATCTCCATCGAAGAACCATCGCGGTTGGTCCAGACCTTGACTGGAGCCATCCTGGGCTGTGGCGGCTGGGTCCTAAGCCGGGGCGCAAACGATACCGGCATGGTGAACATGCTCTTCGAATTCGAGCGGCAGGCCTGTGTGGAGATTTACAGCATCCTGATCGCCACTGGCCTGGAACTGAGCCAGAGCGGGCACATTCGCTTTACCGAACTCTGCCAGTGCACACGCAGCCACCAGCAGGAGTGTGGCACCGAGATTGCCAGCATCGATCTGGAGATTCAGACCTTTCCTACCGATCTGAAGCGCGACATCTGCGCCACGGGGGCAGCTTGAAGGACTGATCTTGGCGCGAATGGATTTAGGCAGCGAAGTCTTTCAAAAACTGTCCAAACCTATTTTTTTTGAAGGGGATGGGCTTCAGCCCGTCCGTTGGGAGCGAGGTAAAATTGCCGGCTTTAGCCGCCGAGGGAATACAGATAGCAGCGAAAAACCTCCCTCAGGGGCTAAAGCCCCATCTACTTCCGGCTTTGATGATGTACGGGCTAAAGCCCGTACCCTCCGCTAAAACCCTTACCCTTCACTCCAGGCCAGGGTTTTAGACAGCTTCTCAGCAAGATGGTACGCTCAGCCAGCCTCGACCAATCCATAGCGGCGCTGCCAGGCATCTTTGAGCCTCGCCCAGACGCGGGCCCGTTCGGCCTCGGTCGTCTCGTTGGCTGCCGCATCGCCGGGCTGCGCGTTGGCGAAGCGCGCCGCTTCCATCTTGGCCAATTCCAGCAACTGCCGGTCGCGCAGCAGGTTGGCCACGCGAAAATCGGGTAGCCCGGCCTGCCGCGTACCGAAAAACTCGCCCGGTCCGCGCATCGACAGGTCCAGCTCGGCCAGCTCGAAGCCGTTCTGGGTGCGGACCATGGCGTTGAGCCGCTCCTCGCCCAAGGGCGAAACCCGCTCGCCTGTGATCAGGATGCAGTAGCTTTTGGCCGCCCCGCGGCCCACGCGGCCGCGCAACTGGTGCAACTGCGCCAGGCCGAAGCGCTCCGCGTGCTCAACCACCATTACCGTCGCATTGGGCACATCGACGCCCACTTCGACGACCGTAGTGGCCACCAGCACGTCGATTTCGCCGCGCTGAAAGCGGCGCATCACAACCTCCTTCTCATCGGCCTCCAGCCGCCCGTGCAGCAGACCGACGCGCAGGCCAGCCAGCGGCCCCGCGCTCAGCTTTTCGTGCATCTCGACGGCTGACTTCAGTCCCAACTTCCCGTTTGGATTGGCCACCTGCGCAGCCTTGGGAAACAAATCCGCGGTTTTAGCCTTCCGGCTGGACTTGCGCGCGGTGGCGGGCGGCGGCTTAAGGCTGGCCCTGGCTCCGATCCCGGCGCTGGCCCCGATTTTGCCGCGAGTAAGATTCAGATCCGCTGTTGTTTTGCTTTTGCGGATGGGCGCGGGTGCCCCAGGTCCCGCTTTTGGAACCTGGGATCTGGCAATAGACGGTGGCGGATCGATGCTCGTCTCAGGGCCCGCCTCCGGGTCGTCGGCGGCAAAGTCCAGCTCCGGCTGGTCCTCGCGGCTGCCCTCGATGACCGGGTAGACGATGTAAGCCTGCCGTCCGCGCGCCACCTGCTTGCGCACGAAATCCCACACCTCTTCGGACATTTCGCCGGGAACTCTGCGGGTGACGATGGGCGTCCGTCCCGGCGGCAGTTCGTCCAGAACGCTGACGTCGAGGTCGCCGTACAAACTCAGCGCCAGCGTCCGCGGGATCGGCGTGGCGGTCATCACCAGCATGTCCGGTTCGGCCTGATTCTCCCCCGTCTGGTCGGGCTTTTTCATCAGCTTGAAGCGCTGCAAAACCCCGAAACGGTGCTGCTCGTCCACTACGACAAGCCCCAACTTGTCGAACTCGACTCTCTCTTCGATCAGCGCATGGGTTCCGATCACCAGTTGCGCCTCGCCGCGGTTGATCTCGCCCCGCGCCGCGCGCTTGCGGTCTTCCGAGAGCGAGCCAGTCAGCAACACAATGCGCGGCTTGCGCGAGGATTTTTCCAGCAGCTTGCGCAGGCTGAGAAAATGCTGCGTGGCCAGAATCTCGGTGGGGGCCATCAGCGCCGCCTGGTAGCCGTTCTCGAGGGCCACCAGCATGGCCTGCAAGGCGACGATGGTCTTGCCCGAGCCCACATCTCCTTGCAGCAGCCGCCGCATCGGGTTGGGCTGGCGCATGTCGGAGACAATCTCGCCCAGCGCCCGCTTCTGCGCCTTGGTGGGATGAAAGGGCAGCACCTCTCGCAGCGCCTCGCGCACCTTGTCGGTGGTCGCAAAGCCGATGCCGGTGCGCTCCCGCATCCGCCGCCGCTTCAGTTCCAGGCCCAGCTCCAGAAAGAAGAGTTCCTCGAAGATCAGCCTTCGGTGGGCTGGCGTTGCCCAACTTTGCAACTCGGGGAAGGGCGTGCCCTCGGGTGGAAAATGCGCTTCGTGAAGCGCCGTTTCTCGACCCGGTAAATCCAGCCGCGCTAGCATGGCCGCCGGCAGGCACTCCGGCACCGAGCCGCGCCTCCCTTCGAGCAGATGGAAGATCACCTTGCGCTGCCAGCGCGAAGCCAGCGCCGCGCCGCCCAGCGACTCATAGACCGGCGTAATGCGGCCCACCTCGAGCAGCCGCGTCTCGGCGTCGGCGCTGGCGTCGGGCAGAATTTCAAACTGCGGCTGGATCATTTTGAAGTTCTGGCTGGAGCGCGACGGCTCGACCTTGCCGTAGACGGCGACGGTCTGCCCGGCGTGAAATTTGCCTTCCAGGTAGCTGCCGTAGAACCAGATGCACTTCAGAGCCAGCCGCCCCTGCCCCACGGTCAGCTCGAAGATGGGGGCCTTGCGCGTCTTCAGCAGGGTGGAGCCGCGCACCTCGGCGATGACCGAGGCCATCTCGCCGGCTTTGAGTTCGTCCAGGCTGCGCGGATTTTGCCGGTCCTCATAACGGAAAGGCAGGTGATAGAGCAGGTCTTCGGCGGTCAGAATGCCCTTGGGAGCGAGCAATTGCGCCACGCGCGGCCCTACACCCTTCACATACATCACCGGAGTGTCGAGGCTGGGCACACTCCAGATGCTAAATGGCTTGCGTCAGGGGGACAAACCGGCGAGGAAGCAATGGAGCGGCTCTTCGCGCTGACCAGCACTTCGGGCTCGATCAGGACCGGGGCAGGAAGTAGGCTTCGGCCGCCTGCGCCATGGCCGCGTGATCCAGGTGCGGCTTGCGGCCTTCGTAGCGGGCGGCCCAGAGGACTTGGTTCACTATGTCCCTGGGGTGGCACTGGCGCAGCTCCTGCTTCAGCGTTCCGCGGATGAATTCGATCAAATCCTTGGGAATGCTGGCGTCAAAGGGAACCTCATGCTCGTTGGCGACCCGGCGGAAGATCTCGCAAAACTGTCCATCGGAGACCGGGCCAAGCTTGATCTTGGTTTGAATCCGGCGCAAAAAACAGGAGTCCACCAGTTTGGTCGGGTCCATGTTGGATGCGAAGACGACCAACATCTCGAAGGGGACTTCAATCTTTTTTCCTCCCGACAGGGTAAGGAAATCAATTCTGCGATCCAAGGGTACGACCCAGCGGTTCAGCAACTCCTCAGGACGAATCCGCTGCCGTCCGAAGTCGTCGATGATCAGAACCCCATTGTTGGCCTTCATCTGCGCGGGGGCGACATAGTACTTCGTGACCGGGTTGAATTGCAGGTCCAGCATCTCGGCCGTCAGCTCGCCGCCGACCAAAATCGCGGGGCGATGGCAGAGCACCCAGCGGTCGTCCCGGTTCTTGGGCTTAGGCTCCTCCACGCGGCAGTGAATGGCCGGATCGTAGACGGTGATAATCTGGCCGTCCACCTCCACCGCGTAGGGAATCCAGATCTCATCCTCGGCCACTACCCGCGACAGGGTCTCGGCGATGGTGGTCTTGCCGACTCCCGGTGGGCCGTAGATAAAGATTGAACTGCCCGAGTTCAGCGCTGTTCCAAACTGCCGCAGCGTCTCGCGGTCGAGCACCAGATGGGCAAAGGCGCGCTGAATGTCGGCCGCATGCACCTCGACATGGTTGACGCTCTGCCTTCTGGTCTGCTCGACGTAACTCTCCAGAGTGACTGGCGCCGGACCTGCGTAGTGGCACTGGGCGAGCAGTTCCATGGCCCGCGTTCTGCCCTGGGAGGTAATGCCAATCTGCGGAATCTGGCCGTTGATTCCGGTAACTTGGCAGAGCATTTCCGTGCGCAGCCGGAAAGACAGTTCCTGGGCTATCTCGAAGCTGAGTCGGGTCTTCTTGGAAAGCTCGAGGATGGAGAGCGAACTAGACAGGTAAAGGATTTTTAACGCAATGTCCTCGAGAACTGATTGGTGCACATCAACTTCGCCGATGGACTGGGGCCGGCATGTGGGACCATCAAGGGGCTCGATTTTGAAAAAGTCGTAGGCAGACACGCTCATAAAGTTACCATCACTTTCCCCAGAGGTTGCTATGAACTTAATCTGATGGAGTACCAATGTAGGTACCTTTTAATTATTTTGTTATCGGCTTCCCACATTGAAATCGTGATGGGTATTGCCTCTCGAAATAGCACAGGTAATGCTTCCCGGAATCAGGAACGGGCCGTGTCTTAGCCCAAACGGCCTGAGTCGCCGGTAAATCGGGCCAAAATTTTAGCTAAAACGAGCTCTGTCCCAGCGAATACAGGCGGCATTCCAGCTAAAAGAGGCTGGGCTCAGTTGATGCAGGCCGCATTCCAGCTAATACCGAAGGGTTCCAGCTAAAATTGAAGCAGTGACCGTCAGCCCCAGCCCCAGATTCACCCTCACCCAGCGCTTTGTGCTGGCCGTCGTCCCGCGCATAGTATGGGCACTACTGTGGATCGTCAGCCGCACCTGGCGCTTTGAGGTCATCGCCGAAGAGGGCGTTACGCCCATTCTCGAAGGCCAGAAGTCCCCGCCGGAGATCTTTTGCTTCTGGCACCAGTGTGTGCTGCCCTGCACGGTCTACTTCCGCCGCTCACGGGCCGTGATCCTCATCAGCCGCAGCTTCGACGGCGAGTTGATTACTCGCATTCTGAAGATGTTCAACTTCGACGCGGTGCGCGGTTCGAGCTCTCGCGGCGCGCGCGTGGGTCTGCTAGGCCTGGCGCGTGTGATCGAGACCGGCGGAACGGCCATTTTCACCGCCGACGGCCCGCGCGGCCCCATTTATCAGACCAAGATGGGCCCCATCAAGCTGGCGCAGATGACCGGCGCGCCCATCGGCGCCTTCCACTTGGAACCGGAGCGCGCCTGGGTCATGCGTTCCTGGGATAAGTTTATGGTTCCCAAGCCCTTTACGCGCATCTGCGTCAGTTGGGCAAAGGCGGTGCGCGTTCCCGCCGAGCTGGCCGCCGAAGATTTTGAGCCCACGCGCCAGGAATTGAACGCGGCCATCGAACGCGCGCGGCTGCGGGCGCTCGCCTATTTCAAGAAGGCTGGCGGATGAGCGGCTTGCGCGTTGCCGACTTCGATTTCGATCTGCCCGCCGAGCTGATTGCGCAGCAGCCGCCTGCGGAGCGCGGCCAGAGCCGCATGCTGGTGATGAGCCGCGCGGACGGCGCTCTCCGCGACGCAAATTTTGCAGATTTCCCCTCGCTGCTCAACCCCGGCGATCTGCTGGTCTTGAATGAAAGCCGCGTCATCCCGGCGCGGCTCTATGCCCGGCGAATGCGAGCGCTGGGTGCCCCATCCTTTCCGCGTTCTTCAGCGGAAAGGGTGGGAGAGCAAGGAACTCAACCGGCCTCCGCGCAGCAGCAATCTAGCGGCCTGGTAGAAGTGCTGCTGACCGAGCCGGCGGCGCGGGAGACGGGCGAAAATCTCTGGCGCGCGCTGGTCAAGCCGGGCCGGAAGGTCGGCGTGGGCGAGCGGCTGGCCTTCCCGTCGCCTTCAGGAGCCGTCGAGTTGGAGGCGGAGGTTTTGGAGCGCGGCCAGTTCGGCGAGCGGCTGCTCTCGTTCCAACCGGTCGAGGATTTCTTCGCCGTCCTCGACCGCATCGGCCACATGCCCCTGCCACCCTACATTCGCCGCGAGGATGCCGCCGCAGATCGCGAGCGTTACCAGACAGTCTTTAGCCGCGAACGCGGTTCGGTGGCCGCGCCCACGGCGGGGCTGCACTTTACGCCGCAAGTGCTCGATGCGCTCACTGACAAGGGCGTCGAGATTGCCCGCGTCACGCTCCATGTCGGCCTGGGAACTTTTGCCCCGCTGCGCGTCGAACGAGTGGATGAGGTCCGCCTGCACCGCGAGCGCTACACGCTCTCCGCGGCGGCCGCCGAGGCCATCAATCGCGCCCGCCGCGAGCACCGGCGCATCGTCGCCGTGGGAACAACGGTGGTGCGCACGCTGGAGCACTGCGCCCTTCAGGCCCATTGCGCCTCTCTGGTGGCCGGCAGCCAACTCCAGCTGGACGGGAGCCAGCTCCCATCGGCCAACAGCTCGCCTCAGCCTCCCAGCGCACTGCTTCAGCCGCACTCCGGCGAGACGGAGATTTTCATTTCACCGGGCTTCGAATTCCGGCTGGTGGGTGCTCTGCTCACCAACTTTCACCTGCCGCAGTCGAGCCTGCTCATGCTGGTCTCGGCCTTTGCCGGACGTGAACCGGTGCTGGCGGCCTATGGCCACGCCGTCCAGCAAAGGTATCGCTTCTTCAGCTACGGCGACTGTATGTTCCTCTCCTGAAGCTGGAGAGTCATTTCCCAGGGCGCTCTGGCGGCGGAATTTCGTCGGAATTGTCACTTGGAAACCGTCCTGTTTTCTTCAACGCGGATAGTTTCTGAAGAGGTTCCGGGAAATCGACCCCATTATTGCTTTAAAGCTGACGCTCTAAATGGATGAGTGGAGCGGGAGGGATGGGGGGAGCGAGTTGACGCCCTCCGCCAGTTCGGCGACGGTCGCCGTGTTCAGCACCTCCAGCATCGCCTCCTGAGCCTTGGCCCAAATGGGGTGCGCCGGACAATGAGAGCTGCGATTGCAGGAGGCGCCGGAGATCAGGCAGAGGTTCAGGCTGATGGGGCCGTCGATCGCCTCGATCACGGCGCGGATCGAGGCCTGGCGACCGGGGGCGAGAATCTGAAAGCCGCCAGACTGCCCTCGTTGGGAAGCAATGAATCCGGCGCGGCACAAGGCCTGCAAAATCTTGGAAAGAAAGCTCTTCGGAGCTTCCGTGGCGCAGGCTAGCGTGGGCAGCAGGGCGCGCTGATCAGCGGGCAGTGTGGCCAGGTGGATCATCACGCGAAGCGCATAGTCGGCGGCGCGCGTCAGTTGCATCGCGGAACCGGATTGTCCCAATTGTCCCATTCGGTTAATTTCCCTTAGTACTGATCCTAAGTCATTTTCTGAATGGCGTGGAGGTCCCACGCCTGAACAGGGCGTTTTCCTCCCGCTCCGGCGGCGACGACCCGCTGCCAGACCCGGAGAGGGAAAGCCATTTGGCCGTTGCGGCTTCACTCTGTGACCTTCGGAATTGCTTGGGCGCGGAGGGGCACTTCATGGAAGATCATCGCGTCGAAGATCCTCCGCGGCGTGCGGGTCCGAAGCCAGGGGACAATCCGCGCAGCGAGCGGTTCTGCGGCAATGAGCCTTGCCCACGGCTACCGTGAGAGCGTGAAACTCGTTGAAGAGCCGCGCCTGATCTTCCGCGGCGTCAGAGGCAAAGGCCTGGCGGGTCAGACTGGCCAGGGTTTCATAACCCTTGCGATTGCGGCCGGGGGCGGGCTCGATAAGCCCATGACGCGCGACGATGCGGCGCAGGTACTCGTCGGCGACCGGGACGGGATGGCCCAGTGCGTAGAGCAAAATGGCGTCGGCGGTCTCAAAACCCACACCGGGCAGGGCCAGTAGACGGCGGCGTAGAGCCTCCGTGGGGCCAGCAGCCAGGTTTTCCAGCGAACCGCCGAACTCCTCGTCCAGCATGGTCAAAAACGCCTTCAGAGCGGGCGCCTTGCGGCTGTGAAAGCCGGTGGGCTGGACCTGCCGCCGCAACTCTTCAAGAGCCAGCGAGCGCAGGCCGTCCACGGTCAGGGCTCCTGCCGCGCGCAGGTTGGCGAGTGAGCGCTCGACGGCCTTCCAGGCGGTGTTCTGCGTGAGGTAGGCGCCGAGGACGACCTCAAAGGCGGTTTCAGCCGGCCACCAGTGCTGCGGTCCGTACGCCTTGACTAGCAGGTCGTGCATCTGGCGCAGCCGCGCAGCTGGAGTGGGCAGGCGGAGGGCTTTCACGGCCGGTTGCCCTCATCTGGCGGGGCCAACTGAGAGTGGTTCGAAACTTTTTCTTCCGGAATGCCGGTCTGCGCATCCGCCGCTGACGGCCGGAGTGCCGAAGAGAATTTTCCCGGAGCGCCCGCGCCGCCCGGCAGCCCGAAACGGCCATCGAGTTTGAGAAAGACCGGCAACAGGCTCATGGCCTGATTCTAAATTGAAGTCTCACCGGGACGCGCAGTTTCTCTGCGCACCACTCGCTGAGCCACGGCTGGCAGTCGCAACCATCAAAACGCCTTCAATGCAGTTTTCGGCCCCTGCTCTTTAGTTCGTTTTGCACGCAGGTTCCATTTCGGATGCGGCCCACTTCGGTATAAACTCAACTGTGATGGACACTACGGGTTGCGGTACAGCTATTGTTACGCCCTTCCGGGCGGATGGGTCGGTCGATGAAGCGGCGCTGAAGACGCTGGTCAACTGGCAGATCGAATCAGGAATCGACTTTATCGTCGCCTGCGGATCGACGGGTGAAGCCGCCACGCTGGAAGAGGAAGAGTGGCTTCTGGCGGTTCGCACCGTGATCGAGGCGGCGGCCGGCCGGGTTCCGGTGTGGGCTGGCTGCTCGCACAACTCGACCCGCGCGCTGCTGCGCAACGCCAGCCGGTTGAAGGAGTTGCGCGGCCTGGACGCAGTGCTCTCGGCCAACCCCTACTACAACAAGCCCTCGCAGGAGGGCCAGTACCAGCACTTCCTGGCTTTGGCCAAGGAGGTTGCCCCGCTGCCCGTGGTGCTCTATAACGTGCCCGGCCGCACCTCGGTCAACCTCGACCCCGAAACCGTCGTGCGGCTGGCCAAGGCCGCTCCCAACATTCAGGCCGTTAAGGAAGCCAGTGGCAAGCTGCCCCAGATCGCCCATCTGGTCCACACGCTGCCGAGCGGCTTCCGGGTTTTCAGCGGCGACGACAACCTCGCCCTGGCCGCCATCGGCGTCGGAGCTCACGGGCTGATCAGCGTTGCCTCGAACGAAATTCCGGCCGAGACCGGCCGCATGGTCCGCGCCGCTCTGAACAACAATTGGGCCGAGGCTCGCGAACTGGATCGCCACTGGAGCCGCCTCTTCGAGGCCAACTTCTGGGAGTCGAATCCGAGCCCGGTGAAGACCGTGCTCTCGCTGATGGGCCGCTGCGCCGGCTACGTTCGCCTGCCGCTGGTCGCGCCCACGACCCTCACTCGTGCCCGGCTGGAGCGGCTGGCGCGCGAGTTGGGCCTTTGCTAGAGCTGGGCCAGCCTCGCTGAAAAGTTCTTCGCGCGCACGTCTGAGAGCGGGAGGCTGTGTTCAGTCCTCCGCTCTCAGACGTTTTGGGCGGCTTGGCTCGGCAATCCCAGGGTTAAAATTCCCAGGCTCTGTGCCGGAATCAATGTTCGCAGTTGCAGAAGCCGGCCTCGGCAACCGGCAGATTTCCGCCGATAAAGGCCGCCACTGCGTCGTCGGCCGAGCGCTCTCCCGGCAGAATAACCGGCTTGATTCCATTGGCCAGCATGGATTGGGCCGCGCCTCCGCCCATGCCCCCGCACAGCACTACGTCGCAGCCGCTTAAAAGCTCAAAAATGCCTGCGTGACCGTGCGCGGCTGGAGCTTTTTCTCCGTCGTGGCCGCAGATTCCCTGATTGTGCGGCGTGTCGGCGTTGGTGCGCAACTCGCGGCTGCGTACGGTTTGCCCGTCTACGTCGAAGACCACAAAGCCCTTGCTCTGGCCAAAATGCTGCGATAAAGTGATTCCGTCGATGGTGGCTACAGCAATTTTCATCTTTCCTCCAGTGGCGTTTACCTGCTAGATGCAATATACACCTAGGTGTACAGTATGAAAAGCGGATCTGAACGAAATTGTCCGTTTTGAAAAACAAGTGCGAAAACAGGCGCGTTTGAAAAACAAAGGCCCGGGGAGGCGTTCATCATGGCCAAAGGCTTCTGCTCAAAACACGGCGGCGGGCAGGCTTGCACCTGCGCCATGGGCAACCTCTACCGCTTCATCGAGCCGGTGCTGCTGCTCATGTTGCGCGACAAGGGGCAGTCGTATGGGTACGAGCTCTCGGAAGATCTTGACCACTACGCTTTGACCGATGCGCAGATTGAACGCGCGGCCCTCTATAGAACCCTGCGCACGCTGGAAGTGAATGGCCATGTGACCTCGACCTGGGATACGGAGGCGGCTGGCCCGGCCCGGCGCGTGTATTCGCTGACCCCGTCGGGGCACGAGCACCTGCGGGAGTGGGCGGAGGTCATGGGGCGGCTGGCAAAGTCCATGGAAGCCTTCACCGCGCGAGTTGCCGAGCCGGGCGGAGGCGCCTGAGCGGCGCCGCGGTGATTTTTTCAGGATGCGGAAATCCTCACCCTTCGACCGTTCATTTCGAAGATGAGAAGCCCCGGTCTCAGAGGTGAGTGAGAGCTGGGGAAACCCGGAGTTTGGAGCTGAGTTTTTTCTTCCTTCCTGGCGGCGCGCTGCGGTAGAGTGAAGACGCGCGCGGCCTGGAGCCAGCGCGATCAGACAGGAGAAATCATGCGCAAGACTCGGTTTTGGATCACTATGGGTTGTTGCCTCTTGGCCGTTACAACCGCTGCTGCCGCGCAAGGCATCCGGAAGCCTGGCCTTTGGGAGATGACCAGCAACATGACTTGGCAAAAATCGCCGCTGCCGCCGGGCGTAACCATGCCCCCCGGCATGAAGTCCCCTTTCAGCGGCAGCACCACCACCACGCAGGTTTGCTTCACCCAGGCCATGATCGACAAGTACGGCGCGCCGGTCTCGCACTCCAAAGACTGCAAGATCGTCAACATTTCCATGCACGCCACCGGCATGACCGCCGAGATGGTCTGCAGCGGCAGTATGAGTGGCAAGGGGGAAATCGAGTCATCCTGGGCTTTTGGGAATGTGACCAAGGGCAAGGTGCATTTTGCCGGCTCCATGCAGTCAGGTCCAAAACCCATGCCGGTGGAATGGACGGTCAATTCCACATCCACCTATAAAGGCCCGGACTGCGGCAGCGTCAAGGCCTTGCCCATCAACTAGCAAAAAACAGACTTGTGACCGTTACCCCTCGACGGTGCGATCCACTTCGGCGGTGCGCTTCAACTGGCCGCAGGCGGCGTAGATGTCGCGCCCGCGCGGACGGCGCAAGGAAGCGGGAATGCCCTCTTTGGCCAGTGTGCGGCGGAAGGCTTCGACCGCTGCGGCGAGCGGCGTCGAGTAGGCGAAGCCGGGGCCGGGATTCCAGGCGATCAGGTTGACCTTGACCGGCAATCCTGTCCGGCGCACGAGGCGCGCCAGTTCGGCGGCGTCTTCGGGCCGGTCGTTCAGGCCGCCCAGCAGAACGTACTCGAAGGTGATCCGTTCGTGGGAGCGGAGCCGGAGCAGGTGCAAGGCCTCGACCACCGCCGCGATGGGCCACTGGCGGTTGAGGGGCATGATCTGGTCGCGGATTCGGTCGTTGGGGGCGTTCAGGCTGAGGGCCAGCCGGGGGCGCAGTTCGGGCGGCTCCTGGGCAAAGCGCTCGATTCCAGGCACAATCCCCGCCGTCGAGACGGTCATCCGCTGCGGGCTTAGGCCGGCCTCGGTGACCAGGAGCCGCACCGCCGCCATGAAATTGTCGTAGTTCAGGAACGGCTCGCCCATCCCCATGAAGACCAGATTCACGCGGTCGCGCCCTACTTCGACGGCGTGACGCGCGAGCACAGCAACCACCTGGCCGGCAATCTCGCCCGCCGTCAGGTTGCGCTGGAAGCCGAGGCTAGCCGTGAGGCAGAATTGGCAGTTAACGGCACAACCCACCTGGCTGGAGACGCACAGGGTGGCGCGCTGCCTGCGGTGGGGCTCATCGGCTGTGGCCGCCTGCGGTGGGGCCACCTGCCTTCGGCTGCCCGCTCCAGGGTTCGTCGATTCCCAGGTCTCAGAATCGAGACCTGGGGCACCCGGCATTTCGGGAGCGTCCGGCTCACTCTCGTCGCTGCCTTCGCCGCCGTCGCCCTCCGGCATCCAGACGGTTTCCACGGTCTCAATCCCATCGCCGCTCTGGCACTCGACCAGGTAACGCTCTGTTCCGTCGGCGGATTGGAAGGCCTGGGCAATTTTAGGCCGACCCACCTGCCAACCCTCGGCGATGAGCCGCTGGCGTAGTGCCCTGGGCAGCGTGGTGATCGCATCCAGTTCCGCAATGCGCTGGCGATAAAGGGCTTCGGCCAACTGACGGCCACGCCAGGCCGGTTCGCCCACGCCGGCCATCCGCTCTGCCAGAGCCTTGGCGTCGAGCCCGAAAAGCGCTGGGCCGGAAGGAGTTGAGTCAAAAGGTGGCCTCAAACCCCGGCTCTCAGGGGCGGAGGCGTCAGGCGGAACAAACTGGTTGGGATTTTCTTTCACGGCTGGGGCCAGCATAGAGCATTTCTTCTTTTTTTGCAGCTTTTTACACTGCAAAATGGATTTCCTGATACCGAGAGCCGGGGATCGGCAGTTGAATTGCATACGACACGCAAACCCGGATAGGCCTACAATCAATAGATCGGAGGACGATGACCACTGAGCGAAATCTTCGCCGCACCGTATTGCCAAACGGCCTGATCGTACTGACTGAGCGCATGGAGCACATGCGTTCGGTGGCTATGGGGGTGTGGATCAAATCCGGCTCCCGCTGCGAGCCAGCAGAGGCCAACGGCATCTCCCATTTTGTCGAACACATGCTCTTCAAGGGCACACGCTCTCGCACCGCGCAGTCGATTGCCCGCGAGATGGACTCGATCGGCGGCAACCTGGACGCCTTTACCGGCAAGGAGACCATCTGCTTCAATGTCAAGTCGCTGGCCGACCACGTTCCCATCGCCCTGGATGTTCTGACTGACCTGGTGCTGAATCCGATCTTCGCCTCGACCGACATTGAGCGCGAGCGCAGCGTGATCCTCGAGGAGATCAAGATCGACGAGGACAACCCGGACGTGCTGGTCCACGAGCTGTTCACGCAGAGTTTCTGGAAGGATCATCCGCTGGGCAAGCCTATTCTCGGCACCACGAAGACGGTGGGCCGGGTGGACCAGCAGAGCCTGTCAGCCTACCACGATGATCGCTTCCACGGTGGCAACATGATCTTCTCGGCGGCGGGAAACCTGGACCACGACCAATTTACCGAGGCCGTGGCGGAGAAGTTTTCCACGTTGGCTGGCGGCGAGACGCTCCACGAGTTGCCGGCGCCGGCAGCCAGCGCACGGATTCTGCTGCGCAATAAGAAATCCCTGGAGCAGGTGCAGATCTGCTTGGGCGTTCCCGCGCCGCCCATCACCGACGAGAACCGTTACGCTACGCTGATTCTGAATACCGTGCTGGGCGGCGGCATGAGTTCGCGCCTCTTCCAGACCATCCGCGAGGAGCGGGGCATGGCCTACTCGATCTACTCCGACATGAGCCCCTACCGCGACACTGGAACCCTGTGCGTCTTCGCGGGTACCTCGGCGGGCAAGGCCCTGGAGGTGGTAGAGCTGATTCTGGACGAGTTCCGCAGGATGAAGCAGGAGTTGCTGAGCGAGGAAGAGCTGACCCGCGCCATCAATCAGGTGAAGGGCAACATTCTGCTGGGGCTGGAGAGCTCGAATGCACGCATGGCCAACCTGGCGCATCAGGAGATGTACTTTCACGAGTTCATCACCGTGGATGAGATTATCGCCCGCGTCAGCGAAGTGCAGGCCGCCCAGGTGCAGGCGATGGCCCAGCGGCTCTTCGACTCCAAGCAGATCGCCGTCACTCTGCTGGGCCGTCTGGACGGGGTCAAACTGGGCCGCGGCCGACTGGCGTGCTAGAGGCAGGGACTAGGGACATAGGGACTGATTCGTGACGATCGGCATTTGAGGCAACAATGCAGAGATATTGAAGATGCGCCAGAGCATTTCAAGGAAACTCAACGAACTCTCCGATCCACAACCGCAACTAGTCCCTAGTCTCTCAGTCCCTAGTCCCTGCCTATTCCAAGCGTCCCATTTCCCTTTCGCGTCCATACGTTGTAGGATTTTCTCGAATGGGGAGGGGTTTTCGGCCGCTCCCAATGGGAGCCCGATGAATCGCCAGAACTCGCACTGTCACACCTGCCATGCCAACCGCGGCCCGCAGCTCAATGGCTTCACACTCATGGAACTGCTGATCGTCATCGCCATTATTCTCATCCTCATGCTGATGGCGATTCCCACCATCGGCAGCCTGAAGAAGAGTGCCAACCGCACTTCGGCGATTCAGTCCATCCGGGCTATTCAGCAGGCGGAGATGCAGTACGAGTCCACCTATCCGGCCAACGGTTACACCTGCACGCTGTCGGCCCTGGGCGGCGACCCAGGCGCCGGCCCCGCTTCGCCCACGGCTGCGCAGATTCTGCAGGGCGACCTGACCTCGGGCTTCAAGTCCGGCTACATCTTCACCATCAACAACTGCACTAAAGTGACGGTCAACGGCACCGACCGCATCACCAGCTACACCGTCACCGCCGTTCCGCAGACCGTGGGCAAAACAGGAGACAGCGGCTATTGCAGCGACCAGTTCGGCACCATCAAGTACGATCCCACGGGCGGCACTAACTGCACCCAACTGGTCCAATGATCGGGCGCGGACTCAGGCGGCGTGGCGGCCTGCTGCTGGCCGCCGCCTTCTTCTCCGTCGGCCTCCAGATCGGCCTCCATGCCCAGCAGCCTTTGCCCTCCGCACAGGAAGTGGCTCAACGCGTCGATCGCCATTACAACCAGTTGCATTCGCTCAAGGCCGGCTTCAGCGAAAGTTACCAGGGCATGGGAATGCGGCGCACCGAGAGCGGAACGCTGCTCTTGCTCAAGCCGGGCCGCATGAAGTGGGAGTACAGTTCTCCAGTTGGCAAGCTTTTTGTGATTGACGGCAAGTTTGCCTGGTTTTATTCCCGTGGCGACTCTCAAGTCCAGCGCATTCCCGCCAAGGAGCTGGACGACCTGCGCTCGCCGCTGCGTTTTCTGCTGGGGCACACGAAGCTCGAAGGGGAATTGAACAACCTGAGGCTGGCGGCGGCTCCGAACGGCCGTTTCACGCTCACCGGCCAGCCCAAGGGGCAGGAAAAGCGGGTGGCGCGACTCACCCTCACCGTGACCGCCGACGGCGCTATCATCGGTATAGAAATTGAAGAAACCGACGGCGCACTGACCCGCTTCAGCTTCACCGGCGAGCAGCCCAACGTGCCGGTTCCCGCTGGCGTCTTCCACTTTACGCCGCCCGCCGGCGTGCCGGTGGTGGACGCCCTGCCGCCGGTGTGATGCGAGGCAGCAGGGAACAGGAATCAGAACATTTTCACTTCACAAATTAACGTTATAGCTGCCTCATTCCCGCGGACCGGGAGGCACTCACATCGAAAGTGACGGTCTCTTTGCAACCGGCCGCGTGGCCGAGCCGTTCGATGAGGCAGTCGGCAAAATCGGCCTTCCCGCTGGCAAAGCGGTGCAGAGCCTGGGTTGCGGCGCTATGATTTTCTGCGATCAATTCGGGAGTATCGAGCACTCGTTCCAAGCACTCGATCAATTCTGCCTTGCTCTGACGATATTGGCTGCGCAGTACCCAAAACAATTCGATCAGCGAGACCATGGAGATAAATCCTGGCGATTGGGGAGTAAAAGTACGCAATAACTCTCTTGCGCGGCCACTCTGTTCTAGATCGTCTTTAGCAAAGAAGCGAACCAGAATGTTGGTGTCAAGTCCAGTCATCATGCGCGGCTCAATCCTCGAAGGTCAATAGGCCTGCCCAGCCCTTGGCAATCGTCTCGTTCATCTCTTCGATCGTGACCGGCTTGCCCGTCCAACGCACACAACCTTCCAAGTCCATAAGTGAGCCAGTTTTGGGCTTGAGAATGTATTCCCCGTGCTCGCCCTCGATGAATAAAACCCGATCGCCGGGCTTAATGCCCAGTTTCTGGCGCACCTCAAGCGGAATCGTGATCTGCCCTTTGGAAGTGACTGCGGCGGTTGCCATTGGGACTCCTCTGGCGTTATTATAGTCCGCTTCCTTACGCTCGGTAAGGAAATAGATTTCCTCTAGCTGGCTGAACATACCTATGGCCGGAATGGCCGGAACAATCCGGCCATTCAACTCCGCTCAGTTCCCGCCCGCGCTGGCCGGAACCAGATCGAGCGGTTCGGTCAGGGTGAAGATCAGATTCGCGCCCGGTTCGAGCTTGGCCTGCGGATGGCTAACCAGCAGGTGCACCGTGACCACGCCGGCCCCAACCAAGGTGCCGGCCAGGGCTCCCACCGGGCCGCCCAGAATCGCACCGGTTACGGCACCGGCTCCCACCGTTCCGCCGTACTCGATGCTGTCGCGTTTCAGACGCGAATCAGGCCGCACCGTGCCTTCGCTGCCCACCTGGGTTTTGGAGCCGGGGGTTGCGGTCAGTTCGGCGTAGAGATGGCAGCGCCTGCCGTCGGGCATGATCACCGCCTCCGGCCGCAGGAGCATCGAGCCGTGGCCGCCGGCGTGACCGCTGGAGACCTCGACCACCCGGCCGTCAATCTCGGCTCCGGCGGGGATCACCACCCGATCACCCTGCAAGACGTCTGAGGCCACCCGGCCGCGAAAGGATGAACCCTCTTCGCTGCTGGCAGTGGAGAGGTAATCCAGCAACTGGACGCGAATGGTGGTGCCGGTGGCAAGTTCGCCGGGCCGCAACGGTCGTGGGTGCACGATGTCGCTGTCGGGGTCGGCGGCGTAGGTGCGTTCGGTCAGCGCAGGCGGCTGCGGCGTTGCGGGAGCATTCCACTCAGCCGCGGGCATTCCGCCGGCTGCCGCAGCGCCGCTTACGGGCTGATCGTCTGGCGTGACCTGCGATTGCACGGCCTGAGATGGAAGCGGCTGGGGCTGGGGCTGCGCCTGATTCGGGACGGGCGTGGCGGTGGCTGGCTGCCCGGCCGGCGGTTTGGCCTGCGGCGCGCTAGTGACCTCGATTGTGTTGTCCGGAGGGGGCGTCGAAACCCCCTCGTAAGGGCTCGACTGGCTTGCCTCCTGTGCTCCCAGAGCGGCAGCGGCCATCAACAGCGCAGCGCACACAAGAATCGGTCGGTTCATCCCGGTCTCCTTTTTCCCTGCTTTTTCCCTGCGCGCGGGCAGGAATTTCCTTTTTCATCCAAACCCCGCCGGGCCGTCAGAGTTGCGCGCGCCGCGCAATGAAACGGGCCACGGGCCAACTCACCCAACATAAGGCTAACGCAGACCGGTGGCTAGCAGCACGACGCCTGGCTGGAAGAGGTTCCTTGGAGGACACGAATCAACAAAGGCAACCCGGCCCCGGCCGCACTTCTTATCCTGCTTCGGCCACGCCTGCCAGAGTCACGCCCCGCCCCGGCCGCACTTTGCCGTGCCGGTCATGGCGTACTCTCCATCAACGCTGTTACACTGTCCGTCGCACTTCGATTTGCTAAAATTCTTTCGGAACTTTTTCCTTGTAGCGTTGGACGGAGAGGAATTCGTAACGTGCATGAGTTTCTGGAAACGATGCAGAGCGCCGCTGGAGAAATCATTGCCGTGGATCGCCGTCCGCAACTGCCTAATCTGAACGACCGGCTGCAACACCGCATTGCGAGGACCGATATGACTGAGATCGTTGCTATTCGCGCCCGCGAAGTCCTGGACTCGCGCGGCAATCCTACCGTGGAAGCGGACGTCATCCTGGAAAGCGGCGCTTTGGGCCGCGCCATTGTGCCCTCGGGCGCCTCCACCGGCGAGCACGAGGCCGTGGAGCTGCGCGACGGCGACAAGAACATTTACGGGGGCAAGGGCGTGCTGCTGGCCGTGGCCAACGTGGAGTCGGTGATTGCGCCCGAGCTGGAGGGCATGGACGCGTCCAACCAGCGTCTGCTGGACCAGACCATGATCGCCCTGGATGGCACGCCGAACAAGGCCAAGCTGGGCGCCAATGCCATTCTGGCCGTTTCGATGGCCGCCACGCGCGCCGCGGCTCAGACCCTCGAGATTCCGCTTTATCGCTACCTGGGGGGCATCAACGCCTCGGTGCTGCCCACGCCCATGCTGAATGTGCTGAACGGCGGAGCCCACGCCGACTCGAACGTGGACTTTCAGGAGTTCATGATCATGCCGGTGGGTGCCGAGCGCTTCAGCGATGCGTTACGCTGGGCCACCGAGACCTTCCACACCCTGAAGGGCGTGCTCAAGAAGCGGGGCTACTCGACCGCGGTGGGCGACGAGGGCGGTTTTGCTCCCTCGCTCAAGTCCAACGCCGAGGCCATCGAACTCATCATCGAGGCCATCGAGGCGGCCGGCTACACGCCAGGCGAGCAGATCGCTATTGCCCTCGATCCGGCCGCCAGCGAGTTCTACGACACGGAAAAGAAGAGGTACGTCTTCAAGAAGAGCGACAAGAGCGAGCACACCAGCGAAGAGATGGTCCACTTCTGGGACAACTGGGTTCACCAGTACCCCATCGTCTCGATCGAGGACGGGCTTGCCGAGGACGATTGGGCGGGCTGGAAGCTGCTTACCGACAAGCTGGGCGGCCGCATTCAACTGGTCGGCGACGATCTGTTCGTCACCAACGTGAAGCGCCTGCAGCGCGGCATCGAAGAGGGCGTGGCTAACTCCATTCTCATCAAGGTCAACCAGATCGGCACCGTCACCGAGACCTTGGAAGCCATCGATCTGGGCCGCCGCTACGGCTACACCTCGGTCATCTCGCACCGTTCGGGCGAAACCGAGGACACCTTCATCGCGGATCTGGCCGTAGCCACCGGCGCGGGCCAGATCAAGACCGGCTCGGCCAGCCGCACCGACCGCATCGCCAAGTACAACCAGTTGCTGCGCATCGAAGAGGAACTGGGCGAGGGCGCGACCTTCCTCGGCCTGGAAAGCCTCAATTACAACGACTAACTCCGGCTTTGCGTTGGAATAATGTGAAGGGAGGGAGCAATGCTTCCTCCCTTTGCTTTTGTTACTGTATCTGTTGTTTTCAACCGAGTCAGGCTGATAAAGAGGGCAAAGATAGGCGACGAAGATAGCAGTGGCATTGTTTATATCCGTAAGAACGAGGCCATGCCGGGCTATGTGAAGGTCGGGAGAGCTGCCAACCTCAAAGAAAGAATGAGTACTTTGGATACTTCCGGGTACCGCTGCCTTTCGAGTGCTATTACGCGCGTCGCGTGAGTGATTCTGCGTTCGAGAAGGGCGTCTGTGCTTGGCGTTTTCCGAGTATAGGGCGCGGAAGAGCCGAGAGTTTTTCAAGATCCGAAAATCCGGGCCTGGGGCACACGGATTTGTATATACGGTCGGCTGGAGACTTGGCCACTCGTCATAGATTCCTAACGCGGCTTGAGGAAAACAGAAGAAGCGCTTTAACGGGCGAAGCTGATGTGCAAACGCGTGCGCGTGGCTTTCGCGAACCGTTCCAGGGTGCGCGTCGAGGGCAGCACGCGGCCGCTTTCCAGGCGCGCGATGACGGCCTGCGTCGTCCCCATCGCCTCGGC